>Ga0065711_1029136_pt1 | contig 37463 bp, 11 predicted proteins | sample Hoacrofraction12_FD_59098 | JGI IMG/M metagenome (GOLD analysis project Ga0065711, IMG submission 59098) | Hoatzin crop microbial communities from Cojedes, Venezuela - Epithelial fraction 12 v2 (version 2) | ecosystem: Host-associated > Birds > Digestive system > Esophagus > Crop | place...
TTTTTCACATTCTTGCTAACCGCAGAGTTGATTTGTTAAATTCCTTGTTCTGTCAAGGACACCGTGTGCTAAGCTTAAAATGGATTTTCTACAACAAGCAATTCGGTCGAGCCTTGCCATCCCCCCACAGTCAACAGGAAAAGGATAGATATACTTGGCAGACTCATGAAATAGGGTTAAGACTTTAAATTAGCAGTGCAATTTAGCATTCCGATTACTAAGAGTGAAACATGGCAAACAAAAACTCACAAAACGTGTTATGGAGAGAAAAGGAACAATTCAACTGTAGAAAAATCATATGAGTTACTCTGTGACATTTGGCGATGGTACTTGCCTAATTAAATAGGAAGTAATTTCAGTTTTCTGCAGTCTTATGTAAACACAAGAAAGATGGAAAATTTGATGCTCTACTTTTCCGGTACAGATATAATATAGTGCTGTAGTGACATGATTAAAAACACACCTAACTAGACTATACTACTTATAATATAATGTGCAGTTAGGACCACTGCATATACATTACCTGGATCATTCTCCGGTACATATAAGAAAACCCAGCTTCATTGCAGGACTCAGGTTAATCTATAGCACTATTAATTTGAGTAAAATCTCCAAACCATCCTTCCAAAAAGTAAAACAACTTATTTGTAAAAAGATTTTTCTCTCGTCAACTTTCTTTAGCAAATATGACCATGGATTATCACACCTTATTTCTACAGGACCTTTTTCAGTGCATCTTCATAGAAGCGTGACATTTTCTGTCTGCTGCTCAGACTTTGTTTCAGCTGTCATTGCTGTTCCAGTTTCTTCGCAATTATACTGCAAGGATTCCAGAGTGGGCAAATCACAGTATATTTATGCTGTAGCGGCAGTCTTTTATGTAGTCCCCAGCTGTTTATGCTTAATGTCAGTAGCTTACCAAGGCACACATATCAAGTCCAAAGTCAACCTAAAGTACGCCTGCACATCTTTAGATGGCCTAACTCAGCCAGCAAGATTAAGACATGCCACTTTCTGTGCTGGGTAGTTCACAACACCCAGTTGAGAGACCAGCACTGTCTTACACAGTCTGATGCACTATCTGGATCAGCAGCAAGTGGTTTTCAGTATGAGATTCAATACAACAGTGAGAGAAAGTACTGGGGCCCAGATATCACACATCTTGTTTAGACTTTAAAAAAAAAGGAAATTTTCTCTCCATTCAATCTTCAAATTTTGCAAATGCTCTAGCAAAGAGCTCAAACTTCTAAGTAAGTAAAACTAAAATCATACATCACCATAGTCCTTTTTGATAATAACTTCAAAGGCAACCCTTTTTATGATGCAGAAAGCATTCATATACAGAAACACGTCATGTTTCTTCAGCTTGTTTCTAAAGATGTAATGGGAAACAGACATCTAGTTCAAAACCGAAATAAATCTTGCCATTTCAGTGTCAGGTTCAATGTTTAAATCTATGATAATCTTGTTCAGGATGCATAGGTGAAAACAAAAATACTACCATCAGAGAAATGAAAGTGAAGATGGTAAGAGTTCTGCCAAAAGTCTTTAATTAGAAGTGTGTCTATCTTCCAAAGCAGACGCGTCACAAGAGCATACCACTTACAGTAAAACTGTCTTTGAAGTGGTTTTCCAGGTTCAAATGCAAATGTTAATCAAAATGAGAGCTATCCAGTGCAACAGCAGCCTTGCACTCAAAGATTTCAGTTGAGGGAGATCCAAGAGTAGTAGACCAAGATGTTATCTGAGAAAATGAACAAACTGATGAATTTTAATTGCTCTCGTCTCTCTTGATTTCCTCCTTTTTTCTCTTTATTTGCCTAACATCTTTCATCTCTCCCATTCTAAAAAAGGTAGACCAAAAATTATTCTTGAACATTGTTTTGTCTAGGTACATAACAAGAATACAGTGCAGGAAAAGCAAAGAGTCTCTCTCACAAGTCAAGATTTAGACATTTTTTGCCAGAAAAAAAGAGGTGATGGCAGTTGCTGGCTCTATGAGTACATAGTTCTGGTTTTTTCATGTCTTTATTTTGTGTCTCTAGTCATACTTTGAGGTTTATGTTTTTTACAATAGGCAACTTTCTTGAAAAAAATCTAGTTGCAGGTCATAACTGCAACACTGGTAACTGAACCAAAATCTGGCAGTGATAATTGCCAGTACCTGTTTTGATTTCCTAGTTGGCTCAGACTACAAAAATCCATGCGTCTTAAACCGAGGTCATCTAGTCTAGGTCATCCCTGCCATGGGATGGGACATCTTTCCCTAGATCAGGTTTCTCAAAGTCCTGTGCAGCCTGACCTTAATCATTTCCAGGGATAGGGCATCCACAACTTCTCTGGGCTACCTGTTCCAGTGTCTTACCACCTTCATAACAAAAAATTTCTTCCTTCTGTCCAATCTAAATCTATGCTCTCTCAGTTTAAAACCATTGCCCCTTGTCCTGTCACTGCAGGTCTTTGTAAAAAGTGTCTCGATATTTCTTATAAGCCCTCTTTATATATTGAAAGGCTGAAACCAGGTCTCCCCAGAGCCTTCTCTTCTCTCAGTTGAGGAACCCCACCTCTTTCAGCCTTGCCTCATAGGAGAGGTGTTCCAGCACTCTGATCATTTTTGTGGCCCTCCTCTGGACCGACTGTAATAGCTCCATGTCTTTCTTGCGCTTGAAACCCCAGAACTGAACACAGTACTTTAGGTGGGGTCTCACAAGAGCGGAGTAGAGGGGCAGAATCACCTCCCTCAACCTCTTGGCCATGCTTCTTTTTACATAGCCCAGAATTGGCTTTCTGGCCAGCAAGTGCACACTGGCAGATCACATCCAATTTTTCATCCACGAGTATCCCCAAATCCTTCTCCTCAGGGCTGCTCTTAATTCAGTCATCACCAGGGACCTTGCACTTGGCCTAGTTGAACTTCTTGAGGTCCACTTCATCTTTATTCTCAAGCCTGTCAAAGTCCCTTTGGATGGCACTCCTTCCCTCCAGCAAATCAACTACACCACTCAGCTTGGTGTTGTCTGCAACTAAATAATATTTCTAGAACTGCATCTTGATCTTTGTGCTTTACAAGGATTAAAAAATTATTAAGAACTGGCAGAAACATACATCCTGGTAATATAATGTTTAACATCACATGGCTAGATACATCGTGGTATAGCGGATGAAAGTTAACCTATATCCAAAGACTGGACAAGACAAATACAAACCATCAGAGAACATGCTACGTGCACCAGCTCAAGACATTTTGTCTTACATAGTAAAAGGAGTGTTTACTAATAAATGAATAATTTTGAATGAATTTTTTTTAAAGTTAATATCAGCATTTTATGTTTTTATATAATAGCAAAAAAAAAAGTGGTTTGGTATAAAACAATTCACAACTCATTATGCTTTCTCATCAATACAAATACTTCATGAACTTTTTACCTCTTTCAATCCAGCGAATATATTTACTACAACTGGAAGAAAAGTTTCAGGATTACAGTGAAATAATAAGCAGCCTGCATCTGAATCTTACTTTGAAGTTTGTGATGGTTCAGGTGTGAAATCATGCAAAGATTAGCTTCAAATTAGACTAGAGGAAGATTTGCAAAGACAGTGATGTGAAGCTTGCATCTGATAAGAATGAGGCCCATAACTGTAAATTATTTGTCTATGTTGTTCATTAATCTCTTGTTCTGGCATTGAAAAATCACCCTGTTTGCTTCTCTATTTTTAAATCTCTTTATCCTGGTGCTGATACCAGTGCATCTTTTCCTCCTTTGGTATTTAGACTTGTACTTTATAATAAAGAAAATCCAAGTTTCCTGATCACATATTCCATAATCACTTTTCACTGATTTTTAAAATTTTTTTTTATTTTCAGACCTGTTGGTTGTCTTGTAATCATTGTTTCATGGGGTCTGCCCAAGTCAGAATAGCAACTTTCTGATTTTAATGGACATTTTCTTTCTATGTTCAAGAGCTGCTAATCAGATCTTCTGCACTTTGATTCATGCAAAAGCAGATACTAGTCAGACATTTAATGACACGTTCTACCATACAACATTAATTACCTCTGTTTTATAGTTTATAACTAGAAGTATCATTGATGAATATTTTAAGTAAATTGTAATGTTTGTTGACAACTACAGGAAATTGACACAGACACACTCTTCATTGCTGCAGTTTGAAAAAAATATATACATAATTACAAGACTAGTGTGAATGTGTGTGTACACGTGTGAATCAATGAGAAATTTCCTCCAGAAAATATACTATAATTTTATGAAAAAAGTACAGGCATGACATTAACATGTAAAATTCTTAACTGGAAATGCAGATATATTGCTGAATTCAGTGTAGACAGAACAAATACAATGGCTAGTATTAGGATTGTCTAACACTTTCTCGCAAAGTAAATTATTCATATTAGCTGTGGTTTTGGCAAACTTTTGTGACTCAGGATGAAATTTTGCTAAGGCAGCTAGTCAATTTGTCATAAAGAAATATGTGTTCTTTCACCAAGAAAAAGGACCAAGAAAATCTAGCACTGTGCTTCGGAATATAACAGGAAGTATCCTAATTTCAGGTAAACCTTGTGTCACTGTTATCAGTTATTACTGATGAAAAGTTACATAATATAAGGACCCACACTAACCAAATTGTACAGGCCCTGACAGTTTTGGCTCTTATTCCTCTTGTTTTCAATGGAGATACTAAAACAACTTCAAAAGTTTCTGAAAACGATGAAGTTTCAATGTTTGCAAAAACTTCATACTTTCAATGACAGTAAACATTAAACCCAGAAAAAAAAAAAACCCAGTAATTCAGTATTTGAATTTGGATGCAATAAGTGATGTATTAAACCACAGGAATAAATATTGAATTAACATACCATGCTGTACATCTCCCCCTTGTGGAAGAAATGCCAGCCGTTATTAGCTTAAATGAATCACAAAGGCAACTGCTCTTGCACAGAAATCCTTCCCAGAAACAGCCTGATACTGAAGATTTTTCTCCTTCTCTTTAAAGATCTTGCATTTCTGTATGGTTCCACATACTTGGATATTTGCTTTTGCTGAGATAATTTACTTGCCCAAAACATTGACTAGTGAAACAAACACCATATGCTCTGCAATTCTATTCTCAACTCAAATTCTCTAGTGCCCTTTCTGTAGAACAGACACAGTCTTCCTGTACCTTCCAAATAATTCCTTGTCTGCCTCACACTGGGGAAGTGTTTCTTGTTTCATTAGGCCAAGATGTTCATATGGAAAATATATGAATGACAGTACACAGATTATTGACCTGGGAGAAATTCCTTTCAGGAACGGGTTGGAGAACTCCAGAGTTTCATGAATGTGACAGTCTAGTTCAGCTGCTTAAGGAGATGAACACGTCAATCAAATAATCAAACAGAAATGTATTTCAGAATTCAACACCTGTAAAGTGATAAAGTATGCTAGATGGGAAGAACAATTTACACTGGAAATTCAATAACTTACTGTAGTTTTAAATTGCTGAGCCTAACAGCCATGAGATAAACTATTGCTTCATTCTACCCTAGAAGCTCCCAAGCTGAGGCTTAACATTCTGAATAATAATTAACATGAATTTTGTTTTGGTCAACCAACTCTTACTGAAGATGATCCAACAATAAGAATCATTCCAAACATCTGCTCCTGATCTTGACTAAGCAATTCTTGGAGATTCTTTGGATTCAAAACAATGCTATAAAGGTTAGTATCGTTATTTACTCTTTAAAAATCTAAAACAGAAATGGGATAGATTTGGACTACATTACACTATAACAGAAACAGGCATCTTCTGTGTCTGAGCCCATTACATTTTACTACATGGCAAATCACTATAATTTCTATTCTTTAAGAAAGTCTGTATCACAAGCTGAGATCAGCTTGTTATGATATTCAAGGAGAGTTATAGGCTTGGCATTTTCAAAGGCTAAATTTCTCTCCCATCCTTAAGGCCCTCTACTCCATTTATCTATCAAAGACACATAGCAGAGGAGCCCAGCTTCTATGATTATCCACATACTTAAAAAGCCATAAGAAGAGACTCCACTTCTGATGACAACATACGTGAATGGATGCAAATCCATTATAGCCATCAACAATAAAGTAGTACATCCTTTGTTTTCAAGTTACAGGCAAACCCAGAAATGTGATAAATATACAAAGTATTTTTGTGGAATCCTAAAAAGAAACAATATTGTGACAGTTAGAAGCAAAGTTAATTTCCTTTGCATCAGGCCAGGATTTATATAGGAAAAATGAGGTAACTCCACGATGTCTGATAAATCTCATGTTTAGATTTCAAGATCGTCAGAGCAACAGACACAAGAATGTGATGTTGATTAATCTTTTATTGATCATTAAAATCCCACTTGAGCAATTTCAGACTAGCCAGCTGCACAGAGAACTTTGCCAGCTGGTACCTCTGGAAGCAAAGACCTCATGTATCGTTCCTTCTCATTATCCTCAGAAAAAAATTTACCCTTCCAAAAACAAACTCTTCTGCTTCTGGCTCCCTTTCATATATGTGGGAGGTTTTACAGTCTTCCCCAATGCCTTTAAAAACTCCAGATTTACGCTGAAGGGTAATTTGGTAGACATTCTTTATAAACCTTTCAGAAAATTGTAAAGCATACTAAGTAGCCACATCATAGTCTACAAACTGACATAGCTAGTCAGAAACCAATGCATTTTCAAGTTTGCTTAGAAAACAAACTTTAAAGACTACTCAGTACAATTATGCTCTCTCCAAAATCTTTGCACAGACATTAGTAAACATTTGAGTAGATTTATTTAGCTGCAATATAAAAATTTTACCAAATTTATTTCTTTCCTCCCTTACATTGTTTCCTTCATAATGAATTGTCTGAGAATATCAGACTGACTAAATCACAGAAGGTCAAAAGTCTTTTTGTAATCCTATTTTATCATATCAAATGCCATGCTTATATTACAACAGAGCAGAGAAGATTTTTTTTTTTGTTTAATATTCAAGTTGTTTTATCTCTTGTTGACAGACTGAAATATTTTTATCATATTCAGGAAGACTTTCATTTGTGCAGAAAACTCTTTTTTAAATTGACTATCTGATATTTTCCTGGATCATATGTTTTAAACTTTCAAAGGCAAACACCTAGAAGATGGAAGTTTCTTCCCTGTTACTTTTTCCAGGAAATAGTTTTACTATTTGACTCGTTAGTCACCATTTCTTTCAGTCAGTGTGAAGCTATATAGCAGCTGACCAACAGTTATTTTGTGAACCGCCATCTGATTCTAATACAGAGTTGTTATTCTGCTTCTACAATCTGGACATACTCTTACAAGCAGTACAATAAAATTTGTTAGGCTTTTGTTTTAAACTTTCTTCCAAGCTGCAATAAGAAATCTTCATAACTAACTTAGACTTTTCTTGAACAAAATATAACAGGGAACAATAGCCTAAAAAAGCCATCCCGGGAACAAGCAGTTTTATGACATACTTTGACTCCCCCATCTTTCCCTTTCTTTCCAGGCCACTGCCATATATGTAACCCATGGACTGACTGGAAACAGCCCTTCCAGGTAAGCCTGGTGGCACATTGATCTCCCTGGGTTCCCATGTATTCTTCAAGATACAATCTGACCACACCCAAAACAGGTTCTTGTAACAAACCCAGCCTCGATGGTGACCAACAGCTTTTGAAGAGTATTCATCACAGCATTATTCTAAACTTAATAAGTAACAATCAGGCATATGCCTTATTCTTGGGAGAGTACTGCAGTAGAACTAAATTATTGGTTATGTTCTGGGTGTTATGGAGCAATAAAACAGGCTATTCCACACAGAGAGATATGACCAGAAGCCAAGGTGACCCCACCACCACCCCCAGGTGGCAGGGAAGGCAGTGCCCTTACAGTCCCACAGTACCTGAGCAGAACTAGTGAGAACAACAGCTCCAAATATTCAGGGATCATAAGGTGAGGTGAGGTCCAAAGTCAACTTGGGAAAACTAAGCAGCAAGTCAGGCTCACAGAGAACAAGACTGATGACAACTATAACTGCAGTATCACCCAGGGAAGGAGCAAATGCCCAAGGCAGAGGTTAAATGGAGCCCCTGGGCACATGGGTGGGGTGGGGGGCCAGGTGAGGCTGATCAGGACCATTAAAGCAGAATAGTACCCCGAGGGCCCTGACATTGAACAAGCTCTTGTCGAGTAAACATCACCTCAGAGGAGGCAAACAAATAGTTTAGATCTAAAGCTTAAGGAGGAAAAATCTTGAAACTCAAGTAAGATGTGATTGCCGCCTGGACTTCAGCTGATCTGAACTCATTTATCGTAAAAGTGAGAATCTGGCTCTAGAAGACGCCACTTCTGCATTTCTTCCTTCCTCTACAAGCAATCCTCCTGTGACCCAGAGTCAGCCAGTGATTCAGTTTCACAACACACACAGAATATACAACGTTATATCTTCAGAGCGTGTTGACTGTTTTTCCCAGATTTCAGCTGTAAGGATTTGACAAAGAATTGTTAATTCAGGTATATCTTGTTTGAAGTGAAAATGCTACCGCAAAAATCCTGAGAGCTGCAAAGGCATGTGTGACCCAAGGACAGCTACTTCGGTGTGCAGGCTACATGAAGCTAATATGCATCTCCTGAGCATGCCAGAAGTGAGAGAAATGGCTTGACTGCAGGCCCTGTGGGAGTTTCTGTGCACTTTTGAAGTCCTAGAAAGCCATCACAAATTGAAAATCCCCTAGGCTTTGTCTGATTTACAACCTAGGCTACAGTCACTGCCTTGCAGCCATGAAGAAAAAGAACACAGAGCAGCTCCAGCCCCCCCCACTACTGGGCAGTGTCCCATCACCCAAAGACCGCAGACAGGAGCTAGCTTATTGAAGAACTGATTTTGTTTTCAATAGAATTAGTGGCAACAGAAACGAAAAAAAAATTCAATTTCTGTCAGCTAACTACCACTCAAAGCTACAGGTTAGCGGAGCTAAGTTTTGATGTTACAATTAAATTGCTTACACCTTTCTCTGGTGATATCAGAGGAACTGTTTTTTTTTTCCTTATTCAAAAGGAACTTTGCAAAGAAAATTTGTATAAGTTACATGTTTTTTCCCCGTTTTACCCTGTCAGTCCCTCCTAACAAAACTCTAAACTGTGCAGCTGTTCAGCTGGTATTGGAAATCCTTGAGTGGAATTGTCACCAAAAATCCGGGAATAAAACCTCATACCAATAATGTAGTGTTAAAAGGTAGGCATTCTTTATTGCAGAGCTGGATGCACGGGGGATAACTCCACCGAACGTGCATACCCCGTACTTTTTCCATGCAGTTTATATAGATCAAAAATATACATATTTAGTAGGTTTCTCAGTCTTCTCATACATATGCATATTAATTTCAGGAAATAATTTTAATAAAACTCCTTCCCCTCACGCTTGCGCAGTGCCTCCTAGTGGTGGTCCTCAGGGGTCCCAAGACGAAGGCTTATCCTCTTCCTCACAGTGTTCGCTGACTGACCTTTGTTCTGCGCAAACGCAGTTCTTTTCTGGCTCCCATCCACACAGTAGGGTGGTCTTGACTGGTTCTAGGTGACTTCCAGTTTTTATTAGAAACTAACCTCTCCATTTGGAGATGCATGATTCTCCGCTTCGGTTAATTTACTATAAATGCACCTGCAGCTATTAGGTAATGCTATTCCTATTTATTATTGTTTAAAATTAATGGCTAACTATAGACTAGACGCTCTGTTCCAAGACCTAATGTCCAGGTGGGTAGGGCTGTACCAGGAACATAGCAGCACTGTTCATGTTTATGGTCAACTCATTCCATCACCCTGGTTACAGAATCACCAGCGCTGCACATATCTCTGTTGTGAAGTATTAGAAAAACTGGCCGCGGGAAGAGACAACACTGCGCCCCCCAAACCACAATATTTTAAGACCCTGCAGGATCCATCCCGTGGGTCAAAATCACCGATAGTCATCCACAGCGGAACACCGGGGGTCTCCTGTGGCCTTCCCACCTCAGCAAGGTTTACTTCGGACACGCCAGCCGCAGCTCGCATTTCTCCCACTCACTTCCCAGGGTGTCTTTCAAAGCATCAGCATTTCAGTTGCCTGAAGTTGTGAGCTGTTGCACACAGTGCAACGTTAGGCCAGCAGTCGTCTCTATTTAAAAAAAATAACAAACGTTTCCCTCATGTAATTAAATCCAGGTGTTTGGACTTGGTGGGAAGTTTCTGGTGCTTACGCTTGTGTGGCACTGTCCAGGCGTGGCAGGGGCTGGGGGCTCCCGGGGGTGGAAGGGCAGGACCTGGCAGCCAGGGTAGGCCAAGGGCAGCGGGGACGACCCCAGCCCCAGGCCCTCAGCACCTCTCTGGGGATGGGCAGAGGCCAGGCTGGGACTTCAGGGTGGCGTGAGGGGGCCTGTGGCCAGGCACAGCCAAATGGCTGCTGGAAGCAGCTCCCCAGCACAGGGATCGGCCACAGCTGCAGTCGCCCCGCAGGCCTCCATGGACTATTAGGCCCAGGTCACTGAGGGCAATGCTCCCAGGGCCTTACAGAGCAGCCAACACCAGCAGTATTGCAGAATGAATCTTCAGCAGAAATGCACTAATTAAATAATGTACAGATCAGAGTCATGGAAAAAAGAAATCCACCAGCAAAGGCTAAACAGCTTCCAGTGTGGATACTTCTGCTAGATACCCACTGCAAAGTGAGCAGAAGTTAGAAGGAAAATTAAGGTTTTGGAGCAGGCACTGTTATCTGCAGCTGTACAAATAACATATTTAAGATAATGGACTTACATTGCACACATTTGACTATGCCAGTTAATAATTTTTTACGTAAGCACCCGACTTGATTTCCCTCTTTCAGCAATTCCTTTAACAGCAGAGACATCAAGCCATAGAAATGTCCTCTAGTACAACTTGTTAAGCAATACAGTTTTGGAAAACTGAAAAGTTCGAAGGAGCAGGTTCAGGGCAGGATAAGGCAGTGATGACTAACTTCTGCCATAAGCTGTTGTAACTTTAAAGGTACAAAATCCATATAAGGCTGTGTTTTACTAGTAAAAATATTTTATATAACGTAGTCTGTTAAACAAATTCCCTGACACATCTTAGGTGATTCAGCTCACATCTCCAAATAAATTGTAGAAAAACTGCATCCAACTGTTTTCTGACCTATTCCCAAGTAACACATCTTACTAGGAGTTAAAGAAGCTGTCAAAATATGCTAAAGGGAAGAATGGAACACCTAAGTTCTACCTAATCCACAATACTTTGCTGAATGAACCAAATATGACCTTTCACAGTTTACTCTGAGAAAGGGTGTGAGGAACTTCAGCGTGGCCTGAAAAAACAACTTAATGCCACATGACATTCAGTATTGATAAATTGAAAGTACTGCACACTCAAGGAAAAAAATATGAACATACAGTTTCTGTGTGCTAAATAACAGTATTTTTTTCAGGCTAAAGTATTTAAATGAAAACATCTGCTTAGAAAAATGTTTTGGCCAAGTAAACATACCAGAAATATCTGTAGTCGTCTCTAGAAAACATACTATACCTGTTTGCTTTTATCTGAGATACTGTGGAGTATCCTTCAATCTATCTCAAAAAAATTAAAAGAAGCTGTGAAAAAGGATCAGTGACTGGCAATAACAATAATTATCAGCCTTGGAAAATTCCTATTTGAAAGAATGGCTTAAAGGATTGGGATTACTTGCCTTAGAAAGGTAAGGAGTAAGAAGGTTCATGACAAAAGCATATAAAATGATGATTGGTGAAGAGATGATAAGAGAGGAACTCTAGTTCTTCTTTCAACAAAGGAATGAGGAATCACTCAGTGAAACTGTAAAATGGCAAGTCAGGATGAAAGGAAATACTCTTTCACAGAGTGTGATTTTGGGCTATGGAATTTACTGCCACAGGATGCCTTTGAGGCCAAGACTTTAGCAAAATGTCATGATGACCTCGTTATCTAATTGGTAAGAAGAGTGTCTAGAACTTAATAGTGAAAGATAAAATAAGTTTTGGAAAAGTTAAACACATTCTTTAGGTAGAAGACTAAATAGGGGATATGTCCTATTCCATATTGTGTTTCTATCAAAGATTTGGGTTAGTATTTTGCAATAACCCCTCAGTAAGTTTTAAAGTTATTGGAGTGGTGTATTTTTTGCTATTTGCATGAGGGTATGTGTTTTTGAGAAGAAAATAGGGATAAAGGCATCGCAGAAATGGAAAAGTACTAACTAAACATCAGTTCCATGACATATTCAAGTACTCTAGAAGGGTATTTATGCAGTGCAAAACCCAATAGTCTAGAGATCAAATGGTTTTGTATGAATAGAGAAATTTTTAGGGTAGTTTGCCTGGTGCATAATGCTCATGGAGCTTTATAGGCTCTCTTATCTTTTGATTAATATAAAAATCATCCTTCTTTATTTCAACAATATCATTGTCTTCACCACTTCTTGTAACATTAACCTTATATACCACTGTAATTTGTAGAACATCCTTTCTATTTCTAACAATAAAGTATGCAGAAATCAGTCTGAGAAGTTCCTTCAGAATTTCTTGGACGTGTTGTGAACTTCCAGTTTGATCCTAAAGGCTTGCTTTATTGATAATTGTTGAATATTTTTGCAAGAAAATATTTCAGACATATTTTCTAAAATTTTCCTAAATTCCAGTACTGATTTGTGATAAAATATATTGACATGCTGAAACACTGAGTCAGCTCTAACACGTCCACTATCCTGGCATTATGCTTTTTTCTTAATTTTTGAGATATTTTGGCTCTCATCAAAGTTCACACAGCTTTGACTTCTCAATATGGTTGAAAAATACGATGCACCTAGTGAAGTAGCACATTTTGGGAGCTGGAAGGGAAATGGAAAAGCTAGTCCTCTTTCTAAATATGCATGACAGACTGTGCCTGCTCAGGGACTGAATATTCACACTATACACTGGCTTTAGTGGCTGAAAATACCTAGGATGAGTGCTATATGTCATTTTCACCAATGAAAACAATAAAAGGCTTCATTCTGCTCCACGGAAACAAATATGAGTTTGCTTTTGATGCCAGTGAGATATGAGGAGAGACCCTCTGAGCACACAGGGAAAAACACTCGTTTAGGATATGACTGGTTATTTCTGTTACCTTTTACAATATATTCTACAACGTACTACTATTAAAATCTAGTTTCTGTAGTATTCATCAGTTCTCATGCACCTGAGTAGGTGCTAGAAGACCTCAATACTGTGCAGACTCAGGATGCCAATGAGAAAGATTTAAGAACTGCAGATGACCTGCTTTTCAAAGTAGAATGCCTGTAAGGTGAATATGATCCAAACAGTGCAATCATATATTTTTAAACAAAATAAATAGTCTAGTGTGATTTCTAATGTGACTGGTTTTCATGGTTGGTTTATAAGGTTGTATGCCTTATTAATTTTTAAAATCTACCTCAACATGGATGTATAAAATATGATTAAATGGAAAAATAAAATCTGATCAAACACTAAATTGAATTTAAATTCATCCCATCAAGATGCTGGACTAACTTTAGATTTAATCTGTGTATTCTATAAATTGACTAAAAACTAAAATTTATTTGAACGCTGATTTGTCTGATTAAAATAATGAACTAATTTAAACCTAAGCAACCCAAACTAATGGATTGTTATATAGAAAACAGAGGGACTGGTCAAGATACTGTTGTAGTATTTTCAGTGTATCATGTATTTAATCATTTTTCTTGAATCAGTTAGAATCATACAAAACACAAAAATAGAGCCATAGGTAGAATATTTGGACCACTCAGTGGATAAGGAATTGGCTGGATAGTCACACTCAAAGAACTGCGGTCAATGGCTCGATGTCCAAGTGGAGACCAGCAATGGGTGGCATTCTTCAGGGGTCAGTACTGGGACCAGTGATGTTTAATACCTTTGTCAGCAACATAGACAGCGAGATCGAGTGCACCCTCAGCAAGTTTACCAATGACACCAAGCTGTGTGGTGTGGTCGACACGCTGGAGGGAAGGGGTGCTATCCAGAGGGGCCTTGACAGGCTTGAGAGGTGGGACTGTGCAAACCTCATGAAGTTGAACAGGCCAAATGCAAGGTCCTGCACATGGGTCGGGGCAATCCCAGGCAGAAATACAGTCTGGGTGGAGAATGGAGTGAGAGCTGCCCTGAGGAGAAGGACTTGGGTTGTTGATTGATGAGAAGCTCAACATGACCTGCCAATGTGTGCTCACAGCCCACAAGGCCAACCACACCCTGGGCTGCATCAAGAGAAGCATGGCCAGCAGGTCGAGGGAGGTGATTCTGCTTCTCTACTCCACTCTGATGAGACCCCACCTGGAGCCCTGCGTCCAGCTCTGGAGTCCTCAGCACAGGAAAGATGTGGAACTGTTGGAGCGGGTCCAGAGGAGGGCCACAAAAAAGATCAGAGGGATGGAGCACCTCTGCTATGAGGAAAGGCTGAGGGAGTTGCGGCTGTTCAGCCTGGAGAAGAGAAGGCTTCAGGGACACCTTATAGCAGCCTTCCAGTACCTGAAGGGGGCCTCCAAAAAAGCTGGAGAGGAAATTTTCGCAAGGTCCTGTAGTGATAGGGCAAGGGGTAATGGCTTTAAACTGAAATAGGGTAGGTTTAAATTAGATATAAGAAAGAAATTCTTTACTATGAGGGTAATGAGGCACGGGAACAGGTTGCCCAGGGGAGCTGCGGATGCCCAGTCCCTGGAAGTGTTCAAGGCCAGGTTGGATGGGGCTCTGAGCAACCTGGTGTAGTGGAAGGTGCCCCTGCCCATGGCAGGGGGGTTGGAACTAGATGACCTTTAAAGGTCCCTTCCAACACCAACCATTCTATGATTCTATGATTCTGTCATTTATTATGCTTAAACATTTTTTCCTATGTGTATTAGTATCACTCTGTAACAGTATTTTTGGAACAGCTTCATCATGGAGTTGTCCACTGGGAGTTTTCCAGTGTTTTTAAATTTTTTGACAGAAATGCTGCATCATATACATGGATGTTTTATGCCAGGTGTGGTACTGGCATTTTGGAAATGCATGTGTAGGAACTGAAGGGTTTAATGAAGAAGCAATCATTTATTCTCAGACTCTGACAAACAATCACAGATGATATGCTGTAAGAAATGGTATTGATGGCAATTTTGTACAATATTTGCCCTGTGTTCCGTATCTCAGTGCTCGTTTTGTTTATCATTTAAGCAGGGTGCAAGAATGGAAGAAATATGAAGACAATCTTGAACAATGAAACATAAAGTTTAATGGCCAAAATTAATATGAACATCAGAAACACATGGGTTGAAGTTTATGGTACTATCATTTTGATATGAAGACAAACTGTTTTCCATGGTTCTTTCCCCACTTACAGTCTACATACAACTTTGAATCAACAAGCATACAAAATCTATACAAAGTTAAACAATAAGCTGCTATATTTGAAGTTGTATGTAGACAGTTCTGTATTTGATTCAGAACAAGTTCTCTCTACTGGATTTATACAACTGATTTTGGAAAAGGATGATTTAATAATGTAAGCTAGGAAACAGGACTTTTTTTAAAATCCTGATATGGTCAACAAAGATATTTTCATACCTGAGCACATTACAAAGGGTAGAGTATTTACTGGTGTGGACAGCCAGCAACAAAGTACAGACTAAGTTTTTTTTTCCATTCACAGTGCAAAGCTGTCTTCAAGCCCATGCAAATCTTTTGACCAGTTTTGAACTCCGCATGTTTTCCCTTGCAACTGAAATTAGTCTTTTGATCACAGCTGAACCTGAGTTTGAAATACAGCTTTATTAATTGCAGTAATTAATATTGTATAATACTTTTTTTTGACTGAGTAGTAGTGTTCATGCTGAAGCTTAAAAGAATTCTGATTGAGCCAGGTAAGGAACGCTTGGGAAAATCACTAGGTGTCATGAGCAAACCAGTTCAATTTACTGAGTTTTAAAGTCTTTCCTTCTAGAAACATCTGAGATGTACTGTGCAAACAAGTTCATGTATACAGGGATTTAGTCTACTTGAAATAGATGGAGACATTCTCCATGAAATTAGGATTCTAGAACAACCTACTAATGACTAACCAAGTGACGATAAATTTGAAGGAGGAGGACTCTCTTTAGAATTAAACTGGAAAATATTAGTTAGCCAGGTGCATTACGAACAGTTATAATCTAATGGTAATGAGGGGGGTACTCAGTTTGGAGAGGAAGTTAACAGAAACACAGTAGGATTTCTAATTCTGTGGGAAAGAAGTCCATTAACTCCTCTTTATAAATTGTCTCCTATTAAGCTTTATACATAATACCATAAATTATATGTAAGTACATTCCACCAACAATACCAAAGCTCCATCAAAACTTCCATTTCATGAGATATCTTAAACATCTGAATAGTTTTACTGAACAAGCTGACTTCTCCTCTTTATTTCCAGACACCTTTATCCTTAAAACAGCTGAGAAGAAGCAGGAAGCGCACACTACCGTTATGCACTCAGCCAAGCAGCAACTGTTCTACTAGTCTTCACAGAATAATGAAAATAGTAAAGAACTATGAAAATTAAGTAAAATAGTTTTTGAGTTACCTGGAATTTATGCATCTATTTCATATGGCAAATGCTACAATGCTTCAGATTAAAAAAAAAAAAAATCCCCAAAAAACTAAATTGCCAAAGTTGTATCTCTTTACTCAGTAAGCTGTCACTATTTTATGTATTCCTTCTTATAAAATATCACATATTATAATTAAAATTAAAGAAAACATATAAGTACTTGAAAACCAGTGTTTATTATAAAAATATGAACTCGTCTATGATAATAGTTTTGCTAAGTAGAGAAATGGTCCATTTGAAATGATTGCTTTGTCTCACTAATTATTTTTTCTATTTCCATTGATTAGAAGCAAAAAGTTACTGCTGTTCAGTAACCAAATTTAGCTCCTATGAATAGGAGTTGATTTATATGTTAGTTACTCTGATCTTGTACTGAGGTATTATCCGCACATATTCTTTACTTTTCTGAAAAACTGTCCTCATTCTTCAACTTGCGAATCATTTCAGTACTCTTAGTAATCTATAGCAGCAACGATATCTCTAGCAAAAATAGTTAAAGCTCTAGTGTTGTTTTCTTGTTCAGGTCAGAAATGAGGTAAGGTCATTGAAATATGATTCAAGACAGTTCTTTCCCTTGGCTGAGCAAACAACTGCATGGCAGCTCACTTCCAATGGTTTTTGACTATGAGGCTGTCAGGCAAGTATTTTTAATATACAGTTAATGACTTTGTAATTCCCATGCTTTTTCATTTTTCCTTGCAGAAGTGAAGATCATCCTTGACATGACAAATTTTTTTTGCCCCTAGATGGTTTCATCAGAACTAGAGATAGACTAGGCTACAGTGGTAGAAAGGACAAATCTTTTCCAAATAAAGTTATACCAGTACATGCATATGTGGGACTGTCCTTCCTATGTGTCACTCTTTGACTACTTCAGGATATGAAACTCATCTTCTTGCCTTCCTCACATATCTTTGCTGATTCTATCATTCTGTACCCCATCTTCATCCTTCAAAGTTGTCAGAAGCCTCCTATTGATTACTGTCCAGACAAGCCACAGTATCTCAGTTAGTTGTACCTGGATCATCACAACAGGTACAGGCACTTCCATTTACAGGCTCTTCTCCATGCCTGGAGAACAGAAGGCTCCAGGGTGACCTTACAGCAGCCTTCCAGTACCTGAGCGGGGCCTACAGGAAGGATGGAGAGGGGCTTTTTACAAGGGTGTGTAGTGATAGGACAAGGGGGAATGGTTCTAAACTAAAAGAGGGCAGATTTAGATTAGATCTTAGGAAGAAATTCTTCACCATGAGGGTGGTAAAACACTTGAACAGGTTGCCCAGGGAAATTGTGAATGCCCCCTCCCTGGAAGTGTTCAAGGCCAGGATGGATGGAACTCTGAGCAACCTGGTCTGGTGGAAGATGTCCCTGCTGATGGCAGGGGGGTTGGAACCAGATGATCTTTAAGGTCCTTTCCAACCCTTACCATTCTATGATTCTATGATTCTGCGTTCTCTTCACTTAGCCACAGCTCTGATGTTCGTGGCAGTTCCATATACCACAACAAAGTAGCAACACTTCCTTCCACACTGATCTGTCTTGTTGCTGGGAATATAAGCAAAGCAGTAGTCACAGACACACAGTTATCATAGGCTCCAGGGACCGCTGAGGTGCCTGTCCTCCTACCACTGTCCTCCTCTGCTGCATGCCTCCAGGGAGATCTTATCTTCTGCAGCAAAGTCTTTGCTATTATTTCCTTTCCCTAGTTATTCCACATCATCTGGCAGAGATTGGAGACAAATAAAATATCTGTCCCTTTCATAGTTGTAGCTTAACTTGTGGTTTCTGTGCTTAGCGGAAGAAATAATAAATAATTTCAATAATTGAGTAGTCCAAAACTCTTTTTTTTTCCAGATTATTTGATAAATATTTCACTTCATGCTATATAAAATGTTTCATAAAGCCTGAAGGTAATTTTCCATTTTGCATTTTCAGTACGTGTACATAACATGCCCAGAGGGACAAGACCAAAGATCCAAATAAGTCCACTACTTTATCTCCACCAGAGTCCATACAGAGCTGGCTAGGCACAGTTGGTGAGGAGTGCTGTATGTATGGACGCTAGTGCATACATGGATGCAATATAGGAACAAGGCAAATATATATCTCACCTTTTCCCCGCTTAAAAACGTGCTTTAATTTAAGCCGTTTTAATTTAAAGACGCTTTTATATAAGAGTCCTCCTAATGTGAATGTGGTTTCAGTGTGTTAAGGATTTCTCTGCAGATTTCTCTTCCATGAGCTCATTCACGCTTCATTTAAACCTATACATATATGTGGCTGAAAGTGTAACACTCTGCAGTCACAGAAGTATATCAATGTTGTACCTTCCCATGATGTTTCCACCGCTAGGTTAAATTTATATATTCTACTACTTATGTGAGCTGAGCAGTTGTTTAATGTACATGTTAGTATTCCAAAGTGAATGAGCAAGCAGACGCCAGAAACCACTACCCAGAAACAGCTAATAGCTTAGGCTGTGTTGGCCACCTCAGAAGCACCTGCAATTCCAATCTCTTTTCTGAATCTGACTCATTAAGTGGGCATTTTCCTGAAGTACCATGGTGGGTGTGCTGGTTATTCACTACAAAGAGTGGAAATCATATTTTTTTTTTGCTTTGAAGTGATTTACTTCAGAACTTTTAAAAATATTTTCTTTGAGATTTCAAAAACTTGTTCACAATGCTTTTAGTCGATCAAAAATTGAATAGGAATTTGAACATAACCTGTGTTTTCTGAAATATTTTACCAAAAGAAGTCCCAAATGTATTATGCCCTACTGTTTATCATAGCATTGGACTGTGTCTAGCCATCCCTGCTTAATGACTTATTTGTCCCTTTCTTTTCCTATTTGTTAACCTGTCCACGTTTTATCAGTCATTGTCCACAATATTTTCTGGCTGTTAAAGGAATGAATCTTCGATTTCAATGAATCTCCTTTTCTCTTTCAACTTCTGTGCATTCCTCTTTCAGGTAGTATTTTTTTAGATTATGTTATGAATCACTGTTTACTGAATTTTTTCAAGGCTCCGTTGTCTTTTACCTGATGAAATTCAAAATAATTTTTTAAAAAGTAGATTTTTGTGAAATCCTCAATTTGTTAAATCCCAGTTCAATCAACTGGGGCAATGTGCAACAATATCTGCCACAGAAAGGGCAAACTGTTCTCTCAAAAACAGGGCAAAATGGCCTTTGTAATGCATTTTAGCAAAGTCTTTACTCCTAATGCACTAGCTTACTGAGGCGTGCAAAAGTCATTTCCACATTAATCTACACCCGAAAAGGCTTCTCTGATAAGACTTGGCCTCAGTCAGTAAATCCTTCTCAGCTCGTCTTAGTACTACTGCAAGGCTAATTGCACAAGCAACAATCACATATCTAGCCAGGGGATTGACTTAATTTTAAGCTCCTGTTGGACCTATACTGTTGCACAATTCAGTTTTTATTTTCTGTATCTAGAGTATTACATATGAAGTCCTGTGCTCAGTTTTTGCTGACTTTATATCTGATAAAAATGAAGCATTTTCCCCTCTTCCACATACATACACATGCACCTCCAATTATTAAGGCTAAATCCTTGTCCATCTGTCTATGTGAGCAAAGTCAAATTCTTTCTAGCATTTCCCTTCTAAATCACTTCACCACAATCACTCTGTGCATGGGGAGAGCAGCAGATTAAAAGGACTTCTCAAACTGGTGTTAGATGTAAATGCAAACGCTTTAACTAAAGTTAATCCACATCTTTAGATACCATTCACTGAAATGAGGCTTTGTAATGTTTCTGTGGATTATTTTATTTTTGATACAGAGTGAAGCAAGTTCTGTGTTACAGGAAGAGACTCAAGACATGAGATGCATTTGATTCTGAAACTAGAAGTTTGTAGGAAGAAAGGACTTTGTGTCTAATAAACAGAGTGCTGGGTTACAAACCACAATAATCAAAACGTTGTGACCACTGGGCCCAGGACAGTGCACTTTTTCCCTCTCCACTAGTCTTCCAGTATCAGAAAATGCAATTATTTAACATGATGGCTCTCCCAAAATATTGTGATCAGTATCATACACACAGGAATTATTTTTTTTTCTCTCTTTTTTTGAAAAACATATTTTTAATTTGTCTCTGGATATCTTTAGGTCATTCCTTTAATCGTTTCTCCACAAGTATGAAGACTTTTTATGTCTCAAAAACAGTGGAAATTTACTGGTTACTGTTGAACTCCTGTGGAGGGGATTAAGGAAAAATACCAAATATATCAAAATCAAGATAAATTTGTAAAGGCTGGCAACAATGATTCCTCTTCAGCTTGCCAGCTCTGCCACCTGGTGTGTGGATAGGAGCCAGAGGCCCTCACCTTCCAATACTAGAGGATGTGCCTTCAGGGACTACAATCATGGCTAGGACAAAACACAACTTCTTGCATCCCTTGAGTCCATGTGCAAATAGAAAGCTATCACCATGTCCTCAGAGACTACAATATTCTAACCAAGGAATAAACAATACAAACAGTGCCTGCTATGCATTCAGATGACAAAACACTTGATCTGTGCTTTCATGGCATTTTCCATCAGTCTGAAGGCCTGTCTGACTTTCTTATTGGACCTGAGCTCACCCTTAAATCTTCTCTAAGAAGAATGACAGCAAGCCATCAGAGGCATTTTATTACTCCTCTGTACTTTCACAGTATCTGACACAAAACTCTTACACAAGAATACTATAAAAGAGAGTGTAGTTTGGCATTATCTTGACAGTTGAGGGTGTACAAGAATTGGGTGAACTTGCCATCCCTTGAACTGCAGAAAGGAGAGTCTCAAATGCTAGTATGGATGTGCAAGAATCTTTCCAGGCTAGGCTGCACCTAAGTAACAGTGTTGTCAGTCCATTAGATAGAAAATGTTCTTCATCACTACAATTTTATACATAATGTAGTTACCAAACGGTTGATGCTTGTGAACTATTACCCAGCTAAATGTGATTTATGTCTAACATTATTACATTGTCTAATGAATAATATGGAAGCAGGAAGGATAGAACACGTGAAGTCAACAACTGTTGCCTACTGCAGTCATTTCAGAACAAAAATTTTGAGTCTGCCTTTTTTCTGCCGCTCTGTAGCAGGTCTGTGGCTATAACTGAAATATAGCTTTGAAACAAACAGATGTACAGAACTCAGAACTGATAGTAAATTAATGTGATTAATGTAAATATAGAATAAATATTAATAGAAATAAATATCAGGGCATACGATTTCATGCTGTATAGCCTCAGGAGATGAAATATTTAACTGGTTTATTTTCTGTAGTTTAAATAATATTTTTTCACCCGCTGCTCAAATGAGTTGTGAGAATTAATTAATGTCTGCTTTGACCTATAGATTGCTATAAAATGCCAAGTTTTATGAATAGTTCTCGATTATGGATTTTTCATAGGGCTTTGCCTTCATTGTTTTTCATTCCCATATCTACAGCATATTTTGCAGTGTTTGCTTTACTATTTAAAACTTTGTTTCACTGTTTGCATGTAGCTACAACTACTACAGATGTTCATATGCATATATCTCTACTAAAAAAATTTAGTTTTTCTCCACATGAAAAGAGATTTGTCTTTTAATTCAAGTCATACATGCCATGTGTGCATACATGCCATACATATATACCCATTCTGTGTTAGCCATGTTTCACAAGGTAGCCTGAATTTATGCAGAAGAATGTTCGTCTCCACAATACCAAGTCTTGAACCTAAGTTCTGCCCTCCACAGAACATGCCTGGAGAAAAAGTAGTTCACACAGACACAGTATTCACATGTATTTTTAGGTACATCAGGCTCACAGAACATGTCATGGAGAAACGACCTGCACACCTAGATCTTGTATATTAAGACTGAGAATTCCTGTACTGCAGCTGGTTTTACTTTGACATGGGATGCAGAATCTCACAGAATGACAAAGTGGTTAAGATTGGAAGGGACCTCTGGAGGTCATCTTGCCCAGCCCTCCAGCTCAAGCAGGGCCACGTAAAACAGGCTGCCCAGGACCATGTCCGGATGGCTTTTGAATATCTCCAACATTGGAGACTCATCAGAGACAATCTCACTGGGCAAGCTGTGCCAGTCCTTGGTCACTCTCACAATAAAAAAGTGTTTGCTTATGTCCACATGGAACTTCATGTGCTTCGGCTTGTGCCTGTCACCATTGGTCCTGTCTCTGGGCACCACTGAAAAGAGCCTGGCTCTGTCCTCTATGCACCCTCCCTTCAAGTATTTATATGCATTGATCAGATTCTCCCTGAGTCTTCTCTAGGCTAAACAGTCCCCAGTCTCTCAGCCTTTTTTCAGAGGAGAGATACTCCAGTCCATTCATCATCTTTGTGGCCCTTGGTTGAACTCTCTCCAGTATGTCCACGTCTCTCTCATACTGATGAGCTCAGAATTAGGTACAGTATGCCAGGTGTGACCTCACCAGTGCAGAGTGGAATGATCACCTCCCTCATATCTCTCATTCTTCTGAGGAAAATTCTTTAAAATAATAGCAAGAAGTAAGAATAGCAGTAAAGATGCAAATGTGTAGTTGTAAATTCAAAGTCTAGAGCTGTTTCCTTCTCTTTTGACTCTAGCTGATAAGCAGGGAAAAGCAGCTGCCAAGCTAAACTGAGACTCAATAGAGACCTTATAACTGAAGACAGAATTTTAAGGCAAACTAAGAGGAAAGCTGCAAGCTCCCAGTAAACATGAACTGAGATGAATTTTTCTGTTCTGTTGTTGAGAAATGCACCTTGCAAATGGAACTGAGTATTAGTTCAGATGAAATTTATTCTAATACAGTAGAAGAAATACCTTCCACACAGCACAGATTGTTCCAATCCATAAAAAGCTAGGAGCCTGGCTAAAATAAGAAAAGATTCATATCAAGCAACTGACTAGATAAACAAACATTGTAGACTGCTGCAGAACAGTGTAACGATACTAAAATATAGATACACTCTATAAAAATTGCATGATGGAACTCCGTTTCCATCTCCCATCACTTTGTGTGTAAAGTGTTCCCTTATAGAGTACAGCCAGCAGTAGCAAAGGAAGACCTCATCCCTGTGTTTCTAAAACCACTAGTACAAATATTCTCATCTAGTACCCTTTTCCCCAGGGCCTCGGCCTTTTCCTAGCCTTTCGTCTCTTTGTTCTTCTAAGCTGCTCTCTTGGTCTTGATGCTCAGCAATGAGACCCTAAACAGGTATTGAAAACAGCTAATAGAGGAAGCTGGAAGGAGACACAGGCACATGCACTGGTGGTAATATAGACTGGGGGGACCTGGGAAGAGTATGACATCTTCTTATGTTTGCATAGTCTTTTAAATAATACTTTATACAATGCAGAACAGAATTACTTTGTTGGATGCCACTCCCTATGTATTAGTAACTTTAACCTTGCACTTTAGAGCAGTTGTATTTTTCGATGTTTTGCTTGGTTTTTAAAATGTAACGTGTCTTCAGACTAGCAGGTATCCACATGGAAACCAGGAATGTTTTCAGAAGGTCTGGAAAGTCCTATGGGAAAAAAATGCTACAATTTTAGCATTTTTTCTTTGTGTTCAATTAAGTTCCATTCTTAGGGATTATATTCAAAAACTTCTTTCTCCACTGCCATGTTTATCCCATGGAAGAACAGTATCTGATTGTGATGTTTCATATGTTCTCCATGCTAGTTATGATAACTCTTTGTATTCCCATGATGCTGGGAGTCTTCTCACTGACCTCAGCTATAGTGGGTTACTTAGAATTATCTTGTCAGTCAAAAGAATTCCATTTAGGAACCTCAATATAGCTTTAAGACCTTGGCTTCAGACACTCAGGCTTAAAATCTATTAAAATGCAAACAAACTAATTTTTGGTCGCATTTTGTTGATGCCTGGCAAGTCTGTTGTATTAACCAATGGCTGAAGGAAGTTTGTTTTGAACATGTGTTTTGTTAACACAATAGGGAAAAATCCATTTATTTTTGACAAATTTACATAAGCCTAAGAGTTTTATTTATTCTATTACAGTCTCCCATTTTTTAAATTTACATTCAAAACACCCTGTAAAAAAGAACTAGACCCTGATTCCCACTCATTTCAATATAGCTAGCTATGCATTTGGAAACAGCATGAATAGGAACCCCAACTGCAAATTAGAAGTATAAAAAGCAATGGAGCTTGTACCTCCTTAAAGTATCTCTACTGAGATCTCTGAAAGTATATAAGGACCTGCTCTGAATTACTCGTGTCCAGCAAAATATATTCTCATATGAACTGTCTAATGATGTCTTTCTGGTAAATCTGATTCCAGAACAAGAGTACTGAGTTGCCATCACTGACAGCATGAATGCTTTCAGTCCATTTCAGTGATAAATCAAACAAATGAGCTTAAAGCAACTACAGTAGATTATAAGCCTTCATAAAGTCACCAAATTTTAGTATGAGATAACTCAGAAACAACTTTAGAAATCATGCCTTATACCACTTAGCTAGATTTTCAAGGTCATGTCTGTCAAAGTGCTGAGTTTCATTATATTTAGAAGTCGTGAACAGGGCTTTAGGGGAATGATCCTTACTAAAATCTGTTTTGGGGAAAGCTGCCGCTAGTGAACGGGGTTTGCCTAGCACAGGCAACTGGCTAGTTGTCATATGCTGAATAAACATTGTGAAAACTACCTAGGTATTTACAAATTATATTTGCAATGAACTTGAAAGCAGAAGTTCTCTGCTTGTTCGTGTTGGGTCATTTACTACTGTTACACATCATCATTTGGTTAAATTTTCTCACTAGAAAACAGGAAAAGTATAGATTTCTAATCCTTATCTATGGAATATGTTTATGGACATGCACATATCGCTAGATGCGGCAGCTCTACAGCCAAAAGTTCTTACAACCAGGAGAAAATATTTGACTGATGCCTATCAACTCCAGCGTCACTATTTGAAAGAACTTACTACCATGAACCGCAGTGTTATCAGCTGGAACTGTTTTTTATCCTGCTAATAGAGACTGAAAGTGAAATATGTGGACTTGGCTCTTCTCTGATTACGTTGCTGTTGGCACTACAAAGAAAAGCACTACTTGACAGATTAAATATACAGGCTGCCTCTAGAAGCTACTACAAAGTATATTATTATTTAATATTTCTCTCTGGTATTGTTTTGAGGCCCTGGCCAGGACTGCAAGGGTCTTTAAAATCATTTTTTTAAAAAGTGTGTACTGACATGAGGAGAATATCTGTGCATTAAGACTACAACCAAAATAGACAGAACATGCAAAAAGAACCGGAAGACAACAAGAGTTGTGCAACATCACATAGCAGAACAGTTTTAAATCCTGAAACGGCATCAAGATATGCAGAGAACTTGCAGAGTTCCAGTTGAGGGGAATGAAGTTTCCAAAGTTTGGAACAGCCACTAGGCATTGCTTTAATATTAAACACATTTGATTGGTCCAGAGATATAGATATACGAATTCTGTAGCACCTGTTTATTTTTCTGGAGATGATTACAGTATGTACAGTATGTGTTATATGAGACATCTCAAGCAACAATCAATACAGGAATGGGAAAAAATTTATTGGGTGCCATCTCTGAACTACACATTAGGTACGTTACAGCCCTAGATATATGAATTGGGTGGTTTTGTAACAAGACTATTTAGAATAGATGTTATCCTTCTCTTCAGATATGACCACGCAAAGTAAAAGTCTTAGTTAGGATTTTGATTGTTTAATATGTACAGTATGTAGAGCAAAGTATATACTAATTTTTTTCTTTCCTGTCTTTTCAGAACTAAAGGATATTGGATGCAGCCTGTGGCATACACACAGTCTAAATCTATTTTTGTTGCAGGTGGCACTGAGGATTAGAATCTCTTAGGATGTGAAGTTATGCCTATGCCATTATAAAGTAACAGGTTTATACCTTTGTACATCTGAGAAGGCAATGTCCCTTAATCTGTGGAATGACATAACAACAGTGAAATAATGTGGCCAAATGTCACTAGTTAACACTCCTGTCCCAACCACTGATTAGTCCTCTTGTAAGGCTCCAGATACTTCACCCTGCTAAATGTTCTCTGAACATTCTTCACAGCTGCTGTAGTCTAACCCAGACCACAAAAATTCAGGTGAGAGAGGAGCAGATAGAAAATAAATTTCTTCTCCTCCTGCTTCCGCACAGAATCCAGACCTTGTTCATAACCTACTCTGACTCTCTTTTCAGGAGAAAACATTTCAGCAGACGGAAGAGTCAATAACAGTAAATTTTCTTTTATATATTATTTTTATTTTTACCTGGGTCATGCTTTTAATTAGCAAGATATTCATGATGTGTCTTACGCATTACCATAACATAAAAATAAACTATAACATAAAAACAGGAGATCAATTTTTATGACCGTGTTAAAGGAAACCTCATTGAGTTGTGTGCTGTGTTTTAATTTTTGTAACATAAGAAAAAGTCTGTGGATGCTAACAAGGAACACCAGAGCTCCATTACAAAAATGAAAATAAAAATATGATGTGAATTACCACTAAATTAATGACACTTTATCAGTAAGTTCATAGCTCTCAAGAAATCAAACTTTACTACACTGAACCAGATAAACAGAGACACATTTGTTGTAGGTGTTTATTTCTGGAAATGTTTGATATTTATTCTATTATCATTGTGTTTTTGGTGTTATTCTGCATCACTGCCTTCTTCATCTCTGATTATAGAAGGTTGAGAGGGTTGCTCATGACTGAACACGGAATAGTATTTAATCTATTTATTCCAAATTTGCATAAGATTTTATACTTCTGTTCTCCTGTGCAATGAATTTAAGGAAGAAGAAGAGGGTTAAAAAGCCTGTTCAAGATTAAATGCCGTTTTATTTTCTTCATCACAGTAATGAATCTTTGCAAATTTCATGTGGTAAGACAGGAATAGGAGCAACCTTATCTACTTACTTCCTCTTTCTAAATGTATACCTGTACACACTGTATATATAACACACGCTGTAATGTATATCTATTGTGCACATAGCTGTGTGTGTGAGTATTGGGGGAGGAATTAGCATTAACTAAGAATGAAATATTAAGTTTCTCAAATGTCGAAAGTTGAAGTAGTTCCTCAGTTATTGACTAATTCACAATGTATATTTTGAGTATGATTCTCAAATGTTACTGGTATCAGTTTAAATCCGTTCCTGTGAAAGGTAAGGGAGAAATTTCCAAAAGCTGTCATAAGAGTCTTTATATTATTACACATACAGTAGTATGCAGTGGTAATGGACAATATTGGTTGAGAACTAATTTTTTTTCCCTTAAAAGGTTAAAAAATTTTACACCGCCAGAATGATCATAACATTAAAACAGGCAAAAAAAACCCAAGCAAAACCCAACCCCCTCCAGCCCTAAGCTCCCATAAAAATGCTATAAATGTTCATGGCTAGATTAATTCTTTGACTAACTCTTAGCAACAAGTCTGACTTTTACAGTTAAGTTGGCTGCAAACTTTAAATGTTTTATTAATGGTATCATTTCTATGGAAGATGTTTTTTTAAAATCTGAAAGGAAGTAAACTGAAGCTATTTGGTTTCCAAATTTGAGAGCAATTCTCACCGTCAGCCTCCATAAAACGAACAGACTTGGCATGTACAACAGGAAAACCCAACCTTATGTGAGTCTGGCTGAACCTAGTCAGTCTAACCAACAACCTTTTAACAAAATATCCACGTTTTCAAAAGTGTTTTAAGTGTCCCAGGTTCTGGGTGCTCAATTAGAGCCACAGCCAGTGAAAGCAGGACTGCAATGGGCAGCGGTGATCCAGCATGCTCAAGGGGCAACAGTAAGTGAGATGTGTCATCATCGGTATCATCAGCAAGAGCAAGAGGCTTCTCTCTCAGATGTGAATAGATCTTAGTATTTTTTTGCCTTAGTGAGACAGGAGAAATTTTGTCATTGTTCAGCTTGCAAGCTCATGTGAAAAGGATAGCATCAATGGACTGAATATAAATAATTACAAAAGTATGAAAAAAAACCAAAAGGGTAAGAGCAGAATCCCAGTAATGCTTTATTTTTTTATATAAAGATGCATTTGAGGCCATTGAGCTAATTTCAAAGTACAATATTAAGAATCTCTTGATCTAGCATATTAATCTTCATAGTGGAAAACAACAGGTTGGTCCAATAATCAAATCTCAAGTCAGCTGCTGTGATTACTGTGATTCCCTTTTTGCTTTTGATAAAATAGACCCTTTTCCCTTTGGGTGTCGTACAGGTCCAGATCAATGAACTAAAATTGGTTCCAACACACCAATTTTGCTTCATTGATTTCCAGGCCAACATTCCTTTTATTTACTAGACAAAATCTCCCAATTTGTCAGTACTATCTGTAGTCCTGTTCGTTTCAGCTTATTTCAAATGTTTTGTCTTCTTTTAATTCTTCTTCTGTCATCAGTATTTGTTTCATTTTACTGATATATTTTATGGAATCTCACATCTCATTGCTGAACACTCACACAAGGTGTATTTCAGGGGTACTCTTACTGCAAGTCATAAACTATGTTGAATCTGAACTTGTGTTACAAGCAAGATCTTCTACTGCTTAGACAAAAAAACAGATAAAAATATTCTGTATAGGTAGCCATGGTAGGTTTTTGCCTTTTATGAACAAAGTTGTATGCAGAACCAAGAAAGACTAAGCTTACTATTCTAAGACTACTACTGGAAATGGTAGGTACATTTTCAACTTTGGTATGTTCTAGATTTGCAGGAGCACACATCTCAATATTGCTTTAACTGAAATGCTTAATTGGAGCTAAGTCATACAGTTCAAATTTGTATTTTGTTGATCTTACACCTTATTCACTCAGAACACAAATGGATTCTTTTTTCCCATTACAATGGCACATATGAGATTTTCATAATCTTAAAGATCAAAAGTCACAATTACTTGACCCATTTGAATTTTAGTATGATTTAGTTTTTCCTCTCAAAAAAATCAGTATTCCCTTGCACTATCATGGTAAATGTAATATTTATTTGAAAAAGTTTTTATACCTTGTATATGAAAATATGTGACTGATATCAAAAATATCTTAAATTTTGTGGCCTCATTTTTTTTTAACCTAAAAGGCTAGAAAAAACTAAGTGAGGCAACAGAAATAACCTGAAATTCGATTTTAAATCACTATATGTAGCTGAATTTAGTTCCTAAATTTTATCTGGTTTGAAATGTCTTTTTTTCTGTTGTTTCAAAAGAACTTCAGAAGAAATGCATATTCCAGTTCAGTTGTTGAAGAGAGTTTTAAGAGAATATAAAATTAATAAAATGCAAGTGGTCATAGATTGATGAACTTGAAAATACATATTTCAAAGGATAACAGAAAGATACAGGCATCTGATATTTTTAACGTATTCATCTTTCTAAAAAGAAGTAAAAGGCTCAATTAATTGTACATTACTTTGGTAAGGCAGGGATGCTACACAAAATGGAAGAATTCCTTTTCTGATTGTTTTTCCCTTGTGTTTAATAAATTTTATTTCACTTCCTGGCTTTAGTCCTAATCAGAGTCCTAATTTAGTCCTAATGCATATGTACCTTGCATTTTGAAAGAGTTTGTGGGTTTTCTGCTTGCTTATTAAAATGTATATTTTAACAGAGGTGATAAATGTGCATCTCCCATATATTCCATTGGTCGAATTTTTCTTTTTTCCATTCCATTCATGCTTCTGCCTTGCCTTTTCATTTTCTCGTCCTGGCCTGATCCAAAGCTAACAGAAGTGAACTGACTGACTCCCATGGTTTTGGTGAACTCCAAAAATGGGACCCTTTGTTAAGCATTAATGCAGAACTATATGTCTGCTTTTACTTCATGCACAGCATCTAAGCCCTACATATGACGTCATTTTAGTGATTCTGACTATTGATTTTGCTTAGCACCCCTGGGTAAGGCACTCTAAACTGACTTTTAAATAGTACAATAAAATGACTTACAAAAATAAGCACAATGAAAGAAGTAAGAAAGGAAAGAGAGATAATACAGACAAGGGTTAGGAAAGGACAGGTGAAATAGAAATAATAATAGGAGAGAAGAGATAACTGTTTGGTTAACAAGTTACTGAGAATAAATGAGCTTTTGGAAGGGATTTGAAAGAGCACATTTATGTAAAAGAATGAATTCAAAATGGGAGCTTAGTCCACAACAGACAGGCAAGAAAAGAAAGAGTGTGTGAAGTCAGTAAGGATGAGAGAATTAAAATTGCCTTTATGTTCTTGCTTTTTGCATCTCAACAAACACCATTCAGCAATCAAATGTTAATAACAAGCAACTTGTCATAATGGCATAGCTCTCTTCCCAAAATGGCACAGCAGTACCAAGGCGAAACATTCATGCTTGCCAGCTATGACATGCCTTGATAATTCCAAAGCAGTACAGAGAAAGCCAGAAGTAGATAAATAGAGAGCATAGCAAATGGAAGGAATGATAAAAAAGTAGACCACAGACTATAACCAAAACCTGCCCCGGAAGAGTAACAACAAAGAAAAGGTTCACTGCTGTTACATGAGCTCTGACAGCATATTTTAAGGGCTGTTATATGTGTGAGGCAGTGCCTACAAACATTGAATTTCTTTTAAAGAATTTGTTTACTTACTGCAGTTGCCTCAAAACTGTATCTGCCTAGTTTCCTGATGATAACACTTTTGCCATTGTGGTCACTGTAGCAGAGCAAGGAGGAGGGCAATTCCAGTGTCTCATGCACCATCAACAGAATTGCCACACATTAGTTGATTACAGAATAATTATTAATGCCAGCAATATCTGAAACAGAAAGAACACAGCTTGATGCTTCTGATATTGACCTGACCTTGTTATGAATAGCGTAACAAATACTACATACATCTTAGATGAAAGCTACATACATCTTATACGAAAATCAATAATGGAGCACAAATGTCGTTGTCAGGATTTTTTTTATTTTCAATGCTGCTTTTCACATCTTAGTTTTACTTTTGAAATCTGAGGTGAAAAAAATCAAGTAAACATGGTGAGCAAAGACAACTGAACTGATAAACACCCAGTTTGTAAACAACCACTGTGCAGCACACTGCACCAAACACAAAATGTACAAGATGCAGATCATGTCATTTGTGCAGAGGGAGAAAAATAACCAAAGTATCACTATGCTTCAGCTCTCTTTTACGAGATAAATGTAGCCCAAAGATTTCTGGGTAGATGTTGGAGTGTTTAGGGCAAGATAAAATCTACATAATATTCATAAATTGTGTAAAAACATCATAAAATTTTTTGTTTAACATTGTGTCCTGTTAGAAAGATGCACTGCTTCTAGAAGCTGTTAAATACATGATGTTTTGTAAGTAAGTCACTTCTTTTAATAGGGTAAATGGGTTTCCAAATAGCTGTATGTAGTATTTCAGTTTCCCCTGGGAAAAGCATTTTTGTTTTCCTTCCTGATATTAAACTCTTATTTTCTTGATGCAGTGATGAATTCTTTGGATTGTTGCCGTACAAATATTTTTAAAAGAACAGAAGACAATAAGCAGGTCTTTATAGGAGAATTATTTTCCAGGCCAGAAGTATTATTTCATAGGCCCCATTAAGACATCAATAGGGGCACAGTAGCCCCAGAATCAAATCCTGACAGTGCAATAAAGCAAACTGATGTTTTTTCTCCTTCTCTCTTCTTAAAGCAAGGAGGTCATAAGATATCAAATATTGCAGGAATTCCCCAGACTGGTCCTGCCTGGAGAAAGCAGAGAAGCTGTGCAGCATGAGTCATTCATCCCTCATCATTACATGTTCTCCCTTCTGTGCCCCGCCAGGTCTATCATTTCAGATGTCTTCTCTCAGGGTCTAGCAGACACAATGGTGTCAAGAGCTCCTGGCCTGTGAAGCTGGAGGATAAGCATTAAGAATCCTCCTCCTTCTCCATTAAGGAACTAGTCAGTCATTTGCAGAAGACTTCATGCCCTGCCCACTGCTAAGGCTAAGAGTTGGATTTTCTGAATAAGAACCAAGAATTTTGTATACTTTAGCACCAAAAATCACACAACAAAGTCCTTGCTCCACTGGTGTCATGGGTAAAACTACCATTGGCTCAAATAGAGCCAGAATATGGCTCTTTGTCCCACTGCAACAGAAAATCCAGAAGGGGCACAGTATCAACCACTGACAACTCAGGTCCACACATACCAAACTATGAAGAGTTTTTCATGTAACCAGCACAGAAAAGCAGGTAAAAAGGCATATTGATCCAGCAAAGGTTCAATTTTAATGCAGAGTTTCATCCAGAGCAAAGAAAACTCAGCCTGCATATGCTTATATATTTTTCATAAGGATTATAATACTTCATCATGAAATTTTCCTCTAGAATGTAGCAGACCTTGCTAATTCATTGTAGAGAATGAGAAATGGTGGGGTTTTTTTGTGATTCTGTGCACCGATACCACAGGGGCAGCATGGGAATAGAAGAAAGTAGTGCTATCCTGTAGAACAATTTCAAAATTCTCTGGGAAGTCTATCTTCCTTTTTTTTTTTTTTTAATTTACAGGTAAATACAGTTAGGCATAACAGTCTACTGATTTAATTGTTGTTCTTTGATTTAGTTTCTAGAGTGATGTTTTCACTCTATATATGGCTTACATGACTTTTCATGAAACAGTGATTGGAAAATCGCCATTTGCAGACCTATAAACTGTCTCAATTTTCTCATTCTGCTCAAATGATAGATATATAATAGAATACAAAATTTGTACAGTTAGACAACTGGATAAGAATATCTGGTTTAGTGGTTTGCTTTCTGGCTTTTGGCATTTTTTTTCTTTTTTATCTCTCCCATGGATTTTGTTCCCCCAATATATATAGAGAGGGCTTAAAAATGTTAATTACAGAACATGGCATATTTGTGTATCACAGTTAGGAAACAGTGCTCTGATGCACTGTGGTTTCCAGCTAAACAAGAAAAGCTATCAGATATCACACTATGTAGGACAGTACAGTGTTATTCTACATCATATTGATGTGTTTTGTCGATAGAAAGTGATGAAATCAGTTTTCAGTTCCAAAGCAAATCCCAGGATCATTTGAAACAACTGTGGCTGGAGTATGTGAACAAAGTAACATCTGAAGGTCAAAGCACGTTGCTCCCCAGTTGTATGAACTCTCCCTAATGCTTAAGAGAGAGCTCTTATGCTGCTCAACCTACATTCTCTAAATCATGTTTACAGAAGTTATGTCAGACTCTGGATAAAGACATTACATCATTAATTTGAAAGAATGTGCTGCTCCACATGTGATATAATGTCAGGCTATAAAGCACCTGTGTGTACGTACAGCACCAGACTTACCCAGAGTTTATAGCAGCACAAGCAACTTTAGACAGTAGAACAAGGCCTTGAAATTTAGAAAGTCATCTGTGTGGTTCCTGGCCAAAATCACAGAATCACAGAATCACAGAATGGTCACTCACTCTTTAGCAAAATTTAAGGCTTAATAACAAAAGGAAAAGACTAGCTGGTGGCAGAGGCTGCACAGGCTCGCTGCAGTAATCCCTTGCACAAGGGAGATGTGGGAGTGATGGGTGAAGCCTGATGCGGGAGAGGCGAAGTGGTGCTTAGGCACACAGGATTCCTCTGCATAAAGAATGCTTCACTGTTTAAGTGAACAGCATTTAAGAGTACCTCATTTTGCAGAGGCAGCTGTAACTGGCCTTGGGCTTTGGTCCAAGATATCCATTTTGTTTCAAATACATAGTGAATGAGCAGTGTTAAAGGAGTTTGCAGTCTCTTAAGGTAGTGTTTTGCCAGGAAGCAATGGAATAAATAGGTTTTCCAGTCCAGCTAGTGCAGGCGTCTTAGTAATCCCCTTTTCCAGTTCTCCCAGGTACATATATAAAAATAAAGGACTGAGGGTGACTTGCAGTAAAATGGTTCAGAGCAAGGCATAACTCTGACAAACAGCTCATCTGGGGGGCTGGGAATGGTGTAGCATGGGGGGAGGATAGTTTTGCACATAACGGGTTATTATTGATTACATCTCATTTAATGAATGGAAAATCTAGACAGATAATACAAAGTGTAGACAACGTTCCGAGACCTGGTTAGGGACAATAAGCTTCTCACAAGCGATATTGAATAAAAATAATTATTTCTTGACATTTTCTCCCCTTCTTCAAATGTCAAGTTATTTTTTTCCAGGTTTTTACTTATTAATGTGGCAGATCCTATCCATCATGTCATGCTTACTCTTATTTTGTCAGCAATTCAAGCCAGAGATATAACTCAAAGTAATCCCATTAAGTGGTCAAAAGCAAGGAAGCTTTTAAAATATCTTGATTTTAAAACTATAATTTGCTCAAAGTTTTTAAAAAACTTTTTATTTTATTGCAGCATTTTTTTAGGGACACAACTACTTATCTGATGAGCTTTAGACATATCATAATCTTTTCAAGAATGATTTTCACGTCAGAAATTAAAAATAAATGATCCATGAAAAAGTAAATTTCAGCAAAATGTTGTCTATTATTCTTGTATGTGTCAATCACAATTCATCATAAAGGTTTCACTTCTAACTATAGCTCAAGCTGCTGCATACGTTTTTTTGTGGAGACTGAGCACTCTTCTCATGAGACTGCTGCATGGTATAATTTCATATCACAGTACATGTCTTTTACCAAATATTCACTTGTTTGCCTTGTTGGATTTTATTTTAGAATGAAAGTTCGTAACCAGTTCTTCTAATCCTGACTTTCTCACTTGGATCCATTGGTGGCAATGGGAAAGTCATTAAAGCTGTAGGTATCTTGCTGCTTCTATTTCTAAATCAGGAAACCAGAACTTATTACAAGAATCATTTGCTGCACAGGGTTAACTGAGAAATTAGCTGTCGTACATTAGAACTGTAAGAGATCTAACCTAATAGTTGTTTAGTTCTTCATGATAGTTGTTAGCAGCTAGTTTTAGGAGTACCTTTGGATTTTCTTCTGAAGCTGGTTTCTAACTGTGCAACCAGATGGAATATTTTTTAACAGTGATACTGCATTTAAAAAAAAGAAACATAGATTTATAGAGTAATCTTTTGAAGCTGTATTTTACTCCGCATAAAAGAGGGTACTGACATAGAGGTACTGACTGTACACAGTTTGATGCATCTTATGACATGAGTCTGGGGCACTTTTCACATGCCAGGTCTGTACAGAAGATGACTAAGCAATGCAATCACATTTTAACAAGGCAAGTAGAATGTGTGGACTGCTGCATTTTCTTGAAATGCTGGCAAAATGAAAGTGAAAAGTGTGATAGAGCTGTTTGCTCACCTTTGACACTCCATCTTATATGTACCTTTCTAGCTTCATAGCAGCCTAAGGGAAGTGCTTAAGCCTGTGTATGGAAGAAATAGAAAAATGCGGTTAGCATTTAGAATTTGGAGAAAGTTCAGGTGGTGTTTGAGTCTGTTAGACCACTTATTTGAGGTATGCAAGCAAAAAGAATCCTTGACTAACAAAACAATCAGTATGTCTGTCCTTACAGAAAGTAAAGCAGAACAAAAGAAAAATTACCCTGGCGTAAAAGCAATGTAATGTCACATAGTTAAATCATGGACTGTTAACATGCTATCTTACGTAAATTATATATAGGACAATGAATGTGCAAGAGATTTATATAGACCGAAAATAGCACTCAGACACCCTAGGTCTTCCTGTGTAAAATCCAGCACTTTGCAATATAAAATTAAAGATGAGAATAACTAGCTCAGACACGTCAACCAAAATCTCAACAGAACATCCCATCCCTATTGAGTCCAGCTTACTACAGCAATTTCTCTATCCACAGGAAGACAATGTCTTGTAAGCTACAGTTATCTTAGTCCTCAAACAGCTCTTCTATGGTGTGAGAGAAATGCTGGGAAAAGAGAGCAGGCACTGTCAGCAGAAATGCAGAAACATCGATCTGAGTACAGGTAGTGTAATTCAGACAGGTCAGGAATGTCACTTTCAGGATGTGAAAAAGAGGCTATTTAAAAAAAATAAAAAAAAAAGCAGTTCCTTGTCCATTTTGTGACCACGTATTAGTTACATTTGTTTTTATTGACAGCGATACTTATATTTGGGCAAAGGCATTAACCATATACACCTACAGGGTGCAATGACAATAAGGTGCAATGTATCTTATTACAATATCCAGAGCCTTTGGAAGAAAACAGTGGATTTAATGTGTTTGGGTAGGAGAAACTGAGATGTTTGCATATTTTGAATTATATAGCTCTCTTAAAGCTCAGAATGCATACAGGTTTCTTCATGCAGCTGCTTCTGACAGTTAAGTGATGAACATTAAGAATTCCAGAACTTCTCAAATGCCTTTGCTGTTTAGATTTATTTTTCAGTTTCTTCAGTGAATGACTCTTCGCTAACAATAAGTTAATTATCGTATAGTGATCTGTGAATAACAGCAGTTTCTAGTTTGTTTTTTGCTAGTCATTTAGTTAGAGAGCTGACATGCTACTATGCAAATTAAATTATATTATTCCTGCATCCTGATTGGATACTTAATTCAATAACTAAGATGACGTATATAGTGATATTTTTTTCTTTTGGTAGTTGATAAAATTCAAGCTTTCATACGGAAAGTTCCCTTTCTACAAGTCTCCATGTGAAGATGGCTCAAAGTTTTGAATGCCCTCAGCAAGTCTGCTGATGACACAAAGCTGGGAGGAGTGGCTGATACACCAGAAGGCTGTGCTGCCGTCCAGCAAGACCTCGAGAGGCTGGAGAGTTGGGCAGAGAGGAA
>Ga0065711_1003889_pt1 | contig 37461 bp, 19 predicted proteins | sample Hoacrofraction12_FD_59098 | JGI IMG/M metagenome (GOLD analysis project Ga0065711, IMG submission 59098) | Hoatzin crop microbial communities from Cojedes, Venezuela - Epithelial fraction 12 v2 (version 2) | ecosystem: Host-associated > Birds > Digestive system > Esophagus > Crop | place...
AAAATTAAAAAAAAAAAAAAAAGGGAGACAAGGTGGTGTGAAAGAATTGCTGCAGAAGAGACGCAATGTTTTTTAGAACCCTGCACAATAGAAGCAGGTGCTTTTCCAGCCCTGGATCGGGACGGGGAGGTGCAACGCCGGCAGCCTTGCGGGAACGCAGCAGTGGTTTGTCACAACAAAGCACCGAGGTATTTGCAGAGAGCGGCTTCCACCGGGCGGGAGGCTCGCCGCTCCCCCGTGGAGCTGACGGAGGCCACTGGGAGCTGAAAGCACAGAGAGCTGGGGGCCCGCCGCATCTCGCAATGTGCTCTGTATCTTGTACGTCTGTGGGGATCGAGATCGATTTGAGCTTCGCAGGCTCCAAGGTACAAGGCATGACTTGTCTCTCTCTGCAGGTGTTTTTCTGACAAGTGGGTAGAGTCGTACGGTTTCCCAGCTGACTTCTCAAGAGTCAAGTCAGTGAGCCTGAGGGAGGAAAAGCAGCAGCAGCAGCAAAGCCATCTCCTCTCCGCTTTCACTTAAGAGATATTCCTCTGAGAGTGAGCGACTCCTACCTCGTCAAGCTCTTTTCTGAAGTGCCCGTCTCTGTAATTGCACACAGGTCCGTGGCCAAAGCATTTCCATGCCGGGTTGGTCTGCACTCCAGAATGCTGCTGCACACAGACACCATGGGACGTGTTGGGGTGGCTGCCACGCCACGGATACAGCAGACTGGTCTGTGTGGATGAGGACGTGCTGTGCTCGGCCAGGCGTGGGTGAGCTGTGATTGCTCCCCAGTCAGTGGCTACCCCACTGCTGAACACCAGTAGCTCTTGTCCACACCAACACGTCTGTCCCGGGCAAAGGCCTCTCAGGTAACCCAAACCTTCAGTTCAGTACCCCTCCATAATGAAGGCAAGTGGTTGCTTTCCCTTCAGCATCAAAAGATGTGTAACGGAAGAGGTGGGCTCTTTAGGATGTAGTATGGTAACACAGATGTTACTCATCCTTGGGTGAATGCCCCTGAACAAAGTTATCTTGCCATTTGGTTCCACTCTTTCATTTTACAAAAAACACCAACCTTTGCTATTGCAATTTTAATGACAAGTTGCCATTTTAATGGGTTCTTTCCCAGTGAAAGCTTATGGTTGATAGTGCAGCTATTTGCCTTCAAAGCAAGAAAGCAAAATGGTGAAAACGTGCAAAGGGAATCAAAAAGTGGTGTGCCCCTCGTTCCTAAGCTGACACTCCTGGTTCCGACACCAGCTGACTTCAGCGGACAGTGTCAGACACGCTTGCAAGACCTTGAACTGAGTTTGCACAGCTGGTGTTCACGACCTACAGCTCTAATTTCCTTTTTCACTGGGGCTAGAAGCATTCATTCCCTCTGAAAATGAAGCCAACGTGTTTCACGTTGGAGACTGAAAACAGAGACTATCCAATTCGTTTCTAGCTCCTAATATTATATCGGTGTGACTGATATTAACGTGTTGCCAAAGAATAAAGAAAGATACCCTCCCCAGCTGTAAAATAAGGCCATGACTCTGAAGGGCACTGAGTTGTTCATTAGAGGTTTCTACAGCAAATATTAAGGGCACCAAATGATCCCACCATTTCCAGCTTCCTTTTCAAGTGATTCATCTCCAGATCAGACCTGGATTTGAAACCCCATCACCGGAATGGACTCTCATTACCTGCGCTATCCGCACCATCCATAAACGTATCCTTTACCTCCTAATTAGGCCAACAAAGGAGGGCTATTAACAGCTAAATGTGTTACAAATGCAGCATTAGGGGTAGAGACTATTGACCTTTTTACTCCCACTGATCTATATCCCCCTTTGTTCTGATAAACACAGCTTCCTCTTGTCAGGGCATCGCTGGTAAAGGGAATATAATCTGTTCTCTGATTGCACAGAGGCTTTCCTTGTACTCAATTAGAAAAATAAAGAAAGAAGTTATCTGTACATCTTGCAATGAAAGTGTCCCCCCCCATCCTTAGTACATGTGAAACGCGCAATCCGCACTGAAAGCCTGAATTTTGCTCGCGCTTGTTGAAGTCGCTGAGGATGCCTAGCGATTCGTACCGCACAAAACCTGCCTGTTAGTAACCTCAGATGACCTGGAAAGACTAAAGAACAACCCTGTGTATTTTACTACACCCTGATTTTTATATCAGTTGAAATCTTAGGAATTTTATATATATATATAAAAATACAATTGAGATCATCAGTTGGAAAAAAGAAAAAACCCTCCAGGAATTCAAACTCGACATAATATGTGATAATAAAGCCGTTATTGTGAAGGACTCTCTAATCGTGTATTTATTCACCTGCTACCCATTAGGCAGATCTGTTAAACCAGCACTTTGTCCATCAGCACTTGAGTGCTTAACGCTGAGTATGCCTCTTTCCTAATTGCTGGCACCAGCAAAAGCCAAATTCTGAAACCTCTCTGAATGGGGCTTGCATTGTCAAGCACGACTGAGAGACTCCTGCCATGCTCAGCTGTCAGAGACGCCACAGCCTCCCCGCTAGCTCACCTGACAGAGGCCATAAGGAAAGACAGGGTAAAACCAGGGAAAATCCAGAAGGGGAAAAAGAGAGGGGGTGGGGGGATGCAAGAAGGGTCAATCCTCAGCTGATACTTTCCTCTCCTCCTCACTTTATAAAGTTAAATGCTGTCTGAGATTTATTGCTGTGAAAAAGAAAGTTAACCACATAATCAATAAAAAAAAAATCCAATTACAGTCTGTGGTGGAGCAACATTGCATATAATAGAAGTCTCACAAGGATCTTAACCGACTTGGTAGCGCAGTTCTGCAGTGGGTATTAAGTCACACGGCTATGAACACGAAACCAGCGGCGCCAGGCTGGGCTTGCGTTCGCAGCAGAGGCAATGAATGTTTTCCTACCGGTGGGAAGGGAAAAGGCACAGACACCGCAATAAAGTCTTATTTGAACCCACTAAATCAGCTCACAACAAGCACCACTGAGCGTTGACCAGCCTCCCCAGCAAGACAGGGCATTACAGTCCTACCACCCTCCCTGGAAAGGCATTTCGCTTAACTTAGCAGATTCTTTTCACTGCACGTACAAGTGTTTCTCCCTTTCTTTCCATGAGTCACCTTTCGTTCACAGAAGTTTTTGCTACCTATAAGAAATATTCCCAGAAAACCTATCAACTTTGTTTCACACTCAGATGCCCCATATCACAATTGGAAATCTGCAATATGACAGACTTGGAGGAAAACGTGTGCAGCTCTAAACCAGAGGAGAACGCGTAACTGCTTCATTAGCAGAGCACAGAAGGGCTCAGTAGATTTTAAACTTGGCTCTGCCCCTGGTTTATCACAGGACACCGGGGAAGTCACAGCATATCTCAGTTCCTCTGCTTCGAACAGAAGGGTGAGAGTATCAGCGTACTGTAGTAAAATAATTTCATATCTATGAAAAAAATGCTCATTGGTATCATGCCATGAAAGATGTTTTTAAATGCTGGAAGTATCAGGCCACAGTTTCACACTCATTACTGTGGGGTGACCACTTTGCCACATCTTCTGGCAAGGCAGATTTAATCTGAATTGGGCAGGAACAAGCTGGCCAGAAATGCTGATGGTCCTGTGTCGGCGGTGGGAGGAAAGGAGATGCCTGAGCCACAGCGAAATCAGGACGGCAATACCTGATCCAGCATGATATCCTCCAGGACAAAGCTATCCCGTTTAAATTTTTGGCTACATTTGAGTCAGCAGGTTTCTGGTTCATTAGCACTTCGTGTCATGTGACCATGGATTTATTAAAATCCAAAATTCAGTGCCTAAACCAAGATTTACCTCCCACGGAACCACTGCTTTAGTTCTTCTTGATCTGACAGAAAGAGCATCAGAATCGGAATAACCAAAATCTCGCGTAACCTTGTGTTTTAGCAATACAATACGGAATCTGAATTTGCGACTTTTCCCATGAAGTCACTCGAGAGAGGCTGTTCACACAATATGATGACACCAGAAAAAATGTGGCACACCTACGGGAAAACTCCTGCTAAAACACGCAGAGCAGAGGTGTGAGGAAACTACATGACCCTTCACAGCACAGAGCATCACAAGGCAACACCAAGCGTGTCAGAGTAGATGACTGAGTTTTAAGCTGGGTAAGCCCTGAAATTCAACGGGCCTGCTCTCAGTTACGCCAGTACCACCGAGGGGGAGGTCCCTCCCCAGGGGAGAGCCCAGCAGCACTGCTCCTGGCCCAGCTCAGCAGAGCGAGACGGAGACAGCAGAGCTGCAGCACTGCCCGGGAGCAGCGGGCACAGCAGCACGCGGCCACGGGCGGACGCTCAAAGACACGGGGCGTGCGTGCCGAGCAGCGTGCCGCCGCTGTCACACCCTCGGCAGGACACCATGTGTCACACAGGCACAGCCTCGGAGTTTAAAAGGCCAAAACAAGAGAGAGAAGCCTCCTCATTTTCGAAATAGTAAAAGGAGAGCCTCATCCTTGTGGGAGCTTTGCCTTTTAACTCCATTCCATTTCTATGGGAGTTGGCACCTAAACACCCCTGAGCGTCTAGCCTTGATTTAGATGTGAGGCAGAGCTGGGAGTCCAACCACAGCTATGAATCGCAGTCCAGTGCCTCCCAGTCAATGACATGTTTTCCCCCAGGGTCTTTAAAGATTCCACACACTTGTACAAAGTGACACAAGCGAAGCTAAACCTTGAAAAGGTTTTGAAACTTAGACTAGCGGAGTCACCTAATGCTGATCTCTGCCAGCAACTGGCTCCTGGTCTCTTCATTGACCGATTTGGTTGGGGTTTGTTCTTACAGATTTGCCTGGACCAGCCGCAACAGGGAAAGGAGTTGTGGACATGAGGAAAATATAAATTCTTTTCTGATTTTAGTCTAACCTCCTGTAGTCCAGTTTAAGCCCTAAAGAGAAGGCAATTGGCAAAACCAATGCAATCTGTCTTGTCGTAAGCGTTGTATCTCCCAGTATCCCTGTTGCAAATGGTTCATGGCCAACTGAGTAACAAGAGAGCTGTCTTTCTTACACAGCATAAACCAGTCACTGGTATAAATAGCTGCTGCTGGCCCATTTTACAGACTGACTTTCACTAGCGGTGGATTCTTCGCAGAAACCAACAAATTTTTCATAATGAGCCATTACAACTGCACTTCAAAGCTACACCGAGGGGAACAAACAAAACAAAACCCACTCCAGAGGCAATCTGTCTTGCCTTTGACAGTCATTCCTATTTTTACTGCTATTTTAGACTGCCGTGGTCCCATCAGACCCAACTTCAGCCTGCTGCTGACCACACTGCTTGCACGACAGCTTGCAGGTGGAAGAACATCTCTCTTGCTTTGTAAATGCTTTCCCTGGAAATTCCTTGAATGTAACAGCTTCTCAGGTCTGGAAGAGTGCGGTTACCAGCTGATCCCCTCTGGGAGCGGGGCGAAGGCAGGGAGTGACAGTCCTGAGGCACAATCCGGACACCAGGCAGAAGCAGCACTGTGGCAGGCCGAGGGTGTTATCTACTACGATACTCCACAAAGCGTCAGGTCGTGCCTTCTGCCTTTCTCCTGGGCAGCTCTCCAGAAAGCAGCAGCAGCACCTTGGCAGCTACCGATGGTCAAGCCAGCTTTCCTCTCCCCGACACAGCTACTGGCTGGGTCTCTTAGCCAGGTTTTTTGGGAGGAACAGATGCCCTGGGTTAGGTGAGCAATGCTGACTCTCACTAGACAGTCTCAGGACCATTTTGCAGGCTGGATGTAGCCCACAGAACAGACCCCCATTCTGAAATGCCTAAAGCAATGGACGCTACAGGATGCACAGGGATCACTGGGGTCAAATTAATGCATGGAACGCACCTAGAGAAGATTGCTGTTGCATGTTCTTGATAAGATCCACAAACCATACAAGAAGGACCTCAGCCTCTGTGCTAGGACCCTTCCAAGCAAAGATGGGGGGCTACTGAGTCTGCCAAAAGAAGCGAGTATAAGAGAAGTCTTGGTCAAACTTTGCTGGACACAACAGCCAGCCAAGGGAAGAGGAGACGAACGCTGGGGACAGCAGGCAATTCCATCGATGCTCTGGTCAGGCTGAAGCCATTCCTTACTCCCTTTCGCCCTGCCAGTCAAAGCTGCCTTGGGTTTAATAGCTGCCAAAAGCACTGAATCTGTATCTGCATCTGCACTCAATAGCAGCATTCTTGGATGCAAACATTAGCACTTTACCCTAACCCAATTAATACCTAGTGTTCAGTCACAGCACTGATTAACATGTTGTTCACAGTGATTAAAACATTTCTTCTCCATTACCATATAGTTAAATGCTTGGAAGAGAGCTACAGTTAATGGGATACAGGCAAGGTTGCAAATCGTGGCTGTCACACTTGGGGAGGGGAAGGAAAAACCCCAGCCTTTTTTCCTGCTTCTTCCTCTTCTTTTAGAGTTGCTAATTAAGGGCTGACTTTTTGGGCAGAGAAAGAGGGGGGTGGAGGATGGGGAAAAGGAACTTTAGGTAATTGAAAGAATCCAATTCATGCAAGCGCCCGACTGGTGCTAACCTACATCATTAAAGTTGCCAGCTAACAAACATCAAACACAGGCCAGTATTAATGAAGCAGATGTATTAATTTCCGATTTCTGAGAAAGCTAAGCAACTGGCTGGCTTGCTGGCTTCCTCTGTCTCTCACTCCCTCGCTCTCTCTCCCCATCTGACAGCACTATTAATGATCTTTAATGCCCCACAGGCACTAATGGGTCCCGCTGGGAGTCCAGAAATACTGCAATTTGTATTGAGGATTTAGACATAACAAAAAAAAAAAAAGAAAGAGCCCTCTGCTCTGGGGAGCAGACGCTTGATCAGTCGTTTCCCCCTGTGGAATAGCACAACAGAATAATAAATGACAGCTATGCGATTAAATCAAGCCTTCTGCTTTAAGTGCCAGAGAGTGTGTGATTGTCACTAACAATCTACCGCTTGTTAACACCGCTGGGGTATAAGCAAACAGCAGTCAACACTCCCCCCACCCCCCCAAAATGGAGGCGGTCTACCTATTACTTCATTTATAAATCCATCTATCCTGAGGGGAAACAATTCCCTGTAGGTGTGGGCTGGGGGGGTTGTTGTTGTTGTTGTTTCTAAATAACTTTTGTTATTCACATATGGAAAGCCTGAAGGGAGACGTGGAGGGAAGCCATCTGCTGCCANGTTCAGCCAGGCAACTGCTCCGGCCCACNGGCGCGNNGGACGGCCCCGACAGCCCACAGCAGCGCCGGCCACGCCGGCACCGGACGAGGCTGCCCCAAACTGGCCTCTCCACAGCGGCGCGAGGAGAGAGATGCGTGTCCCTCCCAGCCGCCTGGCAACGCAAGCCAAAACTCGTCCCAGACACCTTCTTGTGTGGCTTAGTTAAGGACAAACTGGGTTTCTCTGCCTTCCTCCCCCTCGTCCCATGTCAGTCCATTAAGGTTTAGCTTCTGCTCGTTCTACCCAGCAAAGAAAACACAACGGGCCTTGTAACTAAGGCTCTGCCTTCGGCCATGGATACTCAGAGTGGTAACACACAGACCAAAAAAAACCCTGGATGGTACAACCCTGGGACCGAGGACCTCCTCCCATTCGAGCGTATCCCCAAACTCCCACCGAGTTCAAAGCAAGCAAGACCGAGCCCCCGGGCTGTTTCCGAATGTGCCAACAGCATGAATATCGGAGCAGGATAATTATTTTTCCTAGCCAAGAGGCAAGGTATTCTGTCTCATAGATACAAACCTTAAATATTACCCTGCTGTTTCATTTAGACGGAGACCAAAGAAAGGCACGACAGCTTATTATCGTGGAGTTTTACGTTCAGATGGAAATATATCAGGGATAAGGTTTTAACGCTGACATTAGCTGTCCAGACATTTTCATAACACCAATAACATTTGGAATTTCATCTATGAAATTACTCATATCTTAAGCATTTTAGATTTATGGCTTAGACATAAAGAGACTTTTTGACTCCATCCAACAGAAGAAAGCAACAGATGGAGAGGAGGGCTGAGCAATAAAAAAAATCAGGAACATCAACTTTCCCCGCAACAGTTCTTTAAAAATTGGCCTTCATATTTGCTTCCAGCTGAAAAGGAGATGCTGTTACCTACAAATTAACTCTAAATTACTTCTAGATGATGAATGGAATGAGTAAGAGTTTTGGTTTTAAATACTGCTACTTGAATCTGTTTTAACTTCATGAACAGGCTGTTAACTTGACAAAGAGATTGGTGTGCCCGAACTTTCTGTGTGCTAATACACACACACACAGAGCCATTTATTATGTTTCTCCTCTGCTCTCAGAGTTAGGCAAAATACCCTGAAGACCTATAATAAACCCCTGATTTCTTGGAGGAACAATTTAGGTTATTTTTAAATGTAGATCTTAGAAGTTGTAGGATTACTGGATGGGAAGATATCAATCAAGTGATTCAAAATGTCCATTCTCCTTAAGTGAGTGATGGATCTTCTTTCTTCTTGGCTGTCTTCTCCTCTTTTCTGTGTCAGTCACACAACCAGGCTGCTATTCACCCTTCATTCACAATCCTCTGTACCTATAATCTCTGTTATTTTGCTGTCGACTCCTCATGCCTCATTAGGTATGTTTGACACCTGCACCTAATACCTTTTCACTAGCAATGCAGGACAGCTTTTGACAAGAACAGATATTTTTCCACAATGGCTTTAAAGAAGGTCTTCAAGTGTGTACCTTCTGTGTTTTATGGGGTTAATGCGATTTTTCCCCCTTAGTCAATAAACTTACATCTTACTCCACTCTCCTTGTTAGACACAACTGAATTTGCTTTGTCTTGGTTAAAGGCATGTGTGCACACGTCTGCAAGAGGGTAAAACAGCAAGAGTAAAGCAGTAATTTGGGCCAGTGGGGCCTGCATTAAGTACGTAAATCAACAAATGTCTGCGTATCTACGTCTCTATTTTAAAATAATATAAACCTAATTAACATGATAGCTTTTCTATATATAAGTATAGATGACATTACTCCTACAAGAAAACTATCCTATTAATTAGGCTTCAACTGCTTAAAATAGACTACTAAATTACTAGAATTCTTAGACTAATAAATTACTGTACCACTCAAGAGCACGAAACTAATTCTTTTGGGACTGTAATTTCATTTGTTAAAGTGCAACGAATAGTTGCTCGATGTCATAAATGAGCTAAAATCATTCTAAAAGCTACAGGGTCACGAGAAGCCAAATCTGATCCTCCATGCCGCTCGTTTAGGGAGGTCAGCGCCAGGTGCAGAACTCCCCCCTAGGAAGTACCAGCCCAAAACAGAGCAGGTACACACGCTGTGTTAGGCTGCTTGTGCTGTGGCTTGGGGGAGACGGGGAGCCTGGCGTGCCTAAATCAGCCTCGCCAGAGAAATTCCTGCAGGTAATAGTAAATACAAAAGAAGTTTGGAGGCCTCAGTATGAAGCTCTTATTTATGCCGATGACAATGATGACAAAAATCTGAGGATGAAAGGGCATTCCTCTCTCCAACGAGTTTTTCTCATTGCTTATTAGAATAAAAATTGTGAAGGGTAGCTTCTTTTTGGCTTGGCTCTTTTCACTTGCAATTGAGCAAAACTGGAACCGATTCTTCAACACTGTTCAGCCTATCTGTCAAAATACAGCTCTGTTTGTGCTGTAAACCAAGCAAAACCAGCCCAGAGCTACGGGGAAATGTATTCTATCCTTCCGCACCCTGAGCATAGACACATTTCCTCGTACCCGCCCTAACTGAGCTTGGGGTTCTCCACCTGAGGGAATCAGGTCACATGTTTTGAGAAACAGTGATTTTCGTAGATGCCAAGCAAGCTTTTCCTGCAGCTGTTTCGCAGTTCTCTTTGGAGCATTGGAGCAGCTGAAAAGAGACAACAGCGAAGCAGACTGAGCCCTTCCAGCACACCGTGAGCTTGGGCCAAGGGATGCATGTTTCCTGGTTTTTATTCTTTCAAACCATAGCTCTTTTGTTGTTGTTTAATTCCTCTTTCCGGTTCAGTGCCAATGTGAGGAAAGGTTGAAATGGTAACTTTAGAATAATAATAATAATGATAATAAAAAAAATAACAATCCACAGGAATCAAACATAACGATTCCAGCACAGTCCCTCCGCACCCGGTGTGGCTGGTCCTTTAGAAGACCTCCCCTGCTATGTTCTTATACAAAGGAAACTATCTGCTCCCCACATCTGGCATTATATTTGACTGTCCTCACATTAAAATTAAATTCTGATAAAAACGGGCATAAAGGCGAAAGGGTTAGTAGGAGACCGTTCGCAGCAGTATTGATGAGAACAGCTTGCAGCTGGAAGCCCGAGATAACACAGTTTGTCAGAACGCTGTCACACAGCTGCCTGCATAATGAGGTAAGGAAAAAAAAAACGCTCTTTCATTTGTTATCGGTAGAAATCTCTAAAAGAGATGCATCATTTAGAAGTAGCCTGACTAATGGTCAAGTTCAACGGGGATGCAGATGGCATGTGGAAAATATTCCCCACCAGCAAAGCCCTAGGCTCTGTCATCCTTCGCCACCCGCGCGCCGCTGCCCGTGTGAGTGGACAGGCCAGCAAGTACGTCCTTCTGCACAAAAGAGGATCTCAGATGCCGAGCTGGGGTTTTAAACTGTGGCAGTGGTAAAATCCAGTTGTTAAAAGTGATTTTGTTAGAACTGTCACCCTCATGCCTCTCTTTAAAAAGCTACACACTTAGGGCACAGGGTCTTTCTTCATTTGGGATTAACTCATACCAGCACCACTGCAGTAAAACGACTCCTAATTCACACCGCTGGCAGAGGAGACTCGGACCCGTAAATCTTTTAAATACGTAAGGCACGTTCTTGCAATGTATAAATTCATTCAGTTAAAAAAAATTGTTTAAAAGCACCATTTTTCACTTCTTTTCCAAGAAGCAGCAGTAGCTCAGAATTCCCAGTCACCGCTCCCGGTGGATCCGGATGGAAAACGAGGAAGACGCACCACAGGAGCTGCTGGAGCTGGGACCAAGGGCCCATCTGGCCCAGTGTCCTGCCAATGACTACTGCAAGAAGGCATCCACCCAAAGCCACCTGCCACTAACCTGTTCATTGGGAGAGCTCTTCCTTACCCCCACTACTCTGATAACACTCAGTCTGTGCGACTCGCACAGGAAAAAAATGTCTTTAAACAGACTTCTGCCACGGATAGTTCCCTCTGATGGACCACATCAGGGCAGGGAGTCAAACAGGAAAACCTCTCACCAATTTATTGCCATCGGACGTCAGATGTCTGGATACAAAATTTGAACCGATCCAAATATTTCCATGTGCCAGTTTGTTATTTGTGCAATGTCACCAAAAATAGCCCTGCGCTCAGAGCACCTGCAGCGGGGGTGGAAGGGTAGGACAGCAACGGAGAGCGAAGACTGTCTTGACTTCCCACAGCAAGATGAACTGCGATTTGTTAAACTGGTTTTGACAGGTAAAACTGGGTACGTAAGACACAAAGGAGAGAGGACATCGCACCAAAGATGCCAAATATTGATTGTGACCTTTTGCAGAGAAAGACTTTCCTTGTGCGAACAAGTTGTCTGTGTAGTTAAAAGGCCAAGCAATGCTGAAGGTATTTTTTCTTCCCCTTGCCAAATGTTAATTTGCACCGAGCAATTCACAGGGACTTTACAAGGATCACAGCCTTCCACAGAAATCTCCTTCATACCTCCACTGAATTGTGAAAAACATCTTTTATGATTTAAAGGGAGTTATATGTATTATTTCCTCTGTCTCTCTCCATTTCTAAAGACATCAGAGATGGTTAGGTGATTTTGATGTGTCTCTCCCCTCTCTTTACATTCCTCATGTGTTGCTCATTTTCTCCATTCCATTTGGGTTACAAGCCATCCTCTGTCATGTCCTGTTTCATGATCCTTTACCCTTGTACTCCGGATTGCTGTTGCACTTCAAAAGGGGTTTCTGTCTCACAGAGGAGAGAAACAAGGGCATCTCCAGACAACACTGCACTGAACTACAAAGCTGTTACTACAGCAGAAGAAACTTGCCCTGTTCATATGTGCTACATTAGCTTCTGCAAACACCAGAATAACAAACATACCTTATTTTAAAAAGGCTTTTTTTCCTTGCTATCTTTCTAGACTTTTTGAAAGATGGATATAGATTTGAATTAATTTTATTTGTTTAAAATTTTTAGTTTTGAAGCAATACATTTCTAAAAAGGGAAAATAAGAGGAAAACCAGGAAAACCGCACACAAAAATAGGAAAATGGCATGACTAAAACCGATTGTGGTTAAAGAATGACAATGTAAAAGCAACAGAAACGAAAACTTCATATTAAAGGGAGGCAAAGTCAATACAAATTCTGAATCATTGAAACAGCAACACAAAGCCCCCCTCCTTTTAATCAAATCTTGCAGACACTTCCATGCAAGTCCCTAATTCATGCTGCTCCCCGGATTTTTGCACTTTCCTTTATCGTGAATGATGCCCTGACTCTGCAGTACCTTCTACTATTCCACTTCTGGACGGAGCTATGCTGGCTGCAAGAACAGTTTCAGCGCGGTTTACAGACAAGAAGAAAATACCATGTGAATCCATGCTAAGGTTGCGCCCAAAAAATCTCTTGCACCATCTATTCCACCGCCTGCAGCCTGCACCCAACCCATCCATGCTGGACTTTACAGTTTTAGAAAAAATCCTGCGGCCTGAGTACCTCTGCCTCTGAGCTTGCCTTTCCCTACAGACCTGACGGAGGCAGCGGGGTGGAAGCCTCTGGAACTGGGAAATGTGACTTTGCTTCTGCTGCTGTTGCGCTTCACGTCTCCTCACGCAGGAGGCAGAGCAGGAAGGGGGATGCGGGCGGTATGTGCGGACAGGGTGATGTTGGCCTGGAGTGGGGCACGCAGCCCTTCCAGCACAGACACGCCCTGCACCATCTCCCAAACCCCAAAGTCCAAGGGCAACATGACAGCTGGAGCTCCTCGAGACCGTATGAGCTACTGCCCTGGGCATGCTTCGTTCCCGTGGAATTTCTACCCACTAACTTTGAGGTGTGCTTTCTCTGCCTGGCAAGCATAGCACTTGTTGAGATCACAGGGGCGAGCTGAACTGCGTGTAGGTGTGATTTAATGCTCCAGTGAGCTCTAGCACTCACTCAGCCCCTCACTGCAGAACAGAGACTCCCATTTTCCTCTATTGACACTGATGCATGTTGCCTTTGGGACAAAAGTGTGGAAACGGGCTCACATGAAAGGAAAGGCACAATTACAAACAAGTTCTACGTATATATTTTAAAGATGGTATCTGGGAGTTTAATCAACTTCCTGCATCAATAATACCGTCTCCCTGTAAAATCCCTGTGGGCATGGCAATCTGGTGGCCACTGGCCGCTGCAGGCAGCCCTTGGGTGAACACGGGGCAGTGGAGAGGACCAGCGTGGCAGGACTGCACGCCGGCTGCATGCAGGAGCGCTGCAGAGCATCAGGAGAAGGCTGTTCTTCCATTGCAACTCATGGATTAGGAAAAGGATGCCAGAAAAACCCTGTATCACTTTCTCCCCCGCCTTAGGCCATTGTACCCACTACTGACATTTGTCAAAAGTCTGGTCTGAGAAATGCAAAGATTCCCGTAACGCTGGTGAATCTACAGATCTTGAACAGTAACCTGTCCTCTATTCATCTGATTTTCAGCAGTGAGCAATAGCTGTTAGCATCTAAAGCTTGTCTGCACAACCTGTGTGACACCACACCTCCACAGCTCTGCCCTTCCTGCTTCACAGCAAAATAAATCACCCGCTCCCAAGGTCCCCACCTACGGCCGGAGGCAGACTGACTCCCTGCCGCACCACAGCTGGCTCCGGTGGCAGCAGAAACTTAACGCAGCTCTAAGTTACCTTGGCAGCCATGATTTACAACAGTATTTCAGTGAATCTAATCAGAAGTGTGAATACTCCCCTCCTATCTGGCACACATCGTTGGCGTTCTAATTATTCACACATTTTGGCAAGCATTATGGTGTTCCCCTACCAAGCTCCTAATCCCTGCAGATCAGTTAAAATAAATGAAAGAGAGAATCAAAAGGCACTTAAAAATTCAACGGTTCTCTAAATGGGTTTGAACAGGCTCCAGATTATCAGTGGTTGCAGTTGACTAGCACTTAAAATTAGGCCCTGCCTCTCCTCCACACCTCACATTTCCCCTTCTCATTTAAAGGAACTGTCTGCTATTCCGATTCCTGGATGCACCAAAATGTCTAAATGAGTAAAAAAGGAAAATCTATGCGTATCACCTACACTCAGTATACACCGCAGAACTCTGAGGTTTGTAATCTGCATTTGAAGCTATTAACTGCAACAAGAACGGATCACAACGTGGAAAACAATTATCGAGTGTGCCAATTCAGGAAAGCACGGCAACAACCCAAGTTTTCCTTCTGTTCTTTCTGTGTGGAAGGAATGCCCCAACACCGGCGGATGAGTTGCTGTCTTACGAAAGAAATGTAACACTGAGATCTACCCCATTTGCAGCCATTGAAGATGTATTTTCCCTCCCGTAGTGCATTCCTCCTCTAGCCTGCATAGGAAATCTCTGCGGAAGAGACTTCCTAACTGTGCCATCCTTTCAGTCCCTTTACTCCCTACACGCAGACGTTTTGCCTGCTCTCTCCGTAAGTCCCCTCCGCGCTGCCACAAGTCCTTTCCCCCAGCACACCCCAGGAACGCAGGCTTCATCCCCAGTTCACCCAGCACTGTTCCGCTCCAGCCGCCGGCCGCAGCCCTGCCCCTCGGCCTCCCCCTCGCAGCCTCCCGCTCCTTCCCGCACGCGATTTTCTGCTCCGGCTGCTCTCGGTGACCCCGTGAGCAGAGCTGGGAATACACTCTAACCTCTCCACTTCAGGTAGTTTAGCATTTAGGTCTCCAAGCCAGTTTTCTGGTGGACCTACCGTCACTCACACACACATCTGCACACACATCCACGCCTGCCCTGTCATATTTTTATATTTCACCATGTTGTTTTTCAGCCAGCTATTTACGAGAGAAAAGACTGCTTTATGCTGTGCAGCTCTTTTCCTTCTCCCTTACTCGCTCCCAGGTGCCCTGTATAACTGTGATGCTTTTGTTACGGCACCGGCATCATACCAATAAAAACAGCACCCACACATGTCTATTTATTAAAGACTCCAACTATTTCTGTACCTCTGCGCTCTGAGGAAACACCAAAGGAGCAAAAATGTTGATGTTTCACACATATGAAATGACACAGGACAGGTCAGCGCCTCGAAATGACTCTTTCTTAGGTGTCACCGTGGAAACGGGCCAAGACAAACCTCCACATCACTAACAACAAGGGTCTTGGAGTGACACTCACAGTGAAATGCAGAACTAAAAGGAACGGGGAAAATGTTAATGAACACCTAGACACTAATAAAAAGGATGTTTTCATGCTTTTGTGTAGTCTGCAACAATGAGAGACTAATCTCTCATTTGGTGTAAATCAATACAGTATCAAGCTCATGAGGATTTTGCAGATTTACACTGCATGAAGATCCGTACGGTATTGTTCTCGGTTTCCACTTGCTAGGAAGCAGAGATGGAAACCGTTGGTCACGCCTCAGTAACGCAGCAGCTCCAGCTCACCGGTGGCTGCAGGCCTGGTCTAGAGGACAGGAAAGCAGGAAAGCAGAAAAATTGGAAAGTCAAAGATGAGGACAGGGGGCAATGGGAGTGAAAGCGTGACATACAGCATCTGAGGGCTTTTCCCACATGCACAGTCTCCTCCGAGCTCTCCTAAGACGGCCTTTTTGTCTGGCAGTTTTAGTAGAACGTACCCACTCAATGACAAGAAGTTACTCACACAAACATTCTTTTCTTGAATGCTCTGAATCTTTTGAAATCAGATTGTAAAGGCGTTAATATATCCATTTATATTTACAAGTAATTTAATTATGAGGGCAAATGCTGTTGGCAACATCTAACTTTCAGGCTTCCATGTACATATTTCCACCAAGTAACTAGTCTCTATTCTTATTTTTAATGCTATTTTTTAATATTCATCAGAGGTCTGTTGTGTTAGGCACAGCGTAGCCAGAGCATTAAAGCCGAGGTTTTAAGCACTGAAGTCTTTACAGATTAGGGCCCCAATAACATGGCTTTTACGAAGCCTATACCCCATATCCCAGCCAGCAGCATATCCTTGCAGAATCTGGTTGACCTGAAGAAGAAAAGCCAGGGAGTGATATGGGGACAACAAGGAAGCAGTGGCAGCAGTTACAGGTAAAGCACACAGAGGGACCACGTTGCCATTACTGTTGCCTAAAAGCCCCATCTTTGTGGTCTTCTACAAGTACAATATCCCACTGTTTTATGGCAGAGCGCAGTTGTGAAGAAAGTAATTTCTTCTTCTTTGGTCTTCAAAACCAAATTACATTATTTGTCCTCTTGCAGCTTGCATAAGGCCAGCAAAACCCCATGAAACCGGTGTACATTCCACATTGTGCGTTCCAGTTAATATGAAAGCATGTGATTGTGCGTCCACAGATCTGGTATGAATTATTGCAGAACAACATTCCTCTTTTACGAGTGCAGTCAAAACATTCAGGAGAGTTAAATTTTCTTTTTAAGATGCACTCAATTCTAGTAGACCCTCTCATAAACTCCTTCTGGAATGATTTTTTAAGATTGTTAGCAACAGAACAAAGTTATCTAGAACACATCTGTATTAAAATTGAACCTAAATAGATTGTTAGATAAGATACATTAATGACTTGTATTTACACAGTGGCTCAAAGTGTTTCACAAATATTGATGAATTAAAGCCTCATGACAGACTTGCAAGCAGGACAATGTTAACATACCCTATTTACAGACGGAACTGTAAACTCTGTCAAGAGATATTCAGAGATTAAATGATTTGCTGAGGGTCAGAAAGTCACCAACAGCACTCTGGAGTCACATGCTGGCACCCTCGTCACAACGCGCTGTTCCCGTTAGGAGCGCCCAGCCGCAAACACAAGCACGCATAAACCCCGACTTGACTCCATGAGGTAACCACCGCATCTACAGGCTAGAAGAACGCAGGCTCTGCTCTTGTTTTTCCTCATTACATCCTATTTAGTTTGCAAACAAGAATAAAAAATAAATCAACACAACAAACAAATAAATAAATAAATAGATTTGCCTGCTGAATGGCAGTGGGCTTTATTTATGTTCTCTGCACCAGAAACAATGGCAGCCTATTATCTGCCCCTCAATATGATAAATGTATGTAAACTGGAAAAGTCTATAGCTCATAACAGATAACGGTTTGTACCTTTAGTGTCTTAAAGCAAGGCAACTTTATGCCATAAACGATTCCTTGTCTAGCAATAACGTTACATTACATGTTCTCAGGGAGAAAACGGAAGAGAAAGGGAAGGGAAAAAAACCTCAAGTTATTTGGCTAAAAACGCACAAGTTCTTGTAATGTATTCATCAGATGCACCGCGATGTCCAGCACGTCTGAGGGATTCTGGGAGTTCTCTCAGTAGCTGACAAACAACACCACAATGCTATCGTTGGACTGGACATAGGGTATTCCCCCACACGCCTGGTTCGTTATTGGATGTTTCTGACTCATTTACTCTTATTTTGCATTTTCTTCGGTTATCTGTGCACATTCAGATGTATTTTAAAATGGTGGTGGTGGGTTTAAACTGAAAGAGGGGAGATTTAGACTGGATATAAGGAAGAAATTTTTTACTGTCAGGGTGGTGACACGCTGGCCCAGGTTGCCCTGAGAGGTGGTCGATGCCCCATCCCTGGAAACATTCCAGGCCAGGCTGGACAGGGCTCAGAGCAACCTGATCAGCTGAAGATGCCCCTGCTCAGTGCAGGGGGTTTGGGCTAGACGGCCTTCAAGGGTCCCTTCCAGCCCAAACCATTCTGTAATTCGATGATTTGTAAAGTCTTCAATGGCCAAGGGCCTTCCCTGGAAAGCAAATGCGTGCGACCCTCCCAAAACACTGCCACGAGGAGGTGCTCACACCACGCTCCCCATTACACGCCTCAAACAGGCAAAGGAGGTTAACACAGAGAGAAATGAACTCAAATCACAGCAAAACGTGCTAAAGAGTCTCACAAAACTCACCACGGAACAGCCTTCAGAGTGACTGGCGTGAACCCTGGCCTGGTATAAGCTGAACCCACAGGCAGCAGCCAAACATCTGGGCCNCAGGCAGTCCGNATCTCTGCACGCGTTCTGCGAGGCGATCCGTACGAGTTCGAGCTCCTGCGTGAAACTCCAGGCACCGCACGCACTGTTGCGTGGCAGCAACGAACAGATTGAGCACAAACACCCCCAAAAGGTTCTTCCGGACAAAAACCCCATTTTTAAGGAAAGACCCAGGGAGATGTATTTGCGTGACGTCTCCTACAGACCACAAACTCAAACCAAGGCAACCTCAGTCTCCGCACAGCTCGGTCGCAACCCAGAACCAGACTCCGCGGTTCTGGGCAAGGGTTGTACTCCATGATCTCCTCTGATCTGCTCGGGGACAGTTACACTTCAATCCCTCTCTAACTTTGTGTGTTGCAAGGGCAATGCTGCTGCCACGGAGGCACGGCAGGACGCCCACCCCGCACGGCGGCGGCCGAACCTCGCTCTTAAGGCACCGCTTTGCGCAAGACCCTCAGCGGAGGGATCCCTGCATCTGTCACACCCGCGGCGTCTGACTCCTCTGCTCCAAACAAATGGGCTTGATCACAAACCCAGCTGCACTTTTTGATAGAAGCTGAAATTTTAAAACACTGCTTGCCTTTTCTTCTATGTGGGGTTTTCTTTTCTTCTTTTTTAACTTGGCAAATGCCATGGCGCACTCTCATTTTCGATTTTAATGGCTAAAGATATGCACGCAAAAAGCATCCTAATTACTGCTTTCCTGGCAGACACAGCCATTTCCTTGGGTTTTTATTGCCATTAGTTTTCCTCACCGATTTATCCTTAGCTACTCTCTTCGCATCTTCCTCGCCTCCCCTGAGCCCCTTCCTCCTCGCTTCTCAAGACTTGTCAGCACGCCTCCAATCCCCAGGAGAGATTGAAGGCCTTGTAAAACCCACTGCGCAAACAAGCATTCCTGTTCATTTATCACATTTAGCATGCGCACTTCCACACTCATCAAAACCAAGCCCGAGCTCGCTAAGTCATTTCCCTCTCCCAATTACAAATTAGTCCATTAGGCTGTCTGCAGTAGGCCCTCTGTTGCATCTTGGTAATGGCTTCTGAGATTTCCATCATAATCGTAATGGCTCCCTGTGCAGCCATGAGGGCAGATGGAGGCCGCTCGTGGGTAATGAGGTATCACACTACCAAAGGGCACAGCTCTGGGCTCATTATTTAGTCTTGGCTGTTTTGTGAAAACAACAACAAAGGTAAAATGCTGAAGGGAACACTTTAGCATATTAAATTAACACTTCTTGAAATTTCTCTCTGTAAACATGCCATATTTTTTCTTTATGAAACATCCCATGTGCCTGAGCGTGCGACGCGAGGGAAGAGGGAGGAGGGGAGAAGTGACCGTGGAGACGGTGTGCGCTGCCACGTCCCCGCGCACGCAGCACGGCTCTCCCCCGGCGCTGCGGACACCGGGCCGGGCAACGCGAGCACAGCCCCGGGGCCCTCGGCTGCCCACGGGGCTCGCCCTTTCCTACAATCCCACCCGTGGGTTCACACGGGAGCTGCTCAGCACTGACCACATTGTTTGAGCTCGAAAGGCGTCATTTGTCTGTGAAGGCAACACCTCCAAGGGATGCATCTACTGGGGAGGTGAGCTGGTCGGACTGCCTGGGTCCAGCCGCTAATGCTGGGACTTGGCCATACGGCTGCTCCTTCCGCAACACAGGCTGGATGGTATCTAATCTGCCCAAAGCTGTGATCACCCCTAATGGAGACGGCACCCGAAGAAAACCAGGCAGTGACACCTGGTGAGGCCACCCTCCACTGCCTCCCCGGCGGCTGAGCAACTTCTCGCGCAGAGAGAAGCAACGTTTAAGACAAGCAGGTTGAAATCAATATCAATTAGACAGCCTTTGAACATCGCTGCTCTCTTTAGGTTTTGTGTATTGGATGTGAACTGTTGCTAATTTGACTTCGTTCCCAGCAGCGCAACAGCGTTCAAGATATCAAATCCTACTGCACACTGGAAGTTACGGACAGTGTGGATGAAGGCTCTCCCTTCTCACTGGAGCTGAGCTGCGTTTGTTTTCCTTATAGAGTTTTTCACCCATCTGAGATCCTGAGACTACAAGCAGGGCAGCGGTAAGGCCAGAGGCAGAGCCGTAATGCGGGTGGGAGAGGGCTCCGGGAACTCATGCGGGGAGGGGGATGGGAAGTTTTCGTCCCTCTCCCTCACGCCACTTCAAATGCTGCTACAAGAGTGAGTCTGCGGGAGAACAAAAATGTAATAAATGTCTTTATAGGTCTGGCACCTTATGGAATTTGCCTAAATGTCAGCCAAGGCACACACAGGAAAGAGGCAAATCAGTCAGTGACAGGAGGGATTTTCACACACCTCGCTCCTCTGGCAGGGTGCACCCCGCCTGCACCCCGAGAGCTGGGAGACGCGGGAGCCCCCTGACAGCTCTCTGCCAGTGCCCTGAGCGACCGAGCAGCACCTCCTGCGCCCCTTTCCCAACGTCCTGGTGGCGCTGGCCGTGTCGTCTGCGCCAAAACACATTTCTAGATGTAAGATAGCGAGCGAAGATCGAAAAACACGTTTCACATCTGAAATACTGTTTGCGTAGGAAAAAAGAAGAAAGCCGGACCACTGATTCTCTAAGAGGAGTGCAAATACAAAGTTAGCAGGCGGACTGCTATCCGACTCCGCTTTGGTGAGCAGTAAAACACAAATTTATGAGCTGGGTTTTGTTAAAGTCGGATATGGATTTTTGAAAATGAAAAGGATGGATGGGGGGATGGCAGTAAGACATTTAATCAATGTCATAAAAATGTAACATTCATTGGTCTCCTAAAATGAAATTAATAATCTGTGTAGAAGTATCATTAAGAGATAAGTGACATTTTTAGGCTTTGATTTGTAACTTGCAACAAATCTTACTTCCACATATTTCAAACATTCTTAGTGATATCCATCTTTATTAAAACATACCAAAACCTTTTCACCTCAGCTAGAGTGGCCCATCAAGCATTTTTTCCCCAGCATAATATCTTTAAGTAAAAAGATACATTATCAGGCACAGACTTTCCAGTAATGAAGGCAGGAAGAGACATGCTCCGTACCATATTCAAATTAAATCAGGGATTTCAATACTCCCTGATTATCAGGAAGTCTTGTCTTTCACTAATAAATTTCTCCTTCATCCCATGCACAGGCTTTCTAAGCTCTCTCTGAACTGATCAGACGTTTCATTGTATGCAGAAGGGCAAAAATAAGGCGTGTGCGTGTGGGGAGGAGGAGTGTGGGGCGGGGGGATAAAAATTAGGCAAGTCTGTTAGATAAATGATTGGAAATACCACATGAAAAGGCAGCCTTATAGGAACACAAATCTGATTCACATGCCCTGCTGAATTTAGCAGGATTTGGGGGCAGGAGTAGCTAATCTACAGAGGCTTATTCTCCTTACATTTAACGTCAAGGTATTTTGCATTGAAGTATTTTCATACATTTTAATGGAGCTACCTCTGATTTGCACCAGCTAAGTGAGATGAGAAACCAGAGTCCAGAGCACAGACTACTACGCAGCATCCCTCAGACAGGAGGGGAGGTGACACGCTTCCTCTCTCCCCTCTGCCCTGCCCTCCGCCTTTTTAAACATAAGGCACAAAAGGGCACCAGGAAAGATATTTTGTGGGGTTTTCTAACCAGCAACAGAATCGCAATCGACTCGTCCAACCGGGAGAGCGTGCATCTTCTCTTTGTGGATCCCTGTCAAACATTTTCTAATTAAGCTGTTTCCATTTTCACTGTGGGACAAGAGGAGGATGGCAGCAGGGAAAAGTTGGTGAGAGTTATCACTGTACACATTCGGAAGTTGCAGAGATAAAGGTTCACCCCCATGTTGTGGCTGCGACAACAGTAACAGATAGAGTCCCCTGCTGAGACCCAGCCTGCCGGAGCCGGGCGTATCGTCCTTGCCTCAAAGAGAACAGAGGATGAACAGAAAAGGGAGATAAAGAAAGTATCACAATCCTATCTATAAATGGAAACTGAGGCACAGAGTGATGCAGTTCTTTGCCCCATATCACAAAGCTGCTCTACATCAAAATCAAGTGGTGCACCTAATTCTCCGAAGTCCCAGTAAAGTGCCTTAATCAAAAAATGCTTCAGGGCCTAGAGAGAATTGTCCTTTATATTAATTATCCTTTACGTTGAAGAGTCACTAGGAAAGTGTTCTTGTTTTTACTACTAGGCCAACTTCCAAAGGGTCCCACCTAATAAAACATTCAAAACTTCACAAGGGATTTTTGACCAATTTTGGTACCACCTTTGATTCTAATTGTATTCTCCCACAATTGCTCTAGCATGTGGGAAAAGGACACTTTTATTTATACAGCTAAATCTGTGCAAATTTAGTACCCACGTATGAGGGAGTTTGGTGTCACTATTATCCCCATACTGATGTCCTTCTCGCACTTAGCCCCATTTGGATTCAAAGTAACAATTTCAAACAAAATGTCCAATAACATTAAAGATCACAAGAAATACCTGACCATTTCCAAATATCACGATGTTATTTTTACACACGCCCAAGGGCTTTGAGAACGGCTCAGGCTGCAGATCTGCAGGTTTGGGTGTAATTAGTCTGGAGTCTCTCTGAATTTGGCATTATTTTACTCCTAGGAGAAAGCTATACACAGCAGTATAAACGGACACATCTATCCACCACTTTCACAACCTTCCCAGCTAGAAAGCCTTAGGCTGCCCGTAGTTAGCTGCCTTCACAGCTTCCGAGTGGGCTCCCATGGCCACCTTGGGAACGTCACTGATAACTGATTGCAAACGGACACACACCGATTTCACACTGTCAGAAAGGGCAGGCAGCTGCCCCGTTTCATTCTCTACCTCTGAAGTACCACCTAGTGACAGGTATGGAAAATGATGACTTGGTAATTCACACTATATCCCCTTATTCTAATTTTTGTGTACCTTGCTTTTCCTTGGAATTATTTACCGAAAGAAAAAAACAAAGGCCCCTCCCTTTGAGAAGGTTAGGTCTTTGCTCAAGCCCACAGATTTTAACCTCATAAATATTCCCAGCTATAAGATCTTATTAAGAAGGTATGTCTCCCAAGAGCATAAAACCATCAAGCTGTAAATTTTATTTAATTTCCCATGAGATTTCCTAGCCTCATACATATAATTAGAGTGCAGTATAGAGCACTTTTTGTGTTTTGTCAATAAATCACTAGGGAACAATCAACGTTTAAGAGGACAAGCTTTAATGATTTTTCAGACCCCTAAGCAATCATGCCTGCTACAGTGGCAAGCTGGTCTTTAACTTTCTCTAACTAGGACTGCGGACTGTAATGTTAGATAGGGTCCCAAACACTTAATCCTATTAGACTCCGCAGCCCAGACAATCATAGCTTACACCCCAGGGACATATTGATTTTGATTTGGTTGACAGATAAGACTAGCCAAGCTACTGTAGGCTATGCTTTATTAAGTGTTTACAAATTAAATATCTTAAGGTCTGTAACAAGCACAACTCTGCCGCACAGCCAACTGCAGATTTGCAATTACCTGCGCAGATGGACAAAAGATGACTCTCCATCAATCACCCAGAGCACATCTCACCGTCTCAGCAGCACCGAGGGCAACCAGTCAAGAGGCACCAGCCTGCTCCTCACCCGGAACATGCAAAGATGCAAGGCGCTCATCTCCCTTTCAGTACAACCTCTTGAGAAATTGAAGTCTTCTTGCAAGACTTTTGTTTGTGATGAAATATCTCAGGAATGTCTTTGTCAGGAGGAACTCATCAGGGTGTATTTTCAGTATTGAGCCATGAGAGAAATTGTGTCATATTTTTTTAAAATGGCAACACTCACCTCACTTACTTTGCTCTCTCTATTCTTTATCTTAACTCACAAACTGAGTATTTTTTCACTGCCTATAATTTCCATGCTGTTGCTATTTGTTCGGTCTAATTCAGCCTACCCGGGTACTCTTGGAAGTTCAAACCATTCTTTCATATGCAGATCGTCTGTGACTTTTGGAAAGACAATCCCATTCTGTGTTACAAAAAACCATTAGATATTGTAGATGATTTAGAGATAAAATGCATACAATCAAATTCTTTCTTGCATGCAAACCATAAAATAACTTTTACACCTGGGAGAGCTGAATGAGTATATTTCTGGTTCGGCACTATTTTACCCTTGACTTTGCACTGATGTCAATGACAGAAGGAGAAAAGGAGCTGCAGAGAATTGGATGCAAAGAATTCATAAAATTACTGAAAGGAAATCTCTGAACAAAGTGCCTTCCCGAACTACACACTGCATGGTAGCATACAGAACTGCTGGGGTCAACAGATAGGACGGTATTGCTGCACCCTGAATTACCCTTGTGATCTCAAGTGGAAACCATCTTACAGGCACTGAACGCACATTAAACACTTGAGCTTTTCGTCGTATAATTTGATAATCACACCAACTACACTATCAGGCAAAAGTCTCCCAAGTACTTTCAATATGTTAATGAACCAAGATTTTATCTATAGTCTTATACAGCTTGCACAAATCTATAAATAGGCTTATCTCAGGGTTATTGCTGTTATAAATTAATTATGGAAATGTCAACCAAATCAGGTACACGCCAAAGGAGTAATGGGGAGAGCAGTGATTTGCAACAGAGGATTCAGATACTGGGTGACCTGCATGAAGGGTTCACAGCCTCTGGCGGCATTCCACAAGCTTCGGGGGAATTTAACCTTGAAGAATACACTTACAATCGGTTTTCGTATGAGTAATTGACAGTGGCTGAAGAAGTGAACTGAGTTAGGGAAGAGTTATTGCACTGTTTTCTTTTAGGAGCTCATTCCTTAAGCCACAATCGTTTCTTTTTGGACACTAGGAGCTACAGAGTAAAGGGCTTGTGGCTTTCAGTTTTGTATTTGTTTGGAGGTTTGCTGGGGGAGGAAAGGTGAGGGAATGGAGATTAGGAGCCCTGATGTAAATTACTTTTACCAAACTATGCCAAAGGTATGTCTAGGAATGAAATACAGTTATTTGAAAGGAAAAATTCAAACAAATAAAAATTGTTATCCCACTTAGATTTGAATATCTATCTGTTTCTCAGGATAACAGAAGTATGTGACTCCTGAAGAAGAAATTTCATGTGTGCATCTCTGCATTTACACTAAATCTAACCCAAATGGCACTCTAAGAAGGTTGAGAGATCTGTCAGAGCACAACAGCTACTTAAATCCTAAATGCCATATTACTTCTACTATTTATTCTTTATACCGTGATGGGACCTGTGAACCCTGTCTGTGGATAAGGACTCTCACTACATCAGCTGCTTCACAAACCGAACAAAAAGATGACACGTGCCCCAAACACCTAGTATTCAAAAAGGAAACCTTCTTTATCTTGTGTAGTTAATACCCATCCTTGTTATTTGATCTGAAGACATTTTTAGAAGAATTTTCTTTTATTTCTGCTTTTCTTCTCATTCTTATAATAGGTTGGTATCAGTTGAGGGAAAAAAGTAGGGCATTAGCGAATGAAATACCACATCATAATGTGCCAGCAATGCTGAAGTGGAGGTATGTTAAAAATCTACGCATATTCTCTCAAGATCAGAAAGTTTAATGCAATGAGCTGTTGATCATATACAGTTAAAAAAAAAAACAGAAAAGAAAAAAGAAAGCCCCACTTTTACAGTGATTAGTATTAGCAGTGTCTGAGTCTCTAGTCCTATTCTGCTATAGCCAATCTAAAGTTATTACAGAACTCATCCCGAAGTGCTTGCAAAAAACAGAATCTCCTTCGCTAGGAATTTAGATATTCTTCTGGGTAACAGAATTCTGTCTCCCACCTAGGATCTACTTCTGTGTGACTGAAAGAAAAAATGAATTTGTGAAAGTCGTTGCTTCTAGAATATCAAATAATCTCCAGATACTTGTAGATGCTTTATTCTTCTGGCTACATCAATATAAATAGATTAAACAAAATGCTTTCTACTGCTAGCTAGGACACGGTGCTCTGGCTGGTCAGATATAGATCTGATTGTAACGATCCGGGGGCCTTGTGATCTGCAGGCTACATTCTTACAGTTCACCCCTCCTAAGCAGGAGCTACAGAGAGTGGCCAATGCAATGATAACCAGATCGACCATTTATCAGCATGGTACTCGTCTCATAATTGCTGCCCACCTCAAATACCAGGAATCAATCAAAGTCTCAGACTGCAAGTCTCAAGATGCTTTACAGAAATGACCAAATTGCTAAAGGATGTACCTCTCTCAGCTGGAGGAGAACACTGCCAAGCAGGCAGAGTCTCCAGCAATATTAGTGCTAAGTAAGAAAATGTCTGGGAGAAGGACTGAGATTCCCTCTCTAACACCCTTATTGCCACACTTGGCATGTGGGAAGACAAAATTAGAATCACAGAACCACAGAATGGTTTAGGTTGGAAGGGACCTTACAGATCATCTCGCTCCAACCCCCTGCCACGGGCAGGGACCCCTTCCACCAGCCCAGGGTGCTCCAAGCCCCGTCCAGCCTGGCCTTGAGCACTGCCAGAGAGGGGACAGCCACAGCTTCTCTGGGCAGCCTGGGCCAGGGCCTCAGCACCCTCAGAGTAAAGAATTTCTTTCTTGTATGTCCAAAGATCTGGTTATCTCAAAGCAAAATATCACTGAATTTCTTCTTCTTAACTCTAATGAAGACCTGGATAGTAAGACATGAAAGAAAGAAGCTGACTGAAATAAAGACTGTTCTGCAGGCCAGGAGGCAGAAAGGAACACAGCTGTCCACAAGCTGTTTCTGGACTAATTCTATTTGGATGGATTCCTCCTTGGTGCCACAGGAGCAGCCTACAGCCTGCACACTACTTAAATACAGATTCGCCCTCTGAACTATGGTGGAAACAACATTTGAGTGGTGCTTAAGACTCCTTGCTGTCCCTCTGCACTGAATGAGCTCCAGCCATGCCACATGCTTGCCCGTACAAGACAAAAGCCACACTTTGGTTTAAATACCAGAACTGTGGAAGCTACACAGGGCAGCGAACGTTTTGTGAAATTCTGCACTGCAGTATCTGCTATGGGTCCTTTTCATTAAAAATTAAAAGTTATATTACAGATATTAAATTCATATCTACCGACTGCTTAATATTCTGATTAGATAATTGACTCAAATTCTCAGTGAAAAAGTTACAGCATGAGGCAATTTTCAACAAATGAAATTCAATTTTAAGGATTTTGATAAAATTATAAATGTTTCCTGAAAAACAACTATGATTTAGAAATATACCTCCTCATTCTACTGCAATCGTGCACCATCATCTCAGCGAAGCTTTCAAACAAAATCTGTATGAAGCTTGTTCACTTCCTCCAGCAACAGTGTGGGATGCACGAAATGAAGCAAGTAACCTCTGGTTACCTTGTCCTGACTTCTGCTTTACACAGCAAATGGTCAATCTTTCACTCAACCTCTACCCACTTCTTTTTCCTTCGTGCCTACAGATCTTTAAATAAAACCCCATAAGATTAGCGTGCCTCGCAAGAGACATTACCACCAAAATACGTGCAGCTCTCAAATCGTATTATAATTTCTAGCAGTGTCGTAGTGCTTGTGGATGCCAACATGGCAGGCAGTATTAGACTGTCCTGTGATCACTTTCCATAACTTCTGGCCATAGACACGCGATGAAGGCTCCAACTTGTTGCTGTCCTGGCAGCTGCACAGCTGTACTCTTATGGAAAACATTTAGAGAATAACCTGTGATGAGGATTCAAGGAGCCTGGAAATATAGATTAAAATATCACCTCATACTCCTGATCTCCCCATTTGCTGCTCCTAAAATTTTAACTAGGTTGAACTGGGCAGACATACCCGTGGAGAGTCTGTGTGGAGATTGATCATACTCCATTCGCAACGACCTGGTCAAAACTACTGCTCATAAACGGAGCAGGGATTTGCTAACTATGCAGCTTTGGGGCCAAGCCATTATGGCTTATTCAAAACAGGCTAACAAGTACTCTGGTTACATCCTGGAATTCATAAAACTTCTGAAAGTGTTATACTGGTCTTGTAAAAGTGGAATGTGTGCGTAGTATATTCTAAAGACATCTAAATGTTAAGTATTTCACAGAAGGCTGTGGAAAAAGCTTGTCTTCCCCCCCCTCTGTTTTGACATTAAATGCTATCCATGGATAATGAAAAGCAGAGATGTACAGGCCTGCATACCTAGGCCGTCAAACTATATTAAAACAAAAGATCAGCCTAAGGTTGGGAAGAGTGATCTTCATTACAACAGATCCCACAGACAGCACAAATCTCCTAACCAGCAGAGAGTGGTAGAAACTATGGAGCTTTATTCATGATATCCAGGTGCTTCTAGGTCCTGATCCAAAACCACTGAAAAACCTTCAAAAGATTTCACTGGGCTGTGGATCAGGTTTCTAGCACGTACAACTATACTTAGGGTGTTTGGGGACCTGATGAATGATTAATATCGCTACTGACCTGGCTGAGGCAGCAAGACTCGCTGTCTTCTTGAAATGGGGGCTTGGACAGTGGTTAAAGACTTCTGAAATGTAAGGGAGGAGTGCTCTTTTCCATCTCTTAAGAAGAAAGGAGGATCACACGGACACACTGTTTATCCAAGCTAGGAAAGCATCGAATCCCCTTTATTCTTTTCAGAAAACGACAGGTGAAATACATTTCCCTTATGTCTCTAGACTAGCTAGAAAAATGGAATGAATAAACATGAAATGTGGAAAAAGGGGAGAGTCCATGCTATTGCACCATGGTAAATGAGGCGGTGAAGACAGACTTCAAACTGATATTTTCCATTAAAAAATACACTTCCACCTTCTCTGACAAAATACAGTTCACTGTCATTTAGACCTCACCAGCAGCTCTAAAGGAATGCGGAATTAACTGCCTTACGATGAAATTTTCTGGCTGACCCAAGCCAGAAAAAAAAGAGTTGGAGACATCAGATGAAGAGAGAGAGTCCAGCTAACCCAGCATCAAGCCTTGCCCTGAGGATGCAGTCTCCAGACACACGCACACATCCTGTCAATGGGAGAAGATCCATCTCATTCTCAACAGCTTCATAAGGCTGTTTTATTCCTTTTATTCCCCCAAAAGCCACAGTGCTGTGCTGCAACTGGCCAACCATGTTCTAATTAAGCAATAGCACTTTCGGCACAGACTATTTCCTGGGGATTAATGACCAACAGAGAAGCAGCTGATGATCTGAGGCCCATTAGTGCCAGTTAGTCATTCATCCCCAGCTACACCCTGCATCGAAGTCATTACAGATACTACTAGATTGGGGTACAGACTCCTTGTGCGGATACTTATCGTTGGTTTGAGTGCTCGACGTTGCCGTTGTAAGGCTTTGCTATTGCTGAGGGAGAGACAGGCGGACGTAACATTTCTGACTACGAAGGCTGAAGCCTCAGAACACCAAACTTCCTCTATGAGTTCAGATAAGCTCCCTAATCTCTCTGCAACTAAATCACATCACCCTGAAAGGGAAAAAAAGATTACCTGTTTACAAGATATGCAAATAAATCATCAGCAATGTAAGCTTCCGCTTGTCAGGGTATGACACTGTTTACCAACCTCACACTTTGCTCCAGAAATGATTAAAAAAAAACGACCAAAAAGGTGAGAACAAAGAATGGCGAAAGTACAGTAACACAGAAAAAGGTGCATCGCACCCTCTGCGGTCTGCTACCTTAGGTGCCACACAAACATGCTACTGCGACCGCTGTCTCCCAGTGCTGGTGAGGCACAATCAGCCGGGAAAGCACATGGAAGAGCTGTGGATTCAGGGATGCTCTGGGAAGCGGTGCCGACAACCCACCAGCTGGCAGTTTCCCTTTGGATGAAGCACACATGGGATATCCCAGCTTGAGCCTTATGGTTCCTTTGCTGCTGCAAATCTCCTCTGTTGAATTAGGAGTTAATTAGGGCCAGGCAGTTTATGCTTACTATAGGTTTTGCGGCACCTTCCACAAGAACATCAAGGGTTGCGGCAAGTTCCAGCTAATTGGTCTGCCTGTATAAAGTTGTTATTATTATTAGTTCTACTGCTATTACTTCTAATGTATAACAGACACAGCCGCTCCATGCTCTGAACTATATCCTCATCTCGCTGTTGCCTATTAATATCCTCTGCATATGAGACGTTGCCTGTTGGAGGAGTCTGTCACTCGTTTTTCACTCACTCGCCTTTCCCTGTCACTGAAGAATACATTCCTTCCTGTTCAAATCCTAACGATAATCCAGGTTGTACATTCTCTAGGCAATCCTGGCAGCTAAGTGGACCAGACATCACTGGAAGAGAAGGAAGAACTAGCAACCATTTTATATCTTTGAGCATGTGTAATAAAAATATCTACTAACTCCAGCACATAGGTTATGATTTACTTTAATTACAACATTGGAAAGAGAAACACACGAAAGAGCAGTGTCACATATTAGATCACGCTCCCGCTGCACCAAGGAGTGCTACATACTATTGATTAACACGCTGCTTCAGAGAGATGCACGGTTCTGATCCGTTTGGCCAAATCAGTGCAAGAGCAGGTAATAAGTTGTGCAGGTATAAATTGCCCACAGCACTCAGGTATGCAGACATATTCACCTCATAAAGTAGTATTTGCAGTAGTAAAATAAAAAATCCAATTACTGTCTAAAAATCCCAAGATGCGATACTACTTGGGGGGTGGGGAGGGGGGAGAGGGGAAAAAATCCCCTCTAAGGCTTGATACCTTGACAACCAACAGGCAATATTTTGCTTTTATTGTCTACGAAGTAATGAGAGAGCAGAGCTGCGAGAGCAGGTGTCTCAGTGAGCCGCTTACAAAAGGCACGAGACCTCGCAGAGTGCCGTACAACTCACATCTCCTCATTTAAGATGCCCCAGTGCTCACTAATCGCAAGGGCAGCACACGTGCCAGCCGCTCCCAGTTCCTCCACTGGACAAGGTCAAGTCACACAGCGAGCTGGCTGCACTACGCAGCACGCACCACGGCGCTGAAAGCCGGTGCTTCGGAGAGAAAAACCACACTGACTCCTACCATAGTGGACCAGCTGCAGGGTTCTTATTCCTCCTGGACCCTCTGAGAAACATTTAATTCCCAGTTTATTATTAAACTTCCATCCGTCATCTTCAGAAGTGATGGGGTGTACTGTGGTGGCTACAGGACAATGATCAGCTCCTCCAAAGGCAACTGGCAGGTGGCTTAGCTACCCCAGTATGTCCCATTTTAATTCCCCCCTGCAAGATGATTTGGTGGATGTGGCCATCTCTAGCACTCTTAAGAGTCAGGCCCAATGGGGCTCATAACTGTGTATTTCTTCTACAAAATCAGATGTCAAGAGATTTTTTTTTTTTGAAACCTTTAAGCCTTAGCACCTGTATCTTAGCACCTCACGTACAGAACAAACTACTCCCACTCTGCTAGCACCTGGACACACATGGAACATGGAGGTCGGCAGGACTCCAGCTAGGTCCCTCCGCAGTCCTCCTCGGACCTCCGACCCCCAGGCTGGACTCACTGCGCTGCCTTCTGCGTGACTTGTTCTCCACAGTGCTACGAGTGCTCCTGGGGCCACAGCCCAAGGGCTGCTGCTACATGCTCAGCGCGTAGCAAAGTGGTTTTTTCCCTACTTTATTCCCTTAGAGTCTAACAGAAAAAGGAGCTTTCAGGTGGGAGAGAGTGAAAGAGAAAGACAGAAAGGAGGAGAGTAAAAAAACATTTTAAACCACCTTCAGTGATTCTGAAGTAGGCTTTTCTGTACATACCTCAAGCTTATTTCACCTAGACTTCCTTCAGCTCATTGGCATAAAAGGAGAACTCTTAAGTGCTCATCTGACATAGTTTATTATTAATAGCATCTAATCCCAATGCATTTCATATGCAAAAGCAAGCTTAAATACAAACTTTTTGCTTCTGAGTAATTTTAGATTAATCTAACTGAATACAATGGCTGGCCAGCCACCTGGAGTTTTTGAAAAATAAAGAACTTCTATGAGATTTTTGCCCTCACTGTTTTAGTGCCCAGGATAGAAGAAATCCTGGGACAGCTTTCTGCTCCCTGACCCCTTTCGTAGAAGAAGTAGAAAGAGCGCTAATAATTCACTAATGAAAATGTCTTCTCCTCCCTGCCAGATGCTCATGGGGGATGCCTTCCCAGTCCAGCACAGCCGTGCCCGGGGTACCGCCGTGTGTCACGGGCAGGCGGGGAGGGACGTGCTGGGCTCTGGGTGCATGGCAGCAGGCAGCGAGAGGGAGGGATGGCCTGCGCGACCAGGGCAGGGCACGACCGTGCCCGGCTGTATCGCGGCGTACAGCCGCAGGGCACCTGCTGCGCGTAAGTCCCTCCACAGGTGCTGGTGTCACAGCCCTGCAGCACAGAGGCCACCCAAGTCTACTGGGGGAAAGGTTTTGACTTCCAGGCGTGAAATGCACCGGGGAATGGGTAACATACACTGGGGAAACAGCCTCTTTGGAAGAAGAATGTCATTAGCAGCTGACTTGCCTCACCTCTGCCCTTGGCAGGAGAGAAAGAAATTATCCCCAGGAGCACCTCCATGGAGCGGAGCTTGGTGGCACATTCCACCTCATGCGTATCTTGTTTATTCTAAGTGGAGCTACAAATCTGTCGAGTGAGCATTTTGTTTTGATTAAAAATTAATAGCTGCTTTTGACCCAGGTGGATTAATTTCACTTTCACCGAGTATCAAGTTAATTGACACAAACTACTGTCAGGTGAAAGAACCAATTAACAAACTGTGAGGAGGACTCCTCTCCCCCTCCCTCCTCCTCTCCCCCAAATGTTGTTGTGACTGAAGTTTTGTTTTTTTTCTCCTTTTAATAGAAAAATTTCATCTCAGCAGAATGAGATTAATTACTTAACAAACAGAGGAACAAAAGCCAGCAGAGTGTGGGGGCAGTGAGGAGGAGGGGAGCTCCTTCCCTGCGTGCCCACAGTTGGCTGGCAAGGTGCTGCGGAGGAGGGCTGGGGAAGGAGCCCTGCGCCTGCCTCCGGCCTCGTGGAGGGTTGTTCTCACCAATTAACTGCCACTTCCAAGATCATCCCTCATCGGGGTTTGGCACATGGTCCTCGTTTATGGCAGTTTGGCAAAGGTCTTTGATAAGGTCCCCAGAACATGACAGCAAGTTCATTCGAACAAAGAGCAGGCAGAATCCATCCAGCGTGCACCACAACGCAGAGCACAATACAGCAGCGAGAGCCACAAAAATATCTCCCATTCTCATTTTTTATATTTAAATTAGAAGTTCTCTATAGCAATGCATTATGAATAGGAGCATGTGTTCGCCTAGGAAAATCAAAGCAGTTCCTTATTCAATGCTTGTTAAATGTAAGCCAGCCCAGCCTTCACTGGTTGAGCCTCTGGCTTGCTTTCGGAGCCTGGAACAGCGAACGGGAGGCTGGCAGAAAGGGCCAGTGTTTGGCCGGCATCTCAAGCCTGTACCAGCGGAATGGAAGCCTGCTTTCCAGTTTATGTTTTGTCAGCATGGCTATTAGGAACTCGAGGGTACATTTTCTAGAAGCAAAGTGACCTATGTTTCCATGTATCATTTTCAAACTGTCTTGTGCTAGAGAAGGTAAATCCTTGCAGCAAGGAGGAGGCGTAAAAAACAAGTTAGGTATGCAACTCCTGTTCAAATCTGAACAGGTCGCTGCCTGATTTGCTCATGTCCTTCTGAAAATCCCGTAAGAAGCCTACTAACATCTCCAGGCATCCAAATGCCACCTACAGATAGTGATTTGGACCTCTACACATCCTACGTCTATCAAGAAAATTAAATATTGTCTCCTAGACTGTCTGACTGGGTTTGAAAATTTATTCCAAGCTGCTAACACCATGGCTTAGGTTTTATTATAGAAATTGCTTAACTAGGCAAATATTTTCAGTTATATATTACTTTTCCTTTACTTACAGAAGTCATACTTATAGCACTTCATTTATCCTCCTGAGACTGTTTGTTCAAATCATTCTTTGCATCCTTAGCCACTATTCTACCCCAGGGACCAGCTACAAACTTTTCCCATTATTAATTTTTTATTCAAAGAAAAGGCTAGAAAATCTATTGAGGGGGGAAGGAGAGAGGGAGAAAAGGAGAGAGAGAAAAGAAGAAGAGGGGACAGAGAAAGATTTTTCCCAGACAACAGAAGACAGGTGGCCTCCTTCTTCACTGGGACCTTGTCTACTTCCTTGCACATTTGGACACCTTGCAAATGCCCTGCTCTCCCCACCTGACAATGACGTGCACTAGTGCAGACGGGGGAAGATCACATTCAGTCTCTGCACAGGGAAAGAACAACGCCATGCGCTGCTGAGGAATACCCCCAGTCCTGACGAGAGCTGCTCGGGTACGCAGATCTAGAATATATATATGAATAGGACGCCGAGAGCTAAGGAAACAGCTAAATAAAGGTGCGAAATACTTGAAACAGAGACAATAAGGGTTTGCAACAAGCAAAAATGGGACCGTGCACAGGCTGCCCACCGCAGACAAGGGCTGGCTGCCCCGAGCCTTTATGTAGCTCTGTCAGTTCGTTAGCAGAGCCGTGTCTGAACCCCTGTCGCTGCACGACGCGTGTCCAGGCATTACCTGCAGGCTGCAGCCAACCATTGCTGGGGAAGGACTACAAACACACCTGACATACGGAGAACCGAGAGAAAATGAAAGGAGGAAACTGCAATTCGATTCAGCGCACATGGAGAATAGAGAGACATCGTTTCATATGCACTGGCCTATAATTCCCTTTGGTTTATGTTAAAAAACACAATTAAATACACAGTATTGGTTGCCCTTTCCTCTTGGGAAATGAGCAGCACAGGTAATGGAAACCAACACGGGACTGTCATGTGCGTTACTGCAAGCTGTCTACATTTAGGTGACTCCTGTTGTGTCCTGTATCCGACCAAGGGGGAAAAGCAACTGTTCAAATGAAACCAGGTGACAAAGCCTCCCAACCATTTTTTCCCTTCATGTCTTCACAAACAGAGCACTGACCTGAAAAGCCACAAAGACGCCTCAGCATTAAGCATTTCAGCACTCCCAAGAAATGCTTACCCTAAAGTTACAGACCATCAAAAGATCCCCACAATTTTCAGAGGACATTAAACAAGATTTGGCTAGCTACTGAATATTAAAAGACACACACAAAAACGCCTGCATATGGATTCTCCACAGCATAACCCTTCTTACAACAGACCGCAGTGCTTACACTCCAATCACTTCCTTTCGATTGACTTTTAGACTCCCAGTGATTCACGTTCAAATCTGCAATACGAGGTAAGACACCAGATTTGTTAGGAGCAAGATCAGGAGAGGTTCAGCCTGCCAGGGAGAAGTGCAATCCATGAGACAGACTGCAGGTTTTTACTTCTCCCGCCCATCGCAGACTCTGCCCTGTTAACTGTCATGACACCTGACCAAGGGCACTGAGATCATTTTTTTATCCCAGATATAAAAATGGGGCAAGAACAAACATGGCCAGGTTTTCAGTTGGGTTTTAGCCACCAAGTCTGGCAGTATGACCTGAACTATGATTGTCTGAGGGACACAAACGACACAGCCCTGGCAATTCGTGCTTCAGGAGCTCCTCCACCGACTGTACATTAAAGGAAAGGGTCAGCTTCATTTAGTGCTAACTTCTATCTTCATTTCATGCTCAGAGGATAGCACTCAGGCTGGAGCCTTAGCTGATGCAAATCAAGAACTGCTCAGCAGTAATCAGCGTTCGACTGATTTACAACAACCGAAAATCTAGCCCCTTACAAGGTCAATATTAGCAAAAGAAAGGAGGGAATGTGATGGTACTTACTGTGGATTTTATAAGTAAAGGCACTCCACAGTGGGGAAAGGAGTATTTTACAGGGGAATCTTTCATTAGGCTTTTGTGAATATTTCTGTCGTTCAAAGGCAGGAGTGCGGGGAAATCACACACGCTAGAACATGAACCTTTGTAACTAATTAAAGAGCTCTTGAAAATGTGCTTTCTCTTGAATTCTGTTTTTCCTGCTTCACTGTTTCATTGGTCTTCATGTCCTTAGAAATTTATCCAAGTCCTGTAGGCAGCAATCAGTTAAATAAACTTCTGATCGCTTATTGCTTAGCATATTGCTAGGGCCTTTTTTCTTTCAGATCTCTTCCAAATGTGAATTAGTATTTCTGTACTTGTGAAAATGTGATTCGTAGTTTTATTACACAGACATTTCTGCATGAAGGTGAAATAAAGTATCTGTCACTACAACTGGTTCTCAAATGGTACCGAATTTAATTATTTCCCCCCCACACACCAATTGTTCACCACATTTACTGAAATCTAAAAAACTGCAGTAGTTGATTATTATCTAAAAGAGAAAAATGGCTTCAACAGTATCTACAGATAAGCATGAATGCCTCCTACTAAAAGCATCTAATCCTAACTAGTTCTTGATATTTCAGTTAAATGAAATCACTTGTCTGATTAGCTGTGGCCTGGAATCCTTTTCTGCTGCTAAGTCCTGAGTAAGCAGTCACGTGAAAAAGCACTGAGGTTCTTAAGTGAGAATCTCTGGGAAGCCAGATTTTTTTGATTTACATCACTTAGATGGCAGAGGTAAAACCATCTGGTGTGACACAGAGAAATTAGTCATGAGCCGCAACTTCTCTGGCCAGTTAAGCTATTGCTATGGCCGGATACCAACCTAGATGGTACAAATAACATTCTCTCTATGGTATCCACTTGATATAAGAACCTGCTGAAGTATTCCAGAACACAATTCAACGGAGATGTACGTGTGAAGTAAGTCCTCTTTCTTTGTTTCACATTACCCACAAATTGTTCAGGTGACACTGAAGCAACAGCCCCACTTACTTTGATGTGCCTTTTCCTGGGTATGTGGACTACAGTTCATATGTAATAATTGACATTTAAGATCAAAAGAAGATGTAAAACACAGGAATGACTGCAGCTTGGATTTTGCTTTTATGCAATATCCCAGCTTTCCAAATTAAAAACCAGACAAACAAACAGCCCCAACAACCACAATAGTTTTTGCTGTTCTTTTTGTAGTTATTTGCAACAGCAAAAGAATGAGATCACAGAATCACAGAGTGTTCAGGGTTGGAAGGGACCTCCTGTGGGTCACCCAGCCCAACCCCCTGCCCAAGCAGGGTCACCCAGAGCAGGCTGCACAGCACCGCGGCCAGGTGGGTCTGGAATATCTCCAGAGAAGGAGACTCCACA
>Ga0065711_1004918_pt1 | contig 37461 bp, 16 predicted proteins | sample Hoacrofraction12_FD_59098 | JGI IMG/M metagenome (GOLD analysis project Ga0065711, IMG submission 59098) | Hoatzin crop microbial communities from Cojedes, Venezuela - Epithelial fraction 12 v2 (version 2) | ecosystem: Host-associated > Birds > Digestive system > Esophagus > Crop | place...
TCTGGAGATATTCAAGACCCGCCTGGACAAGGTCCTGTGCAGCCTGCTGTAGGTGACCCTGCTTCAGCAGGAGGGTTGGACTAGATGACCCACAGAGGTCCCTTCCAACCCCTACTATTCTGTGATTCTGGGATTCTGCGATTACAGATGCAAGTCATGGCTAAAATTAGTTCATGTAAGTTTTCTGTGCAAGACATTGCAACAGTAGGCATGAAGTAGAATACATGACAATATCGCATAAAAATGTCTCAGAGCACTTCATGAACATGACCTCACACAACCTGCTTTCTTACAAGGAACGTAATTGATCATTAACATTGCTATCCCATAAATACTGAAACTGGCATATCCCCGTTAGCCTTAAACACAAAAACACGGTGCACTTGCTCAAATCTGACAGGAGCAGCCTCGCTAGTGTAATGTTTAACTACAATTAAGTGTGTGGTTACCAAAACAAGTAACTGCAGCAATAGAATATGAGCAACTCTTCAAATCTCTCATGAAGTGAGCCCAGGTCTCCTTCCTCCAACCTCACCCTTAGATATACAGCAGACAAAACTCCCATTGTTAGTGTAGTGCTAATATCAAATGCTAAACTGGTAACTGATTTCAGTGGGGAGATCTACACACAAGGTCAGGACAGAAGTGCATTCTTTGAGGAGGTTTCCCAATCTTTCTGTGTTTTGGTTTGCAACCTTCAGACCAAAATCAGCACAGGAAGGTTGCAACAAGGCTGCCAGGCAGACTGCTTGCAGCCCATGACCCCAGCATCCCTGGGAGCTACCAGTCTTCCAGCTGTCCAGTTCCTTACTTGGTAAGTCTTGGAAGTGTTTTATAGGATGAAACAAAAGGTCATGTTGACTTTTCCAAATTCCTTGAAAAATTCAGAAATTTATTTTTTCCACTTTGTTTTTAAATGCGTATAATTGCTGCTGATGCTGTTAAGTTCTTCCCACGGAATGTGAATTCAGATTTATTTCCAGTCAGCCAAGAAGACAATAAAGATCCAGCAACAACTGGAAACTGTTTTCCGCTGTGCCACTGTTGCTCTAGGATTTAAAAAGCTCTACATGGATTCTCCATCCTTAAACAGGAGAAGCAATCACTGCCTAAGATTTGGGAAATAGTATGTATTCACTTCCATAGCACAGTATTCCAAACCTGACTTTTTGTCTGCAACCTAGGGGCTTATCAGACTTAAAGCCTTTGATGCTAATATTAAGCTACCAAAACAAACCATGGACAAAAAGCCCTAAAGGTGAAGAACTGAATGTGTGAACAGCGCTGTTTTTCAATCAAGCCAGATCACATGCTGTGTAATTCCACTACTCTTTCCATACAGACCGTGTGCTGTATCATGCTCTCATTATCATTTTTACAAATAGAAATGTATGGGCTTTATAAATACTTATTATCATTTCAATCACAAGAAAAAGTGTTACATTATGAAAAAAATGCATGCCTAGTCAGCACAAGTAAAACAAACCCTTTTGACATATGTCAGTGCTAAATCTTCCAGCACAGGAAAGGAGGATAAGAATAAACTTGATCCTGGTTTTCTTGTGTAAAAGCAAAAGATGGCACTACAGCTGCAGACAGTAGTAAGATTAAATAGAAATATTACAAATATGTTATGGCAATCTTCAGGATCTAATCTTTTCCTGTATGATTTTTCATCATTCACCTGATCATTTACCAAGAAGACCTAAATTAGGTTTCAAACTTCCCAAAGAATGACTGTGTATTGACGTTTATGTGTTGAATAGGTTTTTAAGCCTTATGGGACTATCTCCAGGTGCAGATGGCTAAAGATTTGCATGACTTCAACCGAGATCTGAAATGCAAAGATTAGCAGGGAAAAAAAAGTTAAAGAAGATAGAAATCACAATCTCTACTAATTTTTCCACCAGGTGGTTTGAAACCAGAGAGAAAGAAGAGTAAAGATGGCAAACTATATTCCAGTAAGAAAAAACATTACCATGTAATTTTACTACAGGAACATAAGGTATGGGAAAGCATATCATAAGTTCATGGGGTATAAATGGAATTATGCAGGTCCTCAAAAAAAGCAGTATTGATAAAGAAGAGCACTAGAAGTTTCACCAGGACAGAACTGATAAAAGATTTAAATAGATACACACATATGTTTATGTGAATATATACCTTAATGCACATATAGGTTTTTTTAGCACAGTTATTAAATTACTTTTATGTCTTCTTCAATTACAAGGGAAATTAAATTCTGTCTCAGTCTACAGTCAGTTCTTAACACAAATGAAGGGAAATGGGACTCCATTTCACATTTTTAAAAGTGGTGAATTTGAAGCTGTTTCAACAGGTCACACAGACTGTTTTGGTGAGTTCTTTTCAGTTATTTATTAATAAATCTGATAGAAGACCAACAGATATGCACCAGCTACACGCAAGGTATTGAGTAGTGTATATTTTTTATGATTTTACAAACATAATCACAGAGAGTCTTCCACACAAATGCAGTTTAGTCACTTGGAAATTACCTTCCTCTTGTACAGAGCTTTTTATGTAGACTTACTGCCAATGCATCCAATGGCTGAAAACCAGCTCCAAAACGTTAATGGAAAGAATCCTTTTATTTTAGCTAAATTGCATGAAGTATACATCTGGTTAGCTCAGTCTTTCTCTAGACAGTACCTGTCAACTCATATACCATAGTCTTTTTAAGTTGCTACTCATCTGGGATGTTTTGTATTAACACATATAAAAATGAAAACTAGGAGATTCTGATTACCTGGCAAAAAAAATGTTCAGTAGCTTATCCCCTCTTCAAAGCGAGAGTTAAATGAGATGTGACTTCGCTGCGTGACCATATATGATGTGTTCAAATCCTTACGCTGACATCATGTGAAATATCCCAATAGTGGGAAAGTCTGTGTTGCTACAGCAATGGCACAGCACGCACAGCAGGATGCCAGCACGGGGAGCACTAACTCAGGCAGGCAGAACTCAGGCAGTTCAGTCCTGGGCCCATCCGTATTCAGCACTCAGACATTTCTGAGCTTCGGTTTATAAATACCGGCATACTTTCATGCACTGTACTTTTCTGTATTAGGTATGACTGGTAGATTTGTACCACCAGTGCCTGTCTGCTAAGGGACAGTGTTGTTCAAGGCCTCCTTGAGAAGGATCGATGATAAGATGTCTCTGCATGGTCTACACGAAACCTTTCTGTTATGTGCTATACTCTGAGTGCTTTCAGTGACAAACTGCACACAAGTAATTCCTCTTTTCCAAAACTGTAATCAAGACACAAATGCTACTTGTCACAGAGTAAAGGTGGCCTAAGAACAGACTTGCTTTGAGGCAGGGCAGGTCATTCCCTGCCCTACCTTTTACAGAAACTCCTCATAACAAGAGACATGGGAATCTAACCCTGCAAGCATTTCTTAAAGAACAGGGCAGTCTTTGCATCCTGTTCAAAAGCTTTGAGGAGACTGAGCTGTCACCTCCAGCATGGGACTTCTGCATGACTTTCTTGTGGCAGCGCAGGAAGACTTGCATCATGAGTTTCCCCTCCTCCCAGCCCTTCCCATGGTCAGTTTCTCCATCTGACACTTCCAAGCTTTTCCCAAACTTGAATTTAAGAATCCTCTCCTGGGAGATGAATGGATCCCCACACTACCCAGACACCGCCACCACTGCCATTGCAAAAGCTACACAAGATGTTGGCTTAGCTTCAAACTGAGTTTTGGTAACCTTTAAAATAAACCTGAATAACCTTTAGAAATAAATTGTCTAGAAACAAACTAGTGAGCTAGTATTGCTCAGTCTATCTGGTTCATCTATTTTGACATTCCCTGTTATGATATAATAGCACTTTAATTCCTGGAATATAACAGATCAAGTATTCATTTTTGCCATTTATTGAAAATCCACATGTGAATCTAATCTTTGAATATATGATATTAACAGGTCCTGAAACAAAGACTGGTGAAGTCAATGGAAAGATTCCTAACACATCTCATGGACTTTGGATCCTGAAGGAAAGGGGTCACTCAGCCTGCTTGTCATTCCTCTGGACTTAAACAATTCAGTCATACAAAACTGTAATACAGGTATCAACACAATAACACATTGTAAGTGTTTCCCAGCTAAGATTTGTTTGCCTTTTTCTCTGGTAGACTGCTTGCATCACAATATCAATCAGCATGTGAAGAAACCTGACTCTAGTATTGTCCACCTTCAGCTCCATGATGATCTCTGGTGTCTCTTGTTCTGAAATTATGGCAAATAGCTTTTATCAGCTTTTTATATCACCGCTATAATAAGAAGAACAGTTGTCAGTTGTGGGAGCAGCAAATTTAATCTTGTGCAAATTCCTGGGCATTGCTGTATAAACTGTACATTTATTAGCTTTCCCTCACTGTGGGTTGTGATTGCAAGTCCTTTCACTATCTTAACAGCCCTCTTTTTCCTGGAAGCAGTTAGCGTTTTTGAAACACATCTCTCTATGAAATTCACTAAAAACTAACCACCAGAATATGGAGTCTTTGGGAAAGGAATCACACATAAATACAAAAAAAACTGATCGTACATACATGTATACAGCATAATCATAAAAAATCTGAATTTCCTTACAAAGAAGGAACAACACCATGAAAGTCACCAAAAGTGTGTGCTAGCATTTTGATCTAGTACTTATTTTGGGGAACTTTGCATACTAATTTTTATTAGCCTTGTGATGCACATATAAATTATATTAACCAGCTGATAAGCATGTAAAGGTACTAATATTTTAATTTTCTAAAATTTAAAGGCAAATGCTCTTATGTTGTACACTAGTTCATTTACACGTGACGTCAGTTTGCTAAACAGATTGCATATTCTGAACAATGGGATTGCATTATACCAGCTGTAGAAAATGTCCTTGCACCAATGAATTTCTGCTCAGAATTGCTATTGAAAATGAGCGCAATAAATTGTAAAGCACTCTCAGCATTACAGAACACAAAGTTTTTTATTTTAAAAATCAGTTTCTAACAATACTTTCAACACAGCTTTGCTCATAATTTCATTTAAGAGCCATCCATTGCATTTTTCTTATTACTTGAAGCATACTGACACTAATGAGAATCATCTACTGACTTTACTGGGATTTGCATTGTGACATTTACGATTTTGTACCTGCCAAGTTTTCTTCAACTCTGGATAAACACCTCAGTCAATGTATATTGCAATCATAGTACTGTGGAGTACTTGGTCAAATAACTGATTGTGTAACAGAGCACCTGGCTGGTGTGTAAATCTGAGATATAAAACACAGGAGTTCTCTCTGTCACTAATGAGTGAGTATGCTTCAAAAGCTGTCAAAATCAGAAAGCTATCATGCATATGAGAAGCATTAAATTACACAAGAAACAAGTAAAGTGGTATTTAAATAAAAAACTTCTCTATATGTGAAACTATCCTTACCTTCTAACTACTCAAAAAGGCCATCACGAGAGTACCAGCACAAGTCCTCCAAATTACTTCTCATACAACTTTAATAATCTATATGGACTGGGGTTAACAGTTAAACAGCTACATTATCTTCCTTTTTTCTCAATTCTCATTACTTTGCAGGAAGAATAGGCAAAAATGCTGTGAATATTGTTAATATGACTTTGTATTTGTACTTTTATGTACTTTGCTGTAGCACTCTTTAAATGGAATACAAAATTTTAATCTGCTATACACTTTGATCAAATCACAGTCTCTGGCACACAGTATCAACTCAAGGTAAAATTCAGTGGGAAAGTAAATGGTTGATTGAAGAAATTCCTTGTCCACAATGCGGATTTAGACAGGATTTAGGCAGTATTGCAGGCCTTAGGTTAGTGTCCTACACAGAGTTGGAATTTGGCTACAATATGAATAAGAATTTGCCTCTAAAGATAGTGCAAATGTGAGACAGAGGTGGAAATGGACACTTGAATCTAAAGCTGAAAAGAAGCTTCCACTGTCTTATTTTTGCACTTTTAGCCAAGAGGTTAAGTGCGTACATAGAAATTTGACTTTGGCAGCATACAATATACTCACTCTCTTTTCATGATAAGTGATTCCCATTTCAAGGTGAAAAAGGTAATTTACTACCAGACTTTTTAAAGAAAGGAAACTTCAGTTGTATAAAAATGTCACAAGGAATCTGTTTTATAGATTAGAAAGGACATTGGGTTTTCTTAGAACAGTTGCTTGAAATTATTACACATTGGGCTTTGCTTCAGATCCTTCTTTCTGGGAATTATAATGACTGCTGCCAAAACAAAATCTGTTTAACTGTTTAAGTGAGAGTTTCAATAGAACCTAATTCAGTTAAAATGAGATCAGTTTATTAAAGTTTAATAACTATAACACAGACATAGAAATAAAGAAAAGAAAAAAAAAAAACCAAAAGCCTTCTCCTGAAACACTGTCTTCTTCCCACCCTCATTCAGATGCACAGCCAAGATACTTTCCATTTTTTAACTCTGGAAGAGTTGTGGGGCTCATGTCAAATGGACAGTGCTTCTTTACAGATCCATTTTGAACTCCATGAGAAGTTAACCTCACCAGTCCAAACTGTGCAACTTCCCTACATTATTGTGGGCCATGATTATGGCTGCTCCTCAGAGTACGGAGAAAAGTTCTGATACCAGGTCCTGAAAGACCTGCTGTGGATTTCAGCTCCCATTTACTTGGCACTGAAAACACACGTTTGTAAAAAGTATTTGATAAAAAGAGCTTTATTTCTCAAATGCTTCCCATAAATTTCTTGAAAGTGTTTCCATTGTAACTAGAACATATCAGAGCTGGCACAGCTCAGGTTTCCCCCAACAGCTGCACCTACAGGAAGGTGGCCCAAGAGCATGGGATGCAGGATGCTGGACTGCTATGTTCAAAGAAACCAGGTAAAGCCAAAGATCACAGGGACCTTAAAACCATTAAAAACAAAGAGCATGACACAAATCATTCCCTGACAACTTGAAAAGGGCTGGGGACAGCTGGAAATTGGATGCTATCTGCAGAAAAAAGAAACAGTCAAATTTATTCCTAAAGACCTTCTGTGCCCGCAGCAGAGGGAAAATGAACATTTGAAGCTGGGTCTGGATGACTGCATGGGCAAAAGCTGAGGGTGAGACACACTCCATGAACGGGAAAAAAGAAAAGGCAGAGAGACTGAGACCAGAGGAAAACAGAGCCAGAATTCCCGATGAAGGAATAATAAGGAGGTCAAGACATAAGCAAAGCAAAGAACAATCCTATCTGTACCATGGAGTGAGTGGCAGAAATTGGAAAAAGGGATGTTGTAGTTGAGACTATAAACAAGAAAGCAAATTGCTTTTAAAGAAGTTGGTTGGAGAAGTTTATTCTTTTATTACTATTTTACTAATTGAAAAGCTTTTGGTTGCTGTGCATGCTTATCTGAAACATAATGTTGCTTTTAGCACTCTTTGCTTCATTTTCTTCTGTTCCACCCAACAAAAAGGGAGGAGGGAGTTACTTGCTTTCAGTCAGAGCACCAAGACATGTAAAGCCAGTCCTACCAACATCACGTCTCACACCATCAGCACAGCCTACTGAGAGGACAGCTACTGGCTGAGTCCATTCTGGGAGCTGTTTCTTTATGATTAACTTTTCCAAGTCAGGATGGCTGGACGAGGAAATGTTTGGATTAGGTTTAGGATCACGTTCCAGTGTCTCATAATTCAAAGTATATGGCATATTTTCAATATTAATGGTATACACAAACCAGTAGTTTTGCACACACTGGCTCCACTTTAGATACCAGCAGTCTCAAGGAGGTCTGAACACCATCAATTTGGATAGCAATAGGTGCCTCTGGTTTTTCACCAAGCTTCCAATGCTGTTTTGTTTTTCTAATGTTTAGTAATGCTAGTGATGATTCATAAGGCCACACTTGAAGTAGAGGTAAAAATCCATGGAACGGTGCAGCTTTACATTGGCAGAGAATCTGGCCTACAGGCTCCTGATTTTGGAGAACACCTTCCACAAAGACAGTCTCTTTGTAGTATACAGGCAGGGCAACAAATGTGCATTCAAACAAAGTTATAATATGGCCAGCACATAAGCATAAATAGTGACTGCAAGCTCAGACCCTGACAGAAGAAAAGAAATCACTTACCTGCTAGCCTTGACAGCCACAATTAGATATTCTCATACTTCGCAATCTCTATTTCAGTCAAACAACAGAAGTAATTCACCATGCCTCCACAATGCTGAAGAACTACTTTTCTGAGGGGAAGATACAAAATGTAACAGAAGTGATTTTTTTGGTGAAAACATATCTGCTTTTCTTTTTGTATCAAGGATTCTGATGTGCATCCCTTTCCTTCAGCCAGCCCTTTGTACTCTGCTTGCCAGGCAAAAGCCACAGCTCAGAAGTGAGAAGATAGGTTTCTCTACATCAAAGGAGTGAAGAATTTTACTACAGCTATTGCCTTTCCAAATAGAGGGAGAAAAAGTCTGTCAATATTTAGTAGCACCACAGGTATGCATGCAGAATCCAGTGGCGACTGGAGACAGTGAGCACATTGGATCACCTAGCTCTAGGTAGCTAACTCATAACACTGGACTTGTTTCTTAGACTTCAGTATAATCAAGGGGGATTTCTGACAAGGGCATTTCCAGAAGCTAATCGCAGCGGGCCTATCTGCACTGCCAGTACAAAGAGCCCAGGATGCCTAGTCCCATAGCTTAAATACCACATTTTTGTGTTTCCTAACATTCACCCTGCATCTAACTACAGAAGAAGGGGGAGGTTGGGCTAGGGGGAATCACCTGTCTAACAAGATAAAATGCAAAGGGAGAGTAAACATACAGGAAGATAAAAGAAATAATCCAGTACCACTCTATGGATGAGATACAGAGACAAGTTTTCGGTCTCTTAGGCTTGTACCTCTTCACCAGGCCATACATTCCCCAATCCATTGTGCTGCTTTTCTTTCTAATCAGGGGATAAGGTGCAAAAGGTATTCAAATCACTTTATCAAATTTTTTCTTCAGGCTTGGAAGTTTACAGTATGAGTATAAACTCATATTTATCTTCATAGATTTTGAAGCAAGCTTGAAAATGAGCTACCCAAATTCCTCTGTGTGTGCTAATGTAACCAGGCAGAAAGAGCCTAGCGTGATCACTGCTGAAAACACAGAAAAATCCTGTTCCCAGAACTTGGATTCCAGATAATTTTTTCTCTGTGTAGAAAAAGTATAATGCACCTAAGACATGTTTATTCCTCCCGACAGATAGGTCAAGATAAAGACAGGGTGTATATTTTTTCTGAGTGCTATTAAAATAGCAATAAAAAGATATAACTTACAAATTCAACCCAAAAGACGTAGCCAAGCGAAAAAACAAGCAATGAATAAAACCCTTGCCAGTTTAAGAGAACTGACTTGGAAGAAATATATTATTTTAAAGAAGAAAACCCAGAAGGTGAGACTTTCGACCCCTTTTTTTCTTCTCCAGGAGTAGCAAGCTATGCACTTCATGCAAACAGATAAGGAGAGGTCTGTACTTGTTGACAGAGTTTAACCAAAAAAAAGGTTAGTATTAGTATGACAGAAGATGTATTTCAGGGAAGGAGAGAGAGGTGTTCCTCTGAGGCTAGAAACTGTGGAAAAATATTTTCAGGTCAAATCTTTTATTTTGTAGGTAATATTTATTTCTGTTTTTATATTTATTTTAAGCAAATCAAATTTTAAACAGTTTGAGTTCACCAAAGATCCTTTCAGAATTTGTTTCCCAAATAAAGGAATTCAACATGTCAGAGGCATATAATTTCAGGCAATTTTTTTTGCTTCAGGCAAAATTTGTTTTGCTGGGGTACGAAAAAGGTGTTGTCAAAATGAGAATTAATTCTTCTCCCTACACTGATTTAACTCTTCTATCTTTAAAAAGAGCAATTGGGAATTAAATCAAAGTATGACTTCATTTTAGTGGTACTAGTCTGTATTAATGACTCAACGTGTTCGTGATTTTAAACTCACAGAATGTCTAATCTAGCTGATTTTAATCTATAAGATATTTTGTGATGGCATTTACATTAAAGTCTTAATATTAAGAAATAAAACATAAAAATCTATCCAGTTTCTTCCTTCAGTTACACAACCATTGAGAATACTAAGAAATTAAACATAAAAATCTATCCAACTTCTTTCTTCAGTTACACAACCACTGAGAATTTGGCCACCCAATCTATCAAGCAATATTCAAGAAAAACCTGCATCTACATAGTAGCTGTTTAACATTGCTTAATACTATTTTTTTTGTGTGTTTAAAGGAAGAAGTTCAAAGCTGTCATCCTCATAGTAAAACAATTAACATGCTTGAAGTCACAGGTGGATCCACTTTCTTCACTGGACTGAAGCTAATTTGCTTGGAATATAATTCCCTGTCTTTTACTTAGCCATACCTAATGATGAACACAGAAGAGTTCCTGTGTGCTGCCAAAGATTTTCTCTCAGCTTGCCAGGATTCTCCTTGATCCTTGGTTATTAACATAGCAATGTCTCACCATTATCAGTATCGCCCACTCTCTGTAGGCAATTATAGTCCGAAAAAAAAATGGATGCTTTTCTCCAGGGAACAGCTGTAGCAATTTTTGCTGGGTTTGTGACAGTGGATACATCTTGAAAGCAAGCTTCAAAGACATAGTGTTGCTGCAGCAGTACAGAAACAGCTGTTCAGCAATTCATTACTGGAAACTACTTTAAATAGGTAGACATATCAAACAGATTCCGGATAAATCCTATATATATAGTAATTATAGTAATATAGTAATTATTCACACCCATCCATGCCTTTTGGAAGGAATAAATTATAAAGGATGGTAAACTAGCTAGCCATTTTTTAAAGACCAGTAAGGCCAAACTACAACTTCAGCAATCATAACATCACCTCACATACAAGCACAGGTGTGTCTACCAAAAAGGTGTCTCAAGTTGGCCAACAGAAATTAACTGGTCTTAAAAAAAAAATATTTTTTTTCCCTTTTCTGCTAAAGCAAAAAAATGACTATCACGGTCAGACAGCTTTTTTTTTTTTAGTAAGTTTAGAAAAAAAAAGGTCAGACGTTTACTACAATCATTAATCCAGCAAAATTAGTACATTTAGGTCTCATAAGTATTTTTCCATGGTCAGTACTTGCACTGGACTGATCTGTAAGTAGAAGCATCTTGGTGTCATCAATTTGGCTACTGTCACTTTAAGTCCTCATTTTAAACTTGAAGAATGACTCCATAATAACTAAGTTACATTTTTTTCGTTAATGAAAATTACATCCACAGTTATTAAACTCTGCACTGAATTCAGGATAAAGATATGCATATTGTCTTAAAACACTCCAGACCAACACAGTTCCCAGCCCAAATTATGCCACCCTTTTCTGAGTCAGTTGGGTCCTCATGTATCCACGCTAAATTTGATTGAAAGGGACAGATTCAGCACAGGGTCCAGTATCACAGAAGAGATTCAATCTTTTTTGAATGCTGCTTTCAGTTTCTTAAAAAGACAAACAGATCAGAGTCCTTGGGAATCTCGCTGTCAAGATGAACACCTAGGTGTCTGGAGAAGTTGGTCTTAGCATTCCACACTATGTATTACGCACTTATTTGGCACCAACATGACTAATTCATTAAGCAAAAGATAACTGACAGTTTCTTGTGTTTGAGCAAGCTCTTCTAAAACACACATCTAAGAGGAAGTAGATTCAGAAGCGATACTGGCAGGGGCAATAAGTCAAGATTATTGATTGTCATGCTGAAATGGACAGTCCCAAGAAGTGTCACATAACATTTTAACTGGATAACAAATGTATAGCTAAGTACAGTTTTATAGAAAGTAAAAACTCACAAAATTGTCTTAAATTAAGGAAACTGTTCAGGGAAATATGCTGGGAAATTTTTTAACCAGAAAAAATATAGTTACAGAATTTTTATTTCAAATGTTGGACCCTGGATAACGTCTTGAGAGATGAGGTGATGAAGCTTGTAAGAATTCCTAGATTCTGCTGCCATGGATCATTCAATGAGCAGAGGAAATCATATATTATGACCACCAGAGATAACTCTTTTTACAATTCAAAAATATTTCTAAAATTACATTATATATGCTTTGAAAAGAAGAGCTGCTTACATGTAAGTACACGTTGCCTCTTTAGGGCTTATGACAGAACAAACTAGGTGATGGCTGGATACAGTCTTTTTTTAAAAGCTTACTAGGACACTTACTATTGGAAGGGAAAGAAATACACTGGTAGTACCGTGGTGATTTCTACTTTCAAGACAACATATAGCAGTTAACAGCAGAAGATGGCTTTCAGTAGAAGCAATGGAAAGGGGTAGAGTGCATGACTTATGAGGAGAGGCTGAAGACATAAGGTTTATTCAGCTTAGAGAAGAGGAGATTGAGGGGTGACCTCATTTCTGTCTACAACTTCTTCACAAGGGGGAGCGGAGCGGGAGATGCTGATCTCTTCTCCCTGATGCCCTGTGGTAAGATGCGAGGGAATAGCTTAAAGCTGTGTCAGGGGAAGTTCAGACTGGACTTTAGGAAAATGTTCTTCCCTGTGAAGGTGGCCAAAGACTTGAACAAGCTCCCCAGGAAAGTGGTCAAAGTAGCCATGGTCACAGGGCTGTTGGCGTTCAAGAAGTGTTTGAGCAACACTCTTAGATAAATGGTTCAACTTCTAGGTTGCCATGTGTGGAGTCAAGAGTTGGACTCAATAATCCTCATGGGTCCTTTCCAGCTCGGGATATCCTATGACTCTGATTCTGTGTTAGTCAACAAACCTTCCTGTTAATAATGCCAGTGACTTTTTCCAAAGTTCTGCAGGACTAGGCTGAAACAACAGCCCCCATACCTGTGGCAGCTAATTCCTCATCTCATTTCTCAGTGTGAGTATGAGGCTCTGTTCAGACAAAGCTGGTTTGATTTGTCTAAATCAGCTTTCCTCCCTCTTGCAGTGGTCCTGTGATGGTCTTGTGAGTGACAGGCACAAGCTGCCTCCCAGACAGCAGAGGATGCTCTAACCCTACCAGAGTCACCTGTCATGTGCTCCAAATAATGCATGGTTTCCTTCTACTGTGGTCAACCAAATTGCACTAAAATAATATTCTCATCCTCCCAGCAACTGTCCTAGTCTTAAAGGCATTTGACCTTGTAAGACAACAGACAAGCCACATCTGTGGAAAAAGTCTGAAGCAAGCCGATACGCATTTCAGTAAAAATAGCGAACATACAGTCCTTTCAGGGTACAACTCCTATAAATGTACAAGTATTACGTATGGCAGTTGTTTATCATTATCATGACAGACGAGTTTGCAGTACATTTGCAATTTAAACTAAGTAAATCATGACGTGGGGGCCAGTAATTTTAACCGTAAGATTATCTTTTTCTCACTCCTCAGTAGCAAGTTATAAACACTTTTCTTTACAGTTTATTACGTTTAATTAAACAGAAGATCATTAGTGTATGACTTGTGGATTCTATCCTGTTTTTCCAGAAATTAAAGTTTAGTTTGCAGAAACGTTTCAACTGAAGTACATCAATCATGTATCACAGCCCTTCAGCTTAATTTCATGTGTCTTAAATGTTTGTGCATTAGAGCCATTGACTGTTGACTGTGTCCCAATGAAGATATTCCAGGTTAATGTTTGACAAGGATATTAGTAAATGTACTAGAGGGATCCAATCAAAACTTTGGGTATTTTTATAGTTTCTTTATGCATTTTGAAATTGTAAACAAATCATATAAATAACACATAGTTTGTGGCAAACCAGAAAAGCTCAATAGGTATTGATGAAGCCATAAAAATTCAGCTACCAAAAGCATTAAGGAAAAAAACAGTGTACCAATTGTGAAGATATCTTTACTGTAAAAGCTCAAATCCAAACTCAAATTATTTCATGTGGAGTTAAGGAAGATATTAATTGAGATTTGCACCTACTAACACATATGCCTAACTCAGGTCAGCTGCCTTAACATAAGCATCAGATGTCATATGAGATGTCCAAAGGATATGAGATGTTAGCAAGCTGGAGACCCATGGCCTTTTGAACTGGCAGCTGGATCCAGATAAGTCCCTAGGGCATCTCAAATGGCATAAGATGTTTGGGAACTGGATCATGCCCAGGAACTGTAAAATTTCACTTCTGTAATGATTATATGAAAGATAGCGCTCTTTCTTTGGGTATTGCTATAACAGGAAAAAAAAATGCGTGACTGTCAATTTAAAAAGTTCAAAGTTCTGTTTGAAGTGTAGTCCTTTGAAGTGCTGGTGTTGGTTTTGCCATAGATCAACATTTAACCTTAAAGGCTAATGTTGCTCTTACTTAAGGCAGTGGCAGGTCTTCCCTTTGCTCCTTTCGTGGCTCTTTTGAGATACAAGACCAGTTATAGGTATTAGCAGCGTGTTATGTGGTGGCTTCACTTGTCTGGCACAGGGTATGAAGGCACTAGGTTTGGTGGGGGAGTAGGACGCCTGGCCAGAGGGCTGAAAGACAAATCCCATCCAGAGAAAGGAACAGAACAGAGCAGGCTTTCCCCTTCACTGGGAACACCTTTCAAATGACAAGGAACCTTTCCATAGACCAAAAGTACCCACCCATTTTTGATCTAGCTAACGGCTTCTGCAGTTTTCAATACTCCTTTTTGCTTTGTTTTCCTTTCCCTTTCTCAAAATAAAAGGCTCTGTGTCGAAGGAAGTTAATTCCAAAGGCAGTGGCCATATATCTACCTTTGGGAGAGAACGGATGAACCTACACGGGCAGAATCTCAAGAGTAAGCCTGAGATGTCTAACTCGACTGAAAGCTCTTTTGAGGCTCAATTTGTAACTATAGGACAAATCAAGCAATGTAGTTCGACTCCTTCTTTTCTGAATTATTCTCTGGAAACAGTTAGTCAACTGCCTCTACTTCTCTGGAAACAGTTAGTCAACTGCTACTGCTTCTTCTGAAGGGAAATCGGCCACATAACATAGCCAGTTAGCTGCCACCAACAGTCCTACAATGGTTGTAACTCCTAGCCATATCCCATGTTCTTGGCATGAGCAAACAGAATCAATATGTGAAAACGAAGACTTCACATGCAGGCGGGTTGTCATTTCCACAGGTTTCAGGCCTGTGACTTCATCCTCTCTATCTGACATTGGCAGGGCACCAGAAGCCGAAAATGTGAAACATTACTCTGAAATAAAATACCACTTATATGGTCTATTTATGGCTTAAAAGACAGCAGAGTATGCAACAAAGCAATAAACGGGACATTCATACTTTTGCCCAATGGTCTCGTTTATTCACCAAGTTTACTGGTGATTCTTGCTCTATTCTGCAAATATTATGAATATTAAATTCCAGATCAGCCAGATAAGAGCTTATTTTGTCTTAAAATCAATGGGCACTTGTGTCCTGGGTTCGGCCAGGACAGGGTTAATTTTCACTAGAATCCAGGAAGGGGCACAGCCGGGTGGGCTGACCCAACCCCAACCTGGCCAAACAGAGCAGGGTATTCCATACCATGTGCCATCATGCTGGGTTCTGGTGGGCGGGAGCGGCGTGGCGGGAACTCTCTCACGGCTCGGGAGGGCTCAGCAGCGGTTCTGTCCAAGAGAGCGGTTCTGTTCTGCGGGTTTGTTTTGTATATTCCCCTTATCTGTATCGTTGTTGTTCCTGTTCCCTTTGTTTGCTGTTCTGTTAAACTGCCCTTATCCCGACCCACCAGTTTTCTGCCTGTTTCTTTTCATTCTCCTCCGCACCCCGGCATGGGGAGGGGCGGCCGCATGGCGCTTTTGTTGCCGGCTGCAGCCAAAACCAGAACAACTTGTATGCCATTTGGACTTCTTTGACAGCTACAAATAATACAGTAATAAGGTGCTTTATACGCTCAGTTTTAACCAATGGCATTTGCAGGTGAATGAATTTAAAGTTTTCACATGACAAAAGTACATTCTTAACATGAAGGAAAAGTACATCTTTGTATGAACTTCAACAAGGTTTTCTTCACTAATGAGCTAAACACCCTAATATTAGCACAAGTGATGTGGCGCTAGGTTTCCGCTAGGATAAACGTGATAGAATGGGCCAAACCTCACTTAGTGCCATGGAGTACATCACCCAAATTGTGTTTCTAATCTGCAAGTACATTACATAGTGAGTCATTCAAAGGAAAGGGCCGAGTTTCCTGCCTAATTCATTACAAAAAGAAAGCGACATTTAGAAGGTAAAATATGAGAAATGGGAATTATAACTCACAGGTAGAGTTCTTTTTTCTCATGAGAATTATTTTAATTTAAATAAAAAAGAAAATACCAGAGTTTTGTCTCACTAGCTGCAAATTATGAAGCTTTTTTCTTAAAGGTATAGGACATCTAAATACAAGAGTTACTGAAAACAAAATGTTAGCTCCTCTTATGTACTTCACCATAGCTTTATTTACATTATTTGGGAATCTAGATAAGGATGTAGAAGAATTTCACATGGAAGGGAATTTTTCTGGGTTTATTTTTGATGTTTAAATATTAGCTTGTACCCTTCAATGCATCTGAACAGCAAACTCTATTACAGTGTGAAAAATATTGTAGAGAAGATACCAAGCCAGCACTGGAAAGATTCACCATAGATCACCCTTTACTTACTTGGATTAAACACTTCTGGTGTTACTGAGAGGCAAATGAACGGAAAGTCTGACCTTGTAAGGGTAATACAAAATGTGTGTTCGGTTCTAAGCACTTAAGTACATATAAGTTTTTGTAAACACAGTGGGAGTTTTTTTAAAGACTATTTCACATCCTCATACTAGTACTTGCCATCTCCTCAAAAAATGTGTGTCATTTTTCCACTTTCAGCTAGCCCTCTGACCAAGCTTGCCAGCATAGTCATTTAACAACTCCAAACCATCTGCACAGGATGAAGACGGCAAAGGTGATCTTGTTAGTTTTGTCATGTCTTTAAATGTTAAAACTAAGCACTATGGAGAAACTAATCGAAACCCAGAGCATCCCCTTCTGTGCAGTTATTGCCCACATCCTGCTCCGTGGTGTCTGTAAATGAACAAGAATACCAAAAGTGTGAAGGGAACTTCAGTGCCGAGCACGTGGATGAATAGTTCGTCTGACTCCTGTATATTAAACAAGGGTTTAAGAGATCAAGACAGCAGATATCTGATGCCCACCTACTGAGCATTAGCATTCCCTTCTCTAGAGGATATCTGCACATTTGATAAGTGGCTCCACAGAGCAAGTTGCAGACACTTAGGACTAAAGGGTCAGCCAGACATCAGTAGTTTGGCTTTGGATTTGTGTCAGAGCAGCCGCGAGATTTCTCTGAGATTTAACAGTCTGGTGCAACAGCCGCTTGCCATAACAAGTTTTCTGCTACAAACTCTGTTTAAACAACTTGGAACAATGACAAGAAACAGCCATCCACTCCTATCCAACTGCTCAGTGATTTTTTTGTGCCAAACCTTAGTTTAGTTTTGCCTTGCTACCGTGTTTTCTCAAGTTGTCAGGGTGCATTGTCATAGGAATAAAGCACCTACAAATTGGGAAAAGTGAGTGGTTTCACTGCACGCCAGTAACATCACAATGCTATATAGAGCTGTACAAGAAACAGGGATGGCAGAGCGACTCTGTTCTCACTTTGAATTTCATTATTTCCCTGTTTCTGGCTACAGATGCAGACAGCCTAACCACCCCTGGCTTCCCTGCACCCCGGGAGCAGGCGCCGGCTCTGCTACCTCGCAGAGGTGACCGGCTTCGCCCATAGCGGGGCTGGGGGCTGGCTGCATGGCGGGGTGACCTAAGGGAAGGGACGAGGGACCCCCAGGGGGAACTCTTAACAGCTCTCAGACTTAGCATCACTTAAACGTTTTATTGCCATGCATTTCTTTAAGATAAAACCAAGCCTCTGAAGAGGGAGGAGTTTTATCTGGCCTCTATAGACCTGTTCCAATCTGCATTGTTTGCTCAAAAATCATAGTTTTTCTGTGGCAGATGCTTATCACTGACTTGATTAAACTGATGCTTCTATTACAAGCATGATGAAAGAATATTAAAGCACAATCCTAATATTTCACCTGAAGATCTATAAGCTTATCCCTATAGAATCCCTACAGAGCAGCAAGAGGTCCACTTTCTTAGCCCATATGCAACAGCTAAAAATGTTATGTGTGTAAGTTGTAGGTGCTTGTGAGGCACACACAGAGATAAAATATGAAATTATTCATCTGCAGCTATGACACCATGAAGGTGCCTGTCTTTCTAGCTAACTTTGCTTCATCAGCCACCTTTGCACAATTTAATGTAAGTTCAAGTACAACTGGAGGTCGTGATTCCTGTTTTAAGCTTTGCTGCATTTGATTAATCTAATTCTTAAATATGGTAAATATAGGTATTATAAACTGAAGCCACTATAAAACATAGACTGAGCATGACACAAAACTATACATTAAGTACAAAATACTTCATGGCAACCAGAAGACGACCTTGGACTTTGGCTCCTAATCTAGATGTTATTTTCCTATTTAGAAGTGTTCTAAAAGTAAAACACTATGGCATGTTGCGCAACATTCCCTCATGTTCATTACTGTTGGCAATGTTCACTCACTGGATGAAATTGCTGTTCTTTATGCAGCCCTATTTATAGAAATGAAATTGCTAATTTTGAGAAGATGATTTTGTATTTTGGCATTTGTTTCAAACCAAAGAAAGAAGACAAGGTAAAACATGAACTATTCAATTGCATACACCAGCACCAGAACTGAGTTGTAGCTCTTCGACCTGGTGCAAAAGAGAAGGTGCTAGTTAAGATCAGTCAGCCAAGAGGAGAAAGAAGGAAAAAAAAAAAGGTCCAGCAGTTTATGTGCTTGCTTTGAGAAGACTGCCATCTGATGTTGGAAATAGGTATTTTTTCTTTAGTCGGGTAACCTAATAACCAGGATTTATGATACCAAAAGTCAAAAAAGACTGTTTATGCTGAATAGAAAATTCTTTTGGACTAAGATCAGCAGAACTACTTGTTGACTGGAGGGAAGTACAGAGACTTGCACAGTCTGTGGAAAACCTGTTCAGTGGGAGAACTACAATACTGCTTCTTACGCATATGTATATCTTCCTTCCATAATTTATTTTTAAGCCTTTTTGAACTCCTGTTCCAAATATATATCACGCTTATAGCACAATTCCTAGCTCACTTAGACAAAGCATTTAACAGGGTGCAATTACTTTTCAGCATCTAAATTCTTTGCAAAATTAAAATCCTAGAAAGAAGATAACTGGGTTGAATTTCTCAAATACACTAGCTTGCCTTCATTTTTAGTCCCGTACATGTCCATATATGGTTAGAAATGGGATTAGAGTTTGCCAGATGACTCATTTTAACGACTTCCAGCACAAAAGCAAAAAACATCAGATTATAATTCTGATATCCTGAATCTAATCACGAAAAGGAACTGGTTTATGCAAATCATCTTCCTACTGGAAATGACAGAATAACTCTCCTGAGGAGCTGGGGGAGGTTAACCAAGGGAGGAATGCTGAAACTGTACAATTTGTATGATGCTAAAAGGAAGGAAATGCAGCAGTACTGGGGTTTTGTTTCAGACTGGCAGAGATTAATTCTTCCTGTCAACTCCCTCTCCTCTTTTTAAAGCTCATTAATACCTTTGCCAGTAAAGCAGGGTTCTCAGATATCTGTAGAACCAACAAAATCAGCCTGTCTCTCTCTCACGTGGGTTTAGGCAAAGCTTGAAAAAAAGGAGGATATAGATCTGCTTTTTAAACACATCTCTGAGCACACGTACACGTTCCCTCTCTTCCCCCTTCCTGCCACCCCAAAGATAAGGAATTACTTTAAAATGGAGAAGATGGAACAAAGAGAGAAGTCCATGAGAATTATGTCACTTTTTTTTAAAAGCATCAAAAATTAGAATATCCATGAAGACATCTATTTGAAAATATACAAGTTAATCTGTAATGACTCACTAACCAATTAAAATTACAAACTATTATAAGAAAAAGGCTTTATGAATTGAGCTTAAACCATGTAAAAATGAAAACTGGACTCTACTTGAAAGAAAAAAACAACTCTAGATTCCATACTGTGCTTTTTTACACAGATGAATTAAGAGGAACACAATAGAAGGCCCCACTAAATTGAAAGGAGTGTGTTAAAGTCAGCATAAGTCTCCTTCCCTGGCCTTGTCTCTCTCCCAAAATCTGAATGAGTATTGAGGAGTTACAACCACACAAATACATACTTGGTGTGCCAGCAGGAAGCACTTTTACTTTAATGGCATTCACATTCCCATCAGTGAAATTGTAGAGCTGCGTAATCCGCTCTCTCCATAGTTATTTTTTATTATTATTATTTTGGAATGGATTCAAGGGGAAAGTAGGTCAAAACATTTGAAGAGTGATTGGCCTGCATTTTGTACATTTAGCAAATTTGGTTGCTTGAAAAATCACAGTCAGCAAAATGTTCTAGTTGCATGGTCATCTTTACAAAGTAGCAGCGACTCAGTTTGAATGCTACAGTAGCGGATTACTGGGCTTTTACCGTATAAAATAAAGAATTATTTTCTGATTTGCAGAGATGTTTTTAGTATCATTTTTCTCTAACACTGTCATAAAGCAAGTAAAAGAAAGAATATGAAATAAAGTATGAACTAGAGCAGCCCGTGGAATTGCTAGCTTACATAACCATATGGTATACATTATCACTTCTCCTAGTGTCTGAGGCTTGCTGTCAAAACAGCTTCCACGGTGAACTTGTGACAACATGACAACCTCAGAAACCTGGGAATTGGTAGATGACTTGAAGATTCAGCTCCTGCACTTTAATGTAAAAACAGCCAATAATAAAACACAGCATCAGAACTTGAGTGTCTTCAGTACTGCCAAGACAATAGCACTTTGTCCACCAGTTTCATATGCTGGACATTGTTCTGGAGACAGCACTGCCTCGCACAAAGCTGGGTGATGGTTGTGATGGACTGGCATGAGGCTATGCACAATCCCAGCAACATAAAGGAGGGCCAGATGTAGACCAGTTTCCTAAGAGACACATGCTTAGTGCACAGCGCAACAGACAAAGTAAATGGGTTTCTTGAGGACATGAAGCACTTCATACCACAATTGGCTTAGCAGGATTTGACACCTATACCAATGGTATATCCTTCCTATAAAGCTAAGGATGTCATCTGTCTCCACCTCAACAGTACCTTCAGAAGTGACTGTCAGCTGTACCTTTCCCCAGAAGGACTGCAATTTAAAAAAGCATCATTTCAGTGACAGAGCCTATGGCTGACACGTGAGATCTGTACCAGCTTTCAAGATAAGGCTCAGTTCTTAGCTTCACAGCCTGGGCGCAGGAAAACCAAAGACATGTCTGAAGCTCTGGTATGACACTGACATAACAGTCAACCTTTCTGCAGGTGTTAAGATGTGTTTTGTAGAAGACTGATCTTTGAGAGAACCGCTAAAATCCTGCACTGAGCCTCCCACAGGCCTCACCCTTTTCCACGCGAAGTACAAGCCCTTGCCTGTGCTAAAACAGGCACAATAACGAGGACACAAAATCAACCAGAAAGCCTCATGAAAAAACCAAGCACTCCTCTACATGTTCATTTCCATATGGTAGATAAGAGAAAAAATTACATATGACAAATATCACTATTTCATATAATTTGTGAAGTGGAGAATTTATACAAAACAGCAATAGACGTGGGGTAAACTGGCTTAAAATGTTGATTAAATACTTCAATCTAGGAAGATTCAGAATCAGGGGACTTAGAGTTAATAAGAGTGGCTTTGGTTTAAACCTTTCTAAACCCTTCATGCATGTTGCAAATACTGAAGTACGTGGAGAAGAAAAGGAGAAAGAAGAAGATGCTCTCTTACAATCAGTCTGCAGGCTAAACATTGGTACTTAACATTTCTTAGAACATTACTGGAAGCCATTGGACTTCTTCTAGTGAAAAAATCACTGCACAGGAATCTATAGTAAATTTTAAATGTATACCAGGGTCTGCAGATACATTTATTTTCACCTTTGATTTAATTCTTTGCCTTTATTTGAGATACAGAATAATTATTTGGTCCTACAAGATTGATTCCTCACTCAGGTTACTCCCTGTTTTTTTGCTACAGTTGTCTTCTCTGGGAAAAAGAAAAAGGACTACTTAGTCATCTAATCTGTATTGATACAAGTTTGTTTATTCGCCACATGAAGCATGTTTTCTAATAACATCAGTGAAACTGTTGTATTTTATGCAAGAATCACAGAAATAGATTTTAAGCTTCTGATCATCCAATGATATCTACTGCAGACCAGAAGTCATGGGATATTACCTAGCAATCTGAAAAGGGAAGACCACCTGCAGACTATTAATCTCAGTAATTCAATTTGAGGTGTCACTCCAGGAAAAAAACAAAAATAAACACCCGCTCCCCCCAAAACAACCAAAAATCCCACGTGCAAAACAATGTAAAAACCAAAGGAGAAGGGATTTATGAGAAAAATCCTTTCTTTTACACAGGTACACATGAAGTATCTGCTTTCAAAACTGCTAGCGGTTTGCCAAGGAAGTGTCTGAAAGGGAGAAAAGAAAGACAGTGAGAAGGCTTGGAGGGCAGACAACATTGCAGAACAATATTCTAAGGAACAAGGAAGCGATGCAAGGAGTTCTTAATATACAGATTAGTTGTCACCATTGTCCCAGGTGAAAAGGATTCCCGTCAAGACTGCCATGCATTTCTGGAAGAAGCCATGAGAACCATAAAGGCCCTGAACTCCTTGGCAGCCCAGGAACACACACCTTTCCACCAACCCAGTGGAGGTGAATCCACATTTGAACTTCTGCAAGTAAAACAGGGCCAGACCACTCCTTTCCATTTTGAGTAGCTCAGGAACCCTTCCCCCTCTTTTCCCCTTTGCTCTCCTACACCATGCAGTGGAAGAATCCCACCTCTAACATGCTTTGGGAAAAACAAATCTTGTGAAAACAAGGATACCTCATTCTCTTCTTTCTGATGCCTTTGTGACCTTAAGCTATGCTGTATTACAAGGTGTTGATATTTTAATGTCTCTAAATCCACGTTAGCAGCAAACCATTTTAATAGACATTTGTCACAATGTTCAAGCACTTTGTGCAAAGCATCAACTGAATAGTTTCATTCAGCTACACATGGACCACATCTGTAAGGTTATGAGCACATCACCCAAAATGGGCATGGAAGGCTTTTATTATGATGAATTTGTGCTGGATTGCCTGGCTATGCTGTGTGAAATCTTGTCAAAACCTTGAATGATGTCTATTACAGTTTCCTGTAAAAGTATAGCTCTTGGCAAATACTGACATCACTGCTGCCACATTTCCAGCTAGACCAAACAAGGTTAAACTGCAGAAAAAACAACAAATCATCACTAGCTCCAAACTTAGGTGAAAGTCTACAAACAAACTTACTCCATGGATTTGCTTTTCATGTCATTTCAACAGTACAGCTGCCTGATGACAGGTTGTTTCATTAACTGCTGATTAAAAAAGCTTACAGAGAATGGATACACAACCTGTGTTTAAATTTAGTTCTTGCTTTTACATGCAGGAAAAGTAATTATGTGCATCAACTAAACATTGTCTGATATTGAAATGAAACACCCCTAGGACAAATGGATAATATGAACTCTCTTCGTATGAGAAATGTGAGGGCTGATTTGTTAGCACTCAGAAGAATTACTGTCTTTACCTTGGGGCTATAACAATTATTCTCAAGAGTAGCCAGCCTGGACGAGAGAGGGCGAACACAGAAATAAGAAGAAGTGCCAGCAGGAAATAATTTTTCTGAAAGCCATATTGTAGCTGAGGTGGTGGGAAGGAAGAGGATGACAAAACCTGATGGTTGTTTGTTGGACGTGAGGACATTTGGCCAGCAATTTGCACTTGCTTGAGGTGCAACCGGAAGCAAAGATAATATCACCTACAACAAAATTTCCAATATGTCAGTTTTCACTGGCAGTAATTTTTAAACAAGTTTAAACAGTGTACACGAAGAAATGCAGAGTCAAGCAACCATATTACATTAGGCTCGATGTCCATTAGAAAGGCACCTCTCTACAGCTTCCTGAGGAGGGGACATGGAGATGGAGGTGCTGAGCTCTTCTCCCTGGTACCCGGTGATGACAGGTGGGAATAGTTCAAAGCTGTACCAGAGGAGGTCTAGACTGGGCTTTAGGAAGCATTTCTTTACTGAGTGATCAAACACTGGAACTATTCTATTCTATTCCATTCTATTCTGTTCTGTTCTGTTCTATTCTACTCTATTTCATTCTGGTCTGTTCCGTTCCATTCTGTTCTAATACTGTAGTACACTGGCATAAATCACTGCAACATATACAGATTTTTGAAGAGCTGAGAGACCAAAAACATGCATGTATATGTTACTTTACTCAAAAGTAAAAGCTTTTAAGAATATAGAAAATCTGTCAATTTAGAGGATAGTCTTTAAAATTTAAAGTTTCTTCTTATGCAAAAACACCATTGTAGATATAGTATGAAAAGACAATGGAAAAGCTAGAGAGCTTTTGACTGCTTTTTTTTTTTTTTGTAATTTCTCCAAAAATCTAAGAGCCAGCACTCTCTAAAAAACATATAAACCTATTTTCAGAAAAATGCTAGATGAGTAAGTTTTACTTACTTTTCTGACCTCCTAAGTCAAATTTAAAGGTTTTACTGTGGGATTCAAGTTCTGTAGTTATCTCCCATGAAATAAGCTTAGATCGTTTGCATGGCCAACAAATTTTTCTGGAACATCAGAATAGGGGTCCTTCCTTCTCAAGCACCTGTGTGGTAGTTTTGACATTGCTTCTCAGTTCTCGTTGTTACAAGATTACAATTTCATTCAAGAGATACACAAAAAGAGGCTGTTTACATAAAAAATTATGACACTAGATAAGGAGTTTCTTCTGATTTTTATTGTTTTGCTTACTGCTATGCTTAATCATACAGATAGGTGGCAATTTTCAGCACTGGATGAGGCTTAGCTACTATTTTCCTCTCCATGAGATCTTTGCCTGTTTTGGATGATAAATCATGGAAACTTATGTAAACACAACAGTTGTCTAATAGGAGCTCCTGCTGTTACGTGGAAAAACACCATTGTAGACACTACCACAAAATATTTGTATTTACCATGTTAGCAACATCCAAAACCGTTGTCTGTTGCTGTGACTACAAAATCTGATTAGCACAGTATGGCTGTAATATTGAAGCAACAAACTCTACCTGTCTTATGGCTGTTTATAGTCAGCCTCTTATGACGTTTGTCCACTCTGCAGTTATTTGCCAGCAACCCAAGACCTTTCAGCAGAAAGTCCCATTCCTGAGCAAATTTTGGAGAACAGCCCACATCAGGTACAACCATAGTCCTAAGCACCTTTCTATAGCATCGCCAGCTTATTACTTTCACATTCGTACCGACTTCCTGCTGCTGTCCCACTCCAAATACACTTACTTCAACCAGAAGTCTAGAGGCAAAGAAAGTAGAAATCCTATTGCTGTGTATGTTTCACTGCTTCCCTGGACACACTTACCAAACCTTTCCACGCAATTACACAGCCTTATAACCCTGCAGGGGCATTGTGAGACCAAGCAGGACAGAGACTGGCCACCCACAGACAACGTCTGTGACAGTGCAGGGACTAAGCTCCCATTTGCAGAAGCGTGGATCTACATCTGGTTTACATGCTAACTATGCCAACAACTGCTCTTGGTAACTTCACAAGCCAAGCAAACACAGGTCCCAGAGACTGCAATCTGCAAACTTTTTTTTTTTTGCATACTGCTACAGTAGTTTGACACTATTGTGAAACAGGTTACTTTAAACACAGTGAGCTCATTTGCTTTAAGAGAAGACAAATAACAAAGCAAAGTGTTTAGAGGACTTTATTTTTTTAGAAACTAAATCCCACTGATTTCATCTACAGAAAATGCTCACGCATCCCCAGCTTCTTTAAATACAAAGTACACACGTTGCACATGATGTGTTGCTCCTTCTAGAATTCGCAGCCCTTACAAATTACACTGACAATGACTGGGATCCTGGAGGGGATCCAAGAAGCATATAATTCATCAGATTTCACCCACACTCAGACAGCATGGCTGCTTGCTTCATTCTTGAGGCTATGTTGCTACAATTTCATTTGAACAGGTCACCTCCAACCTCAATCCAAGAGCCGCAGTGTCTAAACTTTGCATGATTTTGACTGACACGGCATAGGGCATTCACTGCATGGAGTTTTCTTGCAAAAACAATGCAACTGCTGGATTATAGTTTTGAAACTCTGAAAGGCAAGAGCCCAAATTATTTTAAGAAACATGAGACTGAATGAAGAGTGTGGTTTGCACAGTTGAAAAAAAAAAGGTCATCAATTTTGAAATTTAGCCTATGTAAATAAAATGTTTGGCTTCTTTAAATTTTTCTACTTACATTCCTCTAAAAGTCAGTGGATTCAAATGACTGCTGATAGAAAATCCAAATCCTGATAACTCTCTTTTTAAATTGAGCCTAATTTTGTCCCCAAAAAAATAAAATGTTCTTTTACCAAACAAACATGTTACTTGTGATTAATTTTAAATAACCTCAACTGTTTCCCTAGAGAACACTGATAATATTTTAGCTATAAGCTTCAGTAACCATGGAAAACTGAGTGAAAAATTAAATATGCTCTTGAAATAGCTATTCTTGGTGTCCATATATGAAGCTGAAAAAACACTGTCAATTACTTTAAGTTTTTTATTTACATAGAATATTCATATTTTAGCTAAGTATCTCACTTGATTCATTACTTTATGTTTTGATATATTTAGGTCTTATAACAATATAAAAAGGCTTTAAGCAGCATACAGAAACATTTTCACAGTTATCGGTAGTACATATATGTCTTGGATGAATTATGACACCAGAAAAAAAAAAAAATCATTAATAGCTCTGAGACATTTAAAATATGTAAGGCTTTTGTTCCCTACTGTCTTATTGTAACATTATATTACTATATTCTTACAGCAACTTCATGTTATGTTACTGTAAGAAACCAAAACCCAATAACATTTAAGAGTATTCAAGCATGTCTTGGATAATTTCGCTGCAAGTCTACTGTGAAGTGAACTGAAAAACTACAGGGCAGAAGTTCTCGGTATTCCTATTTACAAGCAAATTTGATGAAATTCAGACTAAACTTGATATTTGAAAGAGTTTCCCCTTCGTACAGTTCAGTGAAAGGCAGTAGTCTCACAGTACTTTCAAGACCATGTATATGAGCAAAAGAAAGTCAAGTAAAAGCCAATATCAAGAAATAATGTGTCTACATCCTAATGACAGAAAAAAACATGAACTAACTTTAAAGTTGTATTGCGATGCAAGCAGCTAGGCTACTATGGAGCTCAGGACAAACAAAACCTTCCGCATAACCTAGCTTCCTTGTGCAAGCCTGCAGCCAGTGCTCTCACCTACTACAACCCATCTGCGACAAAGCTGGCTTGAAGTCAACAGCAGGTCTACCTTAAACTGTCATGTGCTGCTTCTGGTGTGTAAAGGATTGATTTGCTAGTGTATCAATTAACCTTCTGCAATTCAAAAACCAGGGTAAAGCTGTTTCTTTTTGTACACTTAATGGCCATATTACTCTCACATTTGATTAACTATTTTTAAGCATGCATTCATGCTGTTGTTTAAAATTGATGAACGTTGACTAGCTCTACTAAGAAAAAGGGTATTTTGTCAATGTAGAGATTGCAGTCTTGCACCTAATTGCATGCAAGTACCTGAGAACACAAGACGTGCAAGAAAACAACTGCAATAATCTAATGCTCACAGAAAAAGAAAATAGAGGAACTGTTGTCCTTTCTTTCCTGTGCGTTTCCAGAAAGGGATGTAAGTGCTGAAAGCAAGAAAGAGAGAGAGGAAACACTGGAAATATTTACTTTCCTTTTCTCAGTCTTTCACTTGTTTACATCCCATCCTGTCTGGATGGTTACCAGATAAATTTACTTTTTTTCTGCTGTAATTTCAGACTGTGTTCCTTACCAAGCACAGAAGTAACAAATAGTGAGCTCCCTCTTCTAAATAAAGTTCTATTTCTTTCCAGTGTTTATCAGGCACAGAAGTACACAGACGTTATTTTGAGACATCGCTCAGGAGGGAAGGAAGAAGAGTTATTGTCTGTTATATCCTTTCAGATGTAAACAGTGATGCAATATGTTATTTTATCCCTATAGCATTTCTTTTGGATTATTTAAAGCATCAGCAAGGCCCATCACTAGTTGAACTTGCATACAACATTTTAAAGAATATCTCAGATATAACATAAATGGCAAATGTGGCTAGGATGACGAGTTACCTTATAAAGTCTCCCTTAGAAAAGGAAGGCTAGAAGAGATTGACTTGTCCAGTATATTTACATGAAAGCTAAGAGAGCAGTTAGTATATCTTTACAAATTCAGCTGGACAGTAAATACCAGAGTGAAAGAACAGTCCTGTAAGTCAAAGGGAAATGGTAACCCAAAGGGAAACCTATATAAATTTGCCACGAATAAATATAGTCTGAAGGACAGCATAAAGTTTTTGGTCATAATCACAATGAGATTCTGCAGCAGCCTTTCTATACAGATAAGGGAAAAGAATCAGTTCTAAAGCAAAGCTCCACGGCAGGGATTTCATGCTGTTGTAGGATCCTACAACCAGAGAATTAGTCCTGCTGATCCAAGAAGTTTCTACTTCTGTAACTGCAAAATTGCATCAGCTCCAGTGGTCTCAAATATCATAAAAATCTTGAAGGTTTCAGATACAGTGAATCCAAAGCTTATTAACCATATCTAGCAAACTCGAACAAATCTAATCGGATATTTAAATAGATTAAAGAAAGTATTTTACACAGTAGGTAGTGAACTTTTGTGAACTTACTGCCTCAGGAAACCATTAATCATTTAGCATCAGCAGGTTCAAAGAGGAGTTAGACAAGTTAAGTCCACCACCTTCAACTGTGTACTCACTATGCATATACACAGAACTGCCAGTGGGAATCCGGTCAGAGTACTACAAAAAATCAAGCCACTGATATTTGTTAGTGTTATCTGTTCATTATATCCTTTTTCACCAAAACTGAAGAAACAAGAAACATGATAAAAAAACATGTTCCCACAGGTTTGAGTCCAAATACAATGCTTATTGATATATAACTATCATGCCTACAGTAACTATAGACTTAAGTAAAATGTAGCCTGAATAATGCTGTAACTTATTAAACAGGTTAAGAAAGATTTCCTTAAAACCAAAACAGAGTGATCACCCTATATCAGAAGTGACAAACTGAGAGAGAGAGATTTTCTCCAGTGGGCTGTAATGGGAGAGCACGTACCTTCGCAAAGCTTCTAAGTGCAGGTCCAAAAAAAAGCATCTTTGATTTCGTATAGTCTACTTATGGTAAACATTTCTGCACACACAATAGTAATTCCTCTTGGGAAAAAAATATATTTACAGGAGAAATTAATAACCAGAGAATAAGTCTTTTCTGGCAAGCCAGTTTATTATTCTGATCCATATTTATTTATTATTATAATCCATTTGAAACCATGAAACCCAGGTTTCTTACCTAATCTGAAATTATGCCTTTACGGTAAAAAGTGGACATCAGTCAATATCATACTCTGTTTAAACTGCTGATTTTGTACTATGAAAAACAGAGTAGTTTCTTACTTAAAACATGAGACTAGGAATAGAGAGATTGCTGGAGGCCCTCATTGTTTCCTTGAACCCAAGCCTTCAATTGTCTCTTTTCTTCAGTTGTTAAAAGAATTCCTGCCATCCATCATAATATTTCAGCTGAAGTACACAATTTACTTTTTTATTACTCTCTCTGGATAAAATAAACTCAGGCGAAGAGGCTATGGCCTTGGGTCAGTCTCTCCCTCAAGGTGGGTGTGCAGTTTACTCTTTGTAATTGTTACAAGTGAGTCTGTGCTTATGAAATGGCAGCTCATCTGACCAGGTGCTTATTGGATGCATTGAAAACACCATTGTGCTATTTATATTGTGCTATTTCTGTTTACTTTTCAGTAATCCCAAAGTATTCTACAGAAATCAAAAATGCTACGTCGGTTTAAGGAGCTGGGCGCACTTAGTATGTGTATACTTGAGAATGGTTCAACTGCAAAAATATTTTTGGTTCCTCCGTCATCATATAATCTGATTAAATCACTGATGATCACATAGACCAACAGATGATGTCACTTGATATCAGTGGCATTCTGAAGAACAAATCAGATGAGGTGCGGTTTCTCAGTGACATCTATCTTATTTTTAAATTCTGACCTGTTTTCATCTTTTCTTGAAACCCTCTTCAACAAAAGCGTAAGCTCTGCTTCCTGCTAACTAGTTTAATAAAAATTGTAGGGATGTCTTGTTTCCTCCTGCAAATCACTAAGGAAGTGGTTCGTAAAACAAACAAAAATTGCCAAATACTTACAAATACTTCTAGCAATTAGCTTATAAAGATAGAGATAGCTTTATTGAGTTCTTTATGAATCTTCACAATAAGTTTTGATTATGACTTCCCAATTCAGTTATCCAGACAGGTATTTTTTTCAGGTATAAGAATACAACACACAGCTTTTCCATTTGAAATGAAAATAATTCCTTAAGGACACGGAGACTGACTTTGGGTGTTAGAGCATGACTGGGATTGTGTGAACATGTAATATGCCAAATACAGGAAAGGGTGGGGTACTCTATAACTTGTCCCCACATATTTGTCTGTGTGTGTGTCTGCTATATTTGAGACAGCACATTTATGCAGATATCAATTAATACTTGACATAAAGTGTTGAAATCAGAAAAACACAACCTGTCAGTTATTGCAATAAATCTATCTTCATTCCAAAAGATATCAACAACAAAACACTGGCTTTGTTAATCAAGCAGATAAACACATAAAAGGGAAACTTGTCTGAAGTCAAGCACTGGCCTGGGAAACTTAAATTCAGTTGTACCTTGGCAGTAGACTCAATAAACGCTTGCACAGGTCTTCCAGCACCTCTGTGCCTCATTTGTAAAATGAGACTAAAATCTCCATCTCACATCCATGTCAGAAATTTCCTTAAATTTCTGCAAAGCAAAGGTATCATAGCTTTGGGAAACAGATGTTGAAAGAATTAGACTGAATAAACAAGATCTGTCACAGAATTGTTACCACATCCAAACTATGTGTTCTACAAAGAGTTTATCTTCACAGCCAGGAAACTTATTAAGTTTTCAGCTACAGTGTTTCTATAGTTAATGCCATAGAAATCGTGCTTATAACACTGTGTTAAAAGGGCACTAAATGCCATTGCAATGCATTTGGCTCAGTCCAAAGCAGTCCAACAGAAGCAGTCATTTTTCAGGTTATTTCTCCAGATACGAGAAGCAGATTTTCAATCCAAGGAACATTACTGACAGCCAGAATCTGAAAAGACAGCTGCACCTTAAAAGGTCTCCCTTTGGATGGCTCCTTTAGGGGAAGGAGAGTGATGTAATGGGCCGGTGAGTCAGCCATAACTTTGAGGTGGATGGGCTTAGACCTTGTTTTTATAATGAGCTCCCCAAAGAAAACCAAAACACTTTAAAACTCAAAATAGCCAGTAAGACTGGAATACTTTACTTTTTAAATACAGGAAATTCAAAGTGACTTGAGGAGATGGAATAGAAATTAAAAGGGCTTATATACAGCTTTCCCTAGCCCACTGCATCCTTAGAGGTATTTTGCTTCCAGGTGAGGTGGCAGTAGACTCGGTGGATCTCTGATTTGCACCAAAAGCCCTCTCTCTCCTCCATTCCCAAGGCAATTTGCATGTTCCCTTTGAAGGTCACCTGGCAGTTCTGCACTGCATCAGGTCCTTCCCTCAGCAAGCTGCCACCTCCCTGCTCTGTGCTGGGTCTCACTCGGCAGCCTGATTCATGCAGCATGCAAGGTGTCCCAGGACCCTTCCCTCCCCTGCACCAGCTCCATGAACCTATTGTCTTACAAGAACTTCACATGCTTATGAACGAAAAAGAAGGTAAAAAAAAAAAGCTAGCAAGAAAGGCAGAACACAATGTTATTCTATTCACTTGTGAGATTTTACTATTAAATTTAATGCTGTCATACATCTGGCTTTTTCCAAACACATCCTTGTTTTTTCACTCAAGAACTTGCCCTAGCAGAGTTTAAGAATTTTGCAGATTTGCGTAGGATTTCCAGACATCCTGTAGCCTGCTCTTTACCAGAACGCAGGACTTCCAGAAATGCCATTCACGCCTGGTGTGCCCTTGCAGATCCCTTTTATAATGCATCCACTGAAGACTTGATGGCTTGACATGTGGGACTAGTGCACATTAAACCAAACCCATCCTGAATGTCCTGGGAGGAAATGCAAAACACATCAACAGGCCAACTCTACATATTCATAAAAAGGCAATATGCTAACAAGCCCCCTAACTTGTTCAGGCTGGACATCTCTGATCCAGTGTCCCACCTTGCAAAATCTGAATACAAGCAACACCCACCAAACACAAGCCAGGTGAAACCTAGGCCCAGGGCAGATCCAGGAATAGTTCACAGGGGAGAGTGCCCAGCTTAAGCCTCAGTAGATCAGCCAGGTCCCTGTAGGCATGTCAGCCACAGCAGCCCGTACCGCTGCAGCATTTACTCTACATGATAGCTCCTCTGCCAGCACTGGGTGACCACTGGTTATGTGATACAACAGATGCATGGGAGACGCAGTTAAACTGCTCAGAGGTGGAGTCACTATTTCTCCTCGATCTGTAGGTTACCCCTCAATTATTCTTGGATTTAATGTTGAAAATGCCCTATCAAAGGATTCAAGTGTAAAAGAATTCTTCAAAAAAAGTTAGGAAAAGACCAGGCTGTGGACATTGGCTTTCACATGCTGCAACTTTATTACATCAGAGAATTGAGATACTATGATTATATTTAAGTGTTGGCCTCATTGTAATTTCCAGTATTGAAGGCAATAAATTTATCTCACTGCAATAATAAACACAGAGGCTACAAGTATTTATGAACTGCAGGACACATTGATGCCAAACGTGTTGTGAAAACCAAAACAGGATTAATGATGCTGTTGGAAATCTAAAAAAAAAAAAAAAAACCCACCAAAGAATGGAAAAAAGAAAGGGGTGGGCCTTTTTATAGGCTGATGGTTGTTGCATGTATAAGTTTAATAAGAGCTTTTGGAACATCATGTTTCTTAGCAACTCCTCACTGAACTAGGTTTTCACTGGTTCAAGAGATAGTGATGAGAAAAATGAGAATACTGTAGATTTTCAACACACTAAAAGTGTTGTATTTGCAAAGTTCTTTAAAGTCATGACTTAAGCTACAGCATCCAGTGCAAGTAAAGACTGAGAATTCACATTTTGACACATATTAAGGTCATGCTCAGAGATGTAATTCTGCATTCTGTCCATTGCAGTGCTGTCTCTGTTTATGGAATTGCCCTTTTTTAATACCCGGTGTAAGTGGCAGTCTCTATAGCACAAAGTTTTCGATGTGTCACAGCAGGTGATTAATGTGACTGCCATGTTTAGAGAAGTCCTACATTGTTCCTACCTTCCTTCTAGCTCCTTATTTCTTCAGACCCTGGGCTACACAAGGAGGCTCTGTTACTTGGCAGCTCCCACGTGAGAAGTGCACACTGCCTCTGCTGCACATGCTTGGAGCATCCAAGCACAATCTGGTGGGATGATAGCTCTCAAACAATAATGGTTGGCAACAGATACTTCACTGAATTAACAGCACATGGACTATCTAATCTCACCTCCAACTTTGTCTTTTTCAAATCCAGTTGTTAGTCTTCATACCTTTCACTTGTATTAGGAGAATAAATATGGCTACCTCGTTGTTGGCAGTATTCTGCATAATACTCCATGATAAGCCCAGACAATAAGGCAACAGGTCAGACAATTTCTAAGTCAGGCATCCAAGATACAAACAACTGTGGTGCATTTCCTACCCAAACTCTTTAAAAAGACCACAAAATGAGATCACCCGGTAGTGACCTGGCTTTGGATTAACTCTTTTATTTTAAAATACTTTTCTCCTGCTGGTGTGAGAAATCAGATTTCAATATTTCCTTCACAGTAAATTGAATGAGTATGTTTTGAGTCATAATGCCCAGCAGACTGACAGCAGGAAGTCTTGATGATGGGATATGCAACTTTTATTTGCTTCCTGTGAACATGTATTTGTTTCCTCTTAAGAATTTTCACTGAGACAGTATCATAAAGCTCATGAGCATAAGTGCTTAGATGCACATACATAGCGGAACGGCTTGAGTCAGATTGTTACACGTTCAGTGATTTGTAAAGCTCTCTCTGTATTAAAAAGCCCTGCAACTGGGAATCCAGAAGTGATGCCACGTAGTTGAGATGACCAGGTGTCTCAGGTGTTGTCATAGTAGTCAGCAACTACAGCAGTGAGTGCAACAAACAGATTGCAATTTAAGGACTTCCATCTTTGATGTGCAGTCTGTAAAAGCTAACTGATAAAATTTAAAACCTGCTTAAGCATGATTTCCAGGATGATGAAATTCATCCCCCTGGCGAAAGATTAGCACTGGGTCTGGCAATAAATCCCTTTCAGACTTCTGCAGGCTGAGCTCCAACTTGAGGAGACACAGATAAGAGGGTTGAATACATTTTCCTACATCTTGAGAGAGGTTCATTGAAAAAACAAAAAAAAATGTTAAAATGCCTTAGCTTGCTAGTGGGCTTCTTGCTTAAGGTAGAAGGCTCCTTTTCTCCATCACCAAAGCAAGCAGAGAGATCAGAATTGTGAACCTACTTGGGATAGCAACAAGAGGAATCATTGCAGTTCCTGACTGACAAGACCAGATTACAGAGCAGTTACAGCGGAAATCTTGCTCTAAGACAGGCCTGCAAGTGCAGGATATCTTTTTCTTCCAGGTTCATCAGTTGCTGCTCTGGCTTATTTGAGTATCTTATGCTCAATTCAGTATGCAAATGTACAGCAAGGCTCCCCAGACTAAAGGACCTTTATTATCAACATGGCTCTAGTGCTGCTGGTAGTCAAACCACATTTTTTTCAGTTAGCTTACTTGTGCCTATAAGGCTGTATCTCATAGCTTTTTTCTGATTTTGAAGTCATCCTCTTTCTGCCTCACTAAAGGAATTTGACCTCACTGATGTTTTAATACCAGGACCAGGACATTTTAAAATAAGTCAAGTTTTGGAGACTTCAGCAGCAAATAGATGTGTTGGAAAATGCTTGCAAAGCATGAAATTTCATCTTTTTTTCCATGAACTGTTCATGCAAAACTAACCAAACAGAATTTCAGCAAACTTTCAGAAAGCACGTTTCTGGCTGTAGAACAAACAAAAGAAATTTAAAACAAAGCATTAATCTCCCCACTTTTTGGAAAATCATAATCACCTGAAAACAGGCACTCATAATGAAAGTTCCTTCTGCAATGTTTGTACAGTAACTATAGTGCAGCTACCACAATACTATAAGACGGCCACTAGATAATTGCAGCTATTATGCCCCATTACAAATATTTACCACACTGTGGGCAATGAAAATTGCTATCTCAATGGATCCTGACTTTCCATGAGGAAAATAATTGCCTTTTGCTCTTGGACAACTTATGGAACCAAAAAACCAGCATCATTATTTAGTTTTGGTTCAGAAATCACAAAATGGGCATTACACAGCAGTTTTTCATCCATGAAACTGTTGTATTTATGAAAATTGGAAGATAATACAAGTATTTTTCTAGAAGGTAAAATTAGTAAGCAAAGTAGAGTATTACAAACCATTTGCTCTGGTTGCTGTAGCTGGTTCTGCTGCTTAGTTCTGCAACCTCAGATCACACTTTCTTCTCGTACTGTGCACTAGGTAACAGAGGTGACACCATCCTAGGAAGGAAACATTGTTAAGCTCACAGGAAACATTTAGCATGACCACAGGTGCCTAGGCAGGGAGCTCCCTTGCATCCTGGCTCTTACAGAAGCTGGGTCATTTTGCAAACCCTTCTGGAGTGGACGAAAAATCTAATGAAGTTAGTTACAAATTTTTGACAGGCCATGGACTTCTTGTTTTCAAACAGTCCAAACCCAGACCAAGACATCTTGATGGTAGCCGTGGCCCATCTTCCCTTGTCTACAACCACCTTGTCTCACTTCCAAACTCTATGCTGGTTTGCAAATGTTTCTCCATTGCCTTCCAATTACATCTATGAGAGATGTATTTTTTTATACCTCGTATGTTTTCTACACACAAACCTACCTACCCGTTGAAGTGCACTGCCTGGCTTTTAGGTAGTATATCATGTATCGCCATATCACACAGGAGATAATCCACTGAAGTAGCCTCTGCGAGAGCCATCCATAGTGCAAGACCCTAAATATTGCAACAACAACAAAAGATGAGCAAATGATTCAGAAATTCAATGAGACGAACCAGACAATGAATTTCTAACGAAATTTTCTCATTTTGCAAATTCCCGATCCCTTTTGGCAAAAAACTCTGTCTTCCTATGTATCAAAACCAATTTTATTACTATTGTCATTATCTTAACAAATAGAGATTAGTAAATGGATTAACCAGCTATCAGCAACTCCGTATGTTGCTGCCACATTACTACTCTCTTTCATATACATGTTTTTGTCTAGGGTTCTATTTCAATATTATGGATATATACTGAATAACATAAAATTTTATGCTTCCAGATGAGTTTCTTCAAATATTGTGAGCCTTTCCAAAGAACTTCATTAAATTAGTTTAATTAATTTTCTTTATTGGCATCAGTAAGAAAGAAAGATATCATCTATAAAAATACAGCTTTATTTTCATCTGTTTCATCTCATATTGTTCTTGATTAAGTTTTGTAAAAACATTACTTTATCGTGGTGATCGCACTGAATTAAATTAGTTGTCATGCAGCTATACATCAGATAGATGGTGCCAGATCCATGAAACGTAAAACATTTCACACCCACAGAGGAATGGCTAGACAGTGTATATCTACATCTGCCTCAAGGAGAAAATCTTAGGCTTTTGGTACATTTTGAAGGAAACTAGTTAGTGTAGGAAATCACATACTGGTAACAATTATGCCGTGGCCACGTAAATCAATTAAATCATCATTCTTTATTTTCTTTGCTCCATTCCCCGAGTTAGTGCTGTACAGAACTATGATTCACTCATTGCAGAAGTATTACTTTCCACCACTTCTCTCTGCTCTACTTGAACAACTTACAGATATGATACACATAGAAACATAGAATCATAGAAAGTTTTGGGTTGGAAGGGACCCCTAGAGGTCATCTAGTCCAACCCCCCCACAACGAGCAGGGACACCACTAACTAGATCACGTTGCTCAGAGCCCTGTCCAACCT
>Ga0065711_1029137_pt1 | contig 37460 bp, 31 predicted proteins | sample Hoacrofraction12_FD_59098 | JGI IMG/M metagenome (GOLD analysis project Ga0065711, IMG submission 59098) | Hoatzin crop microbial communities from Cojedes, Venezuela - Epithelial fraction 12 v2 (version 2) | ecosystem: Host-associated > Birds > Digestive system > Esophagus > Crop | place...
TGGGGAAAACCAGTTTTATTTCTTCTTTTTTTTTTTTTTTTTAATAAGGCAAACTTTGGAACTGAAATACGGTAATAAATGCACTCCTGTGATTTTTCATGTTTTTTCAGCTGTAAAGAAAATAGGAGAAATATTCCATTCTGTCTGGCTTCCAGACCATTCTGAGAGTAAGGTCTTTATGTACAGTGCAACTTGGATGCTGCTCCCGCCTGCTCTGTTTCTGAAACCATCCCTGGAACAATAAAGTCCTTTATTCCCCAATCATTAAGACACATGGCAGTAACTGCTCAGATATTTTGTCATCGAGGGATATAATTCTCCACACACTGACAGTCTTGCAACATTGGCTTCCTGGCTTGCTACAGGAGATGGCAAACTGATGGCACCGAGGCGTTCTTAGTGCATAATGCACAGAACAGAGAATATTTGTTGAAGATTAGGAATAATGTCAAGTTTCACCTCGAGCCTCAGACGACTTCTGTCCTCAAGGGCCTCTTGCTATTGCAGGCATGAACACAGCCAGACACAGCTCTGTTAATGCACCCTGGTGATGGTATCAGTATGCCCCTCAGTCACAATGTGTGGTCCAGAACTCCGCTCTGTCCTCCTCCATAAAGAACCAAAGTAGACTGAACTTGTAATTTTGTTTCTGTTCTATTCCATTTTCAGTGTCTTTTTGATTTTTCTTTCAATAAAAGAGCTGCAGTCTGTTATAATTTGACTGTTTATCTAATCATATTGCACATACACTACAGGAAGTCGACATAACCAAGGATGTATGGACATGCTTTCAGTAAGCAAGATGCCACAGGAAATCTTAGTGAAACCTAAACATTCATATGCTAGGTTCAGTTAGTGATCCAAACTCAGATGTATGGTCCGGAATAAACGTCCTACTGAACACTAAGAGCTTTATAAGAATTTATGTCTTTTCTGGTATCTGCCACAGAATGGCTTGCATTCTCCCCTGATTTACATTGATTTTACATTATATCTCCATTAACTTCAGCAGAATTTCTCCTTTTTTTTTCTTTTTTTTAATTCCCCTCCCCCCTACCCTGAGAGATCAGAAGAAAGCTAAACACACTGGCCCCAGAACATCAGAAACCCATACCCCTGGCCACCTCAAAACTAGGTCTCTTGTAGGAAAACCGGAACTGTCTGTCACTGACAACACAGACACCACCAATTTTCCTACCCTTCAAGGGCAGAGAAGCTTCAAAATGTTCATTAAGGCAAGCGGATGACAGCTGGAGCCCTTCATGCAAGGTATGGGATCAGCACCAGCTCCTGAGCTGCCATGGCTCTGAGTGTCTGCTTGATATGGAAAGCAAGAGCCACATTCAAACATCCCCTAGAGCCTCTAAATTCAAGGGAACAATGAGCCTTTGAGACTTGCACTCAAAATCCTCTCTACTCCAAGGGGAGAAAAAGAAACTTCTAAAGAGAAATTAATCTCCTTATGCAAGAGATGTCTTGGTTGAGAACCTTTAAGGAGTGGTTCAGCCATTTCTCCACTGGCTAGTAAGGGAGCCTGGAGCACTGTTAGGCACCTAACTTTTAGAGATGTGAGGGTGATTACGCACTGCATAAAGCCTCCTTATACCTTATTTTTTATGCACAGTAGTTGAATGTAATTGGGATCTATCTCTTCGCTTGGGATAGGAAAGAAGAATTTAATTTGCAGAGAAGCATGGGAACTTGGAAATCTCTTTCCTCCTGGATATGCTGTCTCAGGGAATGACAGTCACGCATCACCCCGCTTTGGTAGCAAAAGGCAGGTAAACAATCATATCCCAGGGAAAGAAAGAAACAATATCTACACTTATTTTCCGGAGCTGTTGTCAGCCTTGAGCAAAGCTCCCCCGGACACGGGAAGGAAACCCAGCAAAACACAAAAGAAGAAAAACCAGATTCTCCCTGGATGTCAGGTGTGAAGATGGCAACTTGGGTCATGATCCAAGGAAGTCAAGAACACGACCTTCAAGTGACAACTTTTTCCATTCAAATGCACTGGCTCACTCTAAAACCCACTGAGAAATATAAAAGCTGTTGTTTCTGAGCACCTAGGATCTGAGTTACCTAAGCCCAGCACAGAGCAGGAGAAAGAGAAGACTGAGCGACCTGGCAAACCATCCTTCCAGTAACCTGGTAAGGCCTCTCTAAATCGCCACAAAACTACCTGGTCCAAGCAGGCATCAGCTAACCAGGCAGGTAGGTCCTCTGCAGATGCGGGGAGCACTAGTGTGGTACAGGTAAAGATCAGCCGACGGATAGCAGCTGCTTGCCCCAGTTGGGGGATGGCTCATTACTCTGTTGGAGCATGAGAATGATGCACAGACTGCGCTGGGGATTTTCATTTGTGCAGAATTTGACTTTTCACTTGTTTCATGAGTAGGCTGAAACCTCATTTGTGCGAAAAAGCAGCCTTAAAAATGAGAAAACATCCCTCTCTGGCTACAGAACAAGATGCGAATGTGACTGCAGAGAAGTAAGTCTCTGCAGTGCTTTCACATTGGCAGAAGATTCATGGACATCTTCTGCCTTACTTCCTTTCTGCTCCGACCCAGCTCAGCCCTTCAGAGGGCTAGTTTTCCAGAAATCCGTAACACCTTTGAAACTGTGTTTTAATACAGAATCCATGGGCTTGGAGACCAAAGTCTTCACTGACTTTGCTAGTTACTGTCCAAATCTAATATCTGTTAATACTCAGCTTCCCCAAATTGTCTTGGATGCAACATATGTGCTCCTAAGATATCTGATGTGAAAGTTCACTTGACAAGGCCACAGGCAGGGCTGGAAAAGATATAATGAAGCTGGTCCCTATCAGCTTCACAATGGTAAAGATATTTCCTCTTGCTGTGTTCCACGTAGAGGGAAAACATCACACTGGCTTGGAAAGTCAACAAACCTAGGAGATTCAAGGTGAAAGCCACAAGACCATGTGCACAGCTGTAGGACCTCTGTAATAACTGCACATTTGGGTCATGCTAATGACATGTAGTGTGATCACATTTCTGATTGGTACCAGTTATGTAATATTGTGCATAGCCTCAGCTTGCATTAGTGTCCCTTCGTGTGAATCAGCACCTCTCATAAGATACACAGGCTGCAACAACCTCTTGCTAAGGACGCCTTCTACTGATGTGCTGCGTGCATCACGCTGCACCACGATCTTTGGTGAGGCCGTGCATACTGGGAGTACACACAGCTGGCAATACTAAACATCCTCGTGCCGTCACAGCTTGGTCACAAAAGAGGTAGATAAGCAATCACACCCTATCTGGCCTTGGCATTACCAAGTATAGCATGCTGCTGGTGCTTAATAGCAGTAATAGCAACCTTCCATCCAACCTGGAGGAAGAGCTTCCAGCTTCATCACTTTTTCAGTATCTGCCTCTTTTTGCTCCCCATTTTCTCTTTCCAAAGTTGGCACCTGAAAGTTTTCTCTGCATTAATTCCAGACATTGTGTAAACACTGGGCTTAGATTTACTTAAACGAGGCTATTTCAGCCCTAGCTTTCCTCTCAAGTAGATTTCCCGTCTCATAAATTCAAGACATGCACAGTTCAGTTTTGCTAGGAAGGTGGAATCTTGAGTTGATCCTCCTTTTGGGATGACCTGGAAGACAAAAGGGCAAATGGAGGATCTGGGATCTTCTGGTTACTGGCTGGAAAGCGGGGCAACATCCTGCCATGTGCTGTTCAGGAGGTGGTGCCAGTGGTCCAAGAGAGTGTTACTACTTGAGATAAATAATCTGCAAGATTTGAAATCTACCAGTCTCTTGGCATTTTTTTCTTCAGAATCCCAGAACACAGAGAACCATCTCTTCCTACTGAGCAGACCACTGGCATTTTCATTGGAGAAACACATGATTACTATTTTCTCCTGTTTCCAGATACTCAAACTATTTGTTACTTATTAGAAAGGCACTTGCATATCAAATGTTCATAAGCACTCTTTGGGGAGGCAATCAGAGAATCTCCTAGGAGTGAAAGAGCTTTTCCTATTTGATTCACAAGCCTCTATTCACCAGGACTTCAGATATTTTTTCTGGCAGCAATGTGAACCCCCAAACATAATGCAAGTGTGGGTTTTGCTACTGCTGACGAAGGCTCTCACACACCCCTGAGCCTGGCAAAGGGTCTTTACCAAAATGATGGAGTAGGTTTTTGTCAAACTTTTTTTCTGCCTGAGACTGATCTGCTAAATCTCAGTTCTGGAGGCGCTGGGCTGGCTTTGCCTTCCAGTTTATGGAGCGGGCACAGAAACAGAGACCACAGACTTCACATTCTGACTATAACGAGGGTTTTGCTGCTTTGGCTGCGTTGAGGAAGACTCTCCTACTTCTCACTTTCCTCTGCCAGCAAACCTCTGACAACTAGACTGAGCACAAAACAGCCATGCCAGCCTGTACTAATCTAGCAGATTGAATGGTACAGGAAGGATTAAGCAAGAGAAGCAGCTTTTCACTCTCGTCTCTGGTTCTAGGGAAGCTTAATCAATGGCTGGGAATTGCACCCCTGAAACCAACTCATGCATGACAGCAGGAGAATGGCTTGCTGTCTCCTTTCATTTCCTCCTAGACCAGCTCTCCAAGCCTACTTTGTCCCCCTCTTGACAGTTTTAGCAGTGGTGGAAGGTTACGTGGACCACGGACAGTGTGCTCCCCCTCACCGCCCTTCCAGGGATCGAGTCACTCAATGGGCGTATGCTGGGCAGGGGCAGTGTCCGTGGCTGTTGTGTGGTTGTACAAACCAGGGGCTTTCCTGTAAGCGTGTGGAGGATTTAGGCTCTGTTAAAATCTCACCAGGCTGTCTCTTCTTTGAGGTTTTTCCTTTATATTCATCCCCACTCATTCCTCCAGCCAGTGCCATCACATGGCACCTGGTCACACTGCATCCCTGTACAATTCCTTCCTTTGCTGTGTGCTCAAACCGTTCATGTACTAGGAGGCCATTCTGGCATGCAGTACCCTCCTTCCTCCTAGCCAAGACATACAGTGTGTATTTAACTAATTTAATTGGCTCAGTCAATAAGGTCCCTGTTTATTTCAATATAGCTCCATTCCTTCTCGGGGATGGAGGTACCTCAAAGCACAGTCGTCTGCCCTGTCCTTCACCAGTTCTGAGGGGATTTCACTGTCTTGGGAACACTGAAGGATGCACAGTTCTCCTTGCTAGGGGCATTCACTTTGGGCATGGACACTCATCTTCTACTCCTGTTCACTTGTCAAGTCACTTTACCCGACCAGTAATTCCTGTCTTTGGTTCAGAGTGTTCTTTTCTTCTTGTGAAGAAACCAACAGGGACTCCAGGCAGAAAATAAATCTTCCTCTTGTTTTTTGCTACTATAGTGATGCTTTTGAACCAAGTCAAATTGTACAGCGGAAAACAAGACAAGAAAGAAGATAACAACAAAATAGTTCTCAGTCAAACAAGCTGTTCTGGGTTTACCACAGAGAAGACCATCCATCAGAGACCTCAACAGCTTTAAGCCCTACTTTATGAGACTGGCAGGGAGTTGGAAGGGAAGGAGCAAGGTGATGGAAAAGATGCCTGAGAAATAGTCCACTTCTAGCCACTGGCCCCTCCATGAAGGTGAATGTTGGTCTCAGGGTGCTGCATTCATCCACCCAGCAGAAAAGATAACGGGACTCCTCAGCATGGGAGAGGGCACAATTGGCAGAAGATTTTCAGTTCCCTGGCTGAGATTTCCGTTTTGGGTCAGTCCAAAATTTCCCCAAGAAAACCCTTCAAACACTTTCTGAAACAAGCAACAAATGTAAAAGGATAATTTTTTTAATCATGTGAGATCCATTGTGCAATCCAAAGCTGAATCACAGCCTTTTGTTTTTTTCAGAAAGAGATTTCAGTGTCTTCACAAAACTCTGCCCACACCAAAAGGTCTGTTCCCTTCACAGATACGGTGAAACTAGCCTGGAGAATAGAAATATTGGACTTTAAAAACAACTAAACACCTTGACCTAAAAGTAACTTATGTATACACAGAGCTTTCTCTCTGCATGTACACAAATATATAAATGGGCATAGGTATACTGTTACTTAGGAATGAACTGTGGTGATGTGATATCGAAAGAGAGAGCAAGATGGAGACAATTAGCCTCTTCAAAATTAGTTTCAGGATGAATGAATGCCTATCAATAACCTTTTCATTACAGCTCGGATCTCAGGGCTCCACTGAATTACCCCAGCACAGGCAGACAACAGTCCCTGCCTCAAAGATCTTGCAGTCTAGAAAGTATGCTACTGACCAAGCCTAGAGAGCATGAATATGAATTTGGGGAGACCACGGGATTCCTGAATAAAAGCAAGGCTCTTACATGGAATATAAAATCATTCTGTGATGTGTAGACTGCAAAAGGAAGGAAATTTAACCTTAACATAAGCCACAGACATTTGGAGAGCCGCTGCTGTTAAGCCCAAATCTACAGTTTACTAAGTAAAGTCCATATGTCATACCTTCAAAAAGAGAAAGCAAGGTATGGAGGAAACCGAAACAGCAATTAGATGAGAATACAAAATTTTCTGAGAGGCAAATAAATTCCTATGTATGAGATGTGGTTGAGGGAAAGAGCCAAAACTTTGCCCAGCATTGGGTGAAGCATTCTGTAAGGGCAACAGAAAATGTTTTTCCAGAGGTATGTGGAACAGCTTAAAACCAACAGTGCCCACATTTTGGGGAACAGAAAGGCACCAACAAGGATCCCCTTGTAGGCAAAATAACTGTCTAGAAAAGTGTTTCAAACCAGCAAATATGTTCCAGCATTGATAGAGGAGATGTGGGCTTTAAAATGGATCCTGGAGCATGCTACACTAGTATTTTAACTCAGACACAAGAGAAACTCACAAAACAAGTGTTTAAAAGTAAAATTTGTTTTATATTGTTGGCATAACAGACCAATTCAAAGGCAAGCAATAATTATGATCTATTTTGACCAAACTATCTTGTATTTCTTCCAATAAGATGGGCAGGTAAATTATCTGGTGGCCAGATCCAGTTACCACTGGAGTCAGTAGAAAAGATGCCATTTACCTCTGAGGTTAAGTCCAAGTCCTGGTATTAAAACCTAGTCTAGACAAATAGCTGCTTGCAAGTCCCAACCAGACAGCAGGCAGTGCTCTTGAAAGGAAGTCTAAATACCCACAAGTCTGTGCAGAGCGCTCTGCTTGCAGGCAGAAGAAGAATTCCATAAGAAAATCTAGCAAGGAAAATCCCTTTTGGCTTTTACACACAGCATGAGAACTAGATCTAATCATACATAATATTTGGGTACTGTCAGGGAGCAGTCTGCAGATCATGATATTTCCATAGCTGCAACTGAAAAGCCATCAATGCATATGGATCCACACCACTTAAATAAACCACACACAGGAGCAATGTTCAGTAGAACTAGTTGACAGCTAAATGTTCAAAACAAAAATACTCTCTAACATTTAGGATGAGCATTCCTGCAAACACGGTTGAATGAGTTATACTTTAAGTTAATGATTTTTAATGGAAGTACACTGGAAAGGTGAGGGGCTACAGCTGGTATTCTTCCTGGCCCTCAAAGACTGATCCATGCAGACCCCATACTTGCCCAGCCTCTCGAGCCCCTTGTGCAGCATCAAGGATGTTCAAAAGCCACTTCGGACATGCTCCGCCCTTGAGCTGTGCACTCTGTGCTTACTCTCTGAAAAACTCGATGCGATTGCCTTCCTACCATAAGGATGTCACAAACGAGAATGAAAAGTATAAGCAAGCATTTTGGAGAGCAAGAGAAACAAGGGCTGCTGCTCCTTAACAAAATTAGCAGATGGCTCCTAAACTGAGCTTTAAAAAATCTAGATTACAAGTTTTGACACAACAGCAATAGATACAGTGTGCTCTTGCATGGTTGCCGTGAGATTTCTGGGAATGTCAAAATTGTTTAGTAAAACTATGATAGCCTGCCAAATTGTCCACGGTATTTCAGAATTTAAAGATGCAAATGGATGAGTGAGGCACCTAATAGAATTTGCAGAAGTGCTTCGTGTCTTTGGGCACTCTGCTGCTTCTGCAAAACGTGGCCTTCAGTCCCTCAAGCAACTTCTGGAAAAGGACATAATTTTATGAGGGAGATAAATCCAATCAGCTATCTGAGTGTCTAACGACCCTTATACCCAATCAGTTTAGAAATATTATTGTTTAATTACACCAACAGCATGGAAGAGAGAGACATCTCTGGTGGATAAGACAGTACAGACCTACAGAAAAAGAGTCCATTGCATTTACAGTTGCAAAACAGAGAGCAATCCAGTTGGAGAATAGGAGAAACTGGAAATAAACTTTGGCAGGATTGAAGAGAAGGTGCCAATCAATGTATAGGAGTGTCTTCAATTTCACCAATATGCATAATGGAGGCATGAGTTAAGCTTCAGCATTACTCTGAGACTGTAGTTTGAGAGAGAAGTTTCCATTTTAAGCAAACCCAACCTTCTTGCCTTTGATGCTAGTCTGTTTCTGAAGCTGTCAAAACACCCTCACTCCAACAACATGTGAACAGCCGAGCTGCCATGGAGGATGCAGGTGGAGCAGGGGGCCTTAGCACCTAGGAAAGAAAGGACTGAGCATATTCAAGAAGTATGGGGGTTTATGTTGCTCTGATGCTCTTATTCAAAGTAGGAGGCCAGTGACAATTGTATGAAACTCGCCAAAACCAGAGCAGAAGTGAGGTGGCCTGTGTGGACTGAAAAGCTGGAAAAGGGGCTTGTGTCAGCCAAAGAATATTTATTTCCCAGTATTCTCAGCTACTTTTGGCTATATCAAATCCGTCTACAAATACTACCTTGACTAAAAAAGAACAAGTGACAGGGCTAGCAGAAGGAAGGACAGAAGATTATTAACTATTTGAAACAGGGTGTTTTGGGGAAAATATGTAGTTTCCCTGATGGATAATGTAGATGAGGACTGAGGGGCACTTTCCCTAATTTCTTCAAGGGGAATGTTGCTAGGTAGTGCAGACAAGACTGAGCTGGCTGACACGCAACTGAACACCATGTCTTGGGAGTGCGATGTCCAGCAAAGTACAACTAACTCAAGAATTTCTCTTCTTTCTCAGGAAGATTTTGCAGCCCACACTGAACTCAGTGCTGTCTTGGTCAGAATGGTGATGGTGCATGGGCTAGCTAATTCAAAGTTACTTTGGGTGTGTTAGTTAGACCTGGAAGCACAACATTGAAGATGAAATGAAATTAAGATCTTAGTTGACTCTGAGATCTTCATGCCTGTAACACACATACCTGCCTGGATACAGCAAGACAATGGCCCAAACCAGCATTCACATACTTCAGAAAGGAGCAAAGGAAGGTAAGCATGCCTATCAGTGTACTGAAACAGGAATAATTACACAGATGAAGTGGGTACAACAGTACAGGGTGCGGTAGTCTCAGGGGCACACTGGTATTTGTCTGGAGCATTTCAAAATGCTGGACAGATTCAGAGCCAAACAATAAGAGCAAAGAAGACCCTTCTGTCCTCTGCTAAACACAACTCCACACTATAGAAGGTGCTGCATCATTTCGTGCAGTCCTATAACAGGCAGGAAACCATCAATGGATACTGGAAAGTGATCTCTGCTGTTAGCTAGCATCACAGGGTTTTCTTAGGAGGCAAACTGCAGGGAATCTGGGACAAGAATTTTGCCTTGTCTCTGGCAAAGTGGCCCATGATCTTGAAGGACAGCAGGAAGGGTCAGTGTCCCATGGGCTAGCTGGCCAAGGAAAGGAGTGACCCCCTTTCCCTGCTGACATGCAGTGATGGCTGCAGGACAGCTCCAGCTCTGTGGCTGCTGAGCACCCTGTTTTCTGAGAGAAGACCGAAGCACCAGTGACAAAGGGCTGAGCAGGGAGCCCAGTGTCTCCCACTGCACAGCCCTACTGTCTCATCTAGTGTCAGCGTAGGAGGCAGTATTAGCAGACTAGGTACCCTGTAGTCTGATGGTTTCACTTACATATCAATTACTAAAAGGCAACAGGGTATTATTTATACAATAAGTGCTATATAGAACAGCAGGGTAATATTTAGAGGGCAAATACTACGGAGAGGAAGGCTGCAATTTGTTCTGCAGCAGCAGGATGTTCTATGCACTCCAAAGTACTGAGCAGGATTAGGGTGACACTTATATGCCAACTACTGTATGAGGACAGGGTATTATTTAAACCCCAGATACAATGGTAGGGAAAGAGTATTATTTACTAACCAGATTGAATGCAATAGCAGCAGTGGCAATAACTGCACGGTATAATTTACAACAGAGGAAAAGACATCATTTGCAGACCAGTTATTACAGAATGGGAGGGTATTCGCTATGGCACAGCACTGAAGAGTTACTTTGAAGCCGAGCGCTATAGAGGTATAGGGTATTATTTATACTCCAAACTCCATAGAAACTATTTTTCTGGGGTAAGTAATAGTGACAGTTAATCATTTATATGAAAGCCATCCTGTAATTTCCAATATGTGAACTACGTGATTATTTCAACCTTGAAACTACAGTACAGATGATGTAATGTTAATTACACTTAGATCTGTGGCTGCTGTACCACAGGACTGCTAAGTCGAAGTAATCTTCTGAAGTCGATAGATTTGTGCCAGCAAAACTACTGAATCTGCCCCTGCCCTGTGCAAAGCCTGCGGTGCCTGGGGATTTCCAGGATTATGGTGGGGTATTTATCCCTGACCCTGTGCAGGATCCCAGCAGGAGCAGCAGGCTTTCCTGTGAGTTACAGGTTATTCAATCCCCGGCGCAGCGGCTGCTCTCCTGGCAGAGGTGTGAATGATGGATGGGAGCTCCAGCTGGAAGGGATCAGTACCATCACTTTCACCTGTTTATCAGATCCTGGCCTTCACATTTTCTTTACTCATCTCTTTCCTCAAGTCTGAGATCTAAGCTCAGTCAGGAGATGTTCCTTGGTTATTTCTGGCTAGTTTCTCCTGTGGACTTTTTTTTCCTGTCACATTATTCCTATTTAAATTTCTCACCTATTATCCAAATTTGTATCTCCTGCAGCCATCACAGACAATTCCTTCTGTCCTTCAGTGATTTTCCACACTATTGCTAATAAAGTGTCCAAATCCTCTCCTCAGTGCTAAACAGGGACATTTGAGAAGCCAAAGGCACATGTACATTGCCAGACCAGATGAAACCAATGATGTGTCCAGGCCAGTATCCTGTCTTGGACAAGACCTATATCACCAGCTTCAGAGCAAAATTCTCATCATCAAAAAATAAGGAATAAATTGCTGAGGAGGAAGTTTCTTTTTAACACTGGCCATTTAGTGGTCACCTTATGCCTTGAAGCATGAGTATTTACATTCCATATTCTCCCACTAATGTAAGCTAGGTTGACTGGGCACGGCTTAATAGACCGTTTTGCTCGTCTCAGGCCTAACCCATGAGCACTACCCTGCCAGAAGACATTTCCTGTCCTGATCACTTTGTCCCTATGGTACAACTTGCTTGCTCTCGCAAATGCCCTTTTGTCTCGCGCTGCCTGACACAGCCTCTGTTGAAGCCAGTGCCTTTCCTCCGGGACCTGCCTTACCCATGGCTGGGCATGGAGCAAGGCTGGGCTCAGGTCCTTCCACCCCCGAGCAGCACCAAGGTGCGTCAGAAGATCCCTGGCTCCCAGGCAGTTCCCTGGTAACACGGTGGCTACAAGGACTATGCCCGTGTTCAAGGTTCATGCAGTGACTCACTAACTGTCCTGTCAAGAAGAGCTGCCAGGTCAAACAGCACCGACCTGCCTTTCCTGGGACATCCCATCACCCCAGTTCTTCAGAGCAATCTCTGCCCCTTTCCATCATAAGCTTCCCTGCCCCTTTCCATCATAAGCCTCCACGCTCTCAGGACACAGTGACAACCTGGGGGGGAACCAGGCAGCGAGGCAGAACTCTTCACCGGAGTTAATTTTGGGTCTCTCCCAAAGCTCTCCCTACTTCAACAGACCAAGATATTCTCTGGCTTGCACTGGGGTTTGGGGAAAAGCCGTGAATTGCCATGCCTTGGTTGACATAAAGAGCAACCACAAAGGTGAAAACCCAGACTGTTATGCTTGTGAAAGATATCCCATGCTCCTGCTTTCATCTCTTGCTCCCTTCTCTCAGCAGAGCCCTTTCTGTGGCCTCCACTCTGTCCTCCTCTCGAGCTCCCAAACACAACAAGGTTTCCTCCTCAGCCAGCCTCAGGGAAGGGCAGAGCCATGGAAACCTGCAGTTAAAGCCATCTCCCAGGCTGCTTCCATGCAGCTTATACAGCAGGAATGGAGACCTGAAGGCTTCTGAACTTCACTGCAAGGCCAACGTGCCCAAGTCACATCATCGCCCTTCTCCTCACTTGGTTGTGGAGGGCAGTGACACAGCTCCAGCCACCTTGGTCAATGGGCTGAAGCCATCCAGGAGTATTAGATCACTAAAGTCAATCACACCATCGTTGGGGTTGTAAAGCAGGAGATGGAAATTGGAGCGAGGAGGTCCGTCTGGCTGCTACTTAACACCTCAGCACATTTCAACAGCTAAAGCACACGGAGGCTCTTGGGGTACCCAAGTCAAATGATTCTGGTATTTCTCGTTATTTCCCCCATCCTTCTGCTCTCTAATCTGTACGGAACAATCACCAGGGAGGGGGAATATCACACAAGGGAGAAGTGGAAATTTTTATTAAAAAGGGAAAATCCGATGAAAAGCGCACAGAGGAAAAAAAAATCTTGGTGTGAAGTGTCTCAAAAAAGGCTGCGCGGGTAGCACAACAAAACCCCCTGCCTATTCATCAGGCCAACAAAAAGCTTCTTTAGATTTATACTGTGAGTCCATTGAGTGGGAGGGGAGGCGAGGCAGCGCTCACACCCCCACCCTTATGCACACAGGCAGAGCCCACAGACCTGCTCTGTGCACACAGGCTGAGCTGTTCTGCCCTCTCACAAGGAAGCACTGAGTTTTTAAAAGTAAACTGTAAGGTTTCCGTTGTTGCACTGGGCTCAAGTATGCTTTTTTTTTAACATATAACAGCTCCCTCTCTTTACCATCTCTCTCTCCTTTTCACTCTTTAAACAGTCCCGGCTGCTCTGGGCTGCTCGGCAGCCGTCGCGCGCTGGCTCCGTATGTGGTCCAGACCCGCTATGAACACGGCTTTTGTTGCCGCTGCTGGGAAGCTGCCTGAAAGCAGCACACACAGCCCGGCTTGTTTCACACGTGGAGGCTGCAGCGGGTTCGGGGGGAGAGGAGGAGGAGGAAGAGAGCAGCTTGGGGAAGGTTGTCTTGTGGTAGAGAAGCTGTCCCACCACTGGCAAGGGAAAGCGAGAGTGAGGAGACAGAGGAGGGTGGCAGTGGAAAAGATGTCTCAGGCAGCTAAGAAAGGTCCCGTTGATTTTTAAAATGGGACCGCTTGGCCCTGCACCAGCCCACGTTCCCGCCGGGTGTAAGTCAGCATGGGAAGGCAATGAAGTCACTGGATCTGTGCAATGTACATTTGGAGAGGATCTGCCCTGGAGAAAGAGGAGAGAAAAGACCGATACAGAGAAGAGGAGAGAGAAGACCAATAATGGAGTGGATTTTGGGGTCCCCGGGGTTTCTGACCATTATACGCATCCCTGGGTGACCCCAGAGCACTGAACAACAATCTAGTTTCTCTTTTCATTTACACATTCATTCATTTGTTTCTGTTTTTTAAGTAGTACTGTCCATCCTCTTCTCCTCTAAACCCCTTAATATTCCTCACTAATTAGACAGTATTTTACGGTGATGAGCTGTTGTTTGCTCTGACAGTGCTTAGTCTTTTGAACTTGGTTTAATATCCTCTTTTCCTCAGTAAGTTTTTCCCTCTTTCACTCCCTCAGTTTCCTGTCTCATCGGCTCTCTTCGCCCATCCATCCTCCAGCCTTGTGCTGCTGTCAAACCCTGCTACTGTACATGGAGGTGATTATAGGAAACATTAAATAGCAGTTCATGTGGAACAGATGGAGTTTTCCCCCAAAGACTGTTCAGACTGTCGAGAGCACTCATCCAGCATGGGTACATCCCCAGCCCTCACCCTCTGCCCCGTCCAGCGACAGTGGGAGGTGATTCCTGCCCTTTCTGCATGCTGACAGCAACTCGAAATATCTCAGAAAGGGGCAACATCTCCCCTTTGACCTATCAGGCAGACGCAGTCTCTGAAGCCAGCAGGAAAATATAACGTCAAACAACCAAAGCAAAGAAACAAACAGCTTCCAAAGGCACGCAGGATCTGAAAGCCCACGAAACTCAGTCCCCAAACCACTGGCCTCTCTGCCCAGCCAACATCCTTTATCAGGAGCTTATAGACGAAAACCAAAGTAGTGACGAATGCTAAAAAATTCCTCTCTCCCAACTATTTTGCTGTGGGATGTTCCCTGCTTTCCACATCTGGCAAAGTTATTTTAGAAAGCTAGGAAACTGTTTCAGACTGAAGTTTTTTGGCTAATCAACCCAAAAGGGAAAGGTTAAAATACATACTTTCTGCTACATGCAGAGGGTAGACTGCTACTTAGCACAAAGTTTAAATGGAAAGTCTTAAAAAGTAGTAAATGAACAAAAAGAAGAAATTTGTTATAGCGATTCTGAAAAATAAAAACTTTTTTGCTCTGTCCACTTCTGCAGAAGAGCTCAGCTCCTTGCAAACTATTGCTAAAAATATGCTTCATCTGCAAATGGATTCGGAAAGAGGGCAGGTACTGAGTAACGCCTGGAGCAGCTAACTGGAAACAACCCAGGAGGCTCTGCCAACCGCTGGTCCCTGCCATCCTCACGCAAGCGGAGCATGCTGTCAAACCCTCCGGCATCCAGGCTCTTTTCATTCTCTTTCTGGACCTGCCAGCCCCTACTCGGAGCTTAGCCCCCCTCTAGCTCAGAGATCACCCTTTGCCTCCCCTGTAGCGCAGCAATGACACCGATAAAATCAGTAATAATGAGATACCCCACAGCCATTTAGGACACTCGCAACAAATCAGCACGACAGCAGCCTCCTTCCCCAGTGCTCAGAAGCAGGATCAGACAGATCACCAGGGCTCAAGCAGCAGCTGAAATTCATCACAAAGAAACGCTGAAGGGTTGGAGGGTCTTTTGGGGATGGAGAACAGGGATAACCCTGTCTCTGCTCTCCCACCTTGTGGTTTTGGCTATAGGATCTCTTCAGCCGGTGGCTTACTTTCCCTCCCTTCCCCAAGCCAACCAACAAACTTGACAGATAGTTGTTGCGCCTGGCTATAGGTTTGCTTCCCATAATGGGTGGGTTGCTGGTGAGGACCATCGTGACGAGAGGTATGCCAGGCACTGGCTCCACTCTCACAGCAGCACTGCTTGCAGAAGGGAAGCTCTGTGGAGGAGCTCAATCAGTTTACAACTTTTCTCACATTTCTCTGCTGGCTGCTCACCAGGGAAACAACCAATCCACTGACTGAAAGCCTGCATCTTTAGAGCACTGAGGAAAGAAATAGGAAAGTTAAGGAAAAGATACCAAAGAGAGAGGAGGGAGGAAAGTGCAATACATTACCTTTAACAGTTCAGTGCAGTGCTTCCAGAATCTAAGTCCCATACACCTGGCAGAGAAATGAGGTGTTTTTCAGCGTTCAAGCAGGAAAGAGCTTGCCACTTCTTGCTATTACTCTATGTCTTCTTCACAATCTCCAGATGAGTTTTTCCTGCCTTTTGTTATCTTCCCTGGTTCCCCAGAAGAAATCAAAATTCCCTGTGTGATATTTCAGGTCCTTTCAGGCAGTGGCAGCAGCAGCAGACTTGAAGAGTAAGTACTGTGTGTGAATGGCAAAAAAGAGAGAGAGGGCTTCAGACCACATCAGCTGCCACTGGCTGTAAGAAAGACCATCAAACTCCTGTCAGCCTCCTTAGATACTTCTTGAAGAGCTGGCAAACTAAGTGTATTGGATCCTCCTCTGGATTTTAGAGTAAAGGTAGGCACGCATCCAGGGGGCAGGGGGAAATAGGAGGGCTTACGGACAGAAAAGGAAGCCCAGCCTCTTGGAAAGAAGAAAAAAAAAAAAGCCAACCCAGAAAAGAAAAGAAAGGGGAAAAAAAAGCATTACCAAAAAAATACTGTAAATGGAGAAAGCTGAATGGGGAGTGGGGGATTAAATTTAGCCCTCTGGTTTGGAAGCAAACTGGCTGGAGCACCACAAGTGGTTGAGAGAGAAGAAATACTTTATGTAATAAAAAGAGAACGTGGTTTATACAAACTAAAATAAGATGAAGCTAATTAAAGAACCTGGGCAAAGTATGTGTGTCTGCAATGCAGTCAATATCACTGCAGTCTGAGCAGAAATGAGCAGGTTTACCAGGAAGCTCAAAGAGAGCCGCAAACAGGAAAGTTCAGGGAACTCTCTTGCATGGCTCCACTGGCTGCTGCAGAGGAGGAGGCAGGTGATGGCAGATGGAGCTCGGCGGGGAGGGAGGGAGGGAGGAAGGGGGGAGATGCTCAGCATTAGGAAGTGGAAGGCACCTGGAGCATCAGTAGCTGATAAGTGATACAGAGAAAGGAAGCTACTGGGAATGAATTTCTCTAAAAGTTCTTTGGGGTGTACTGGAGAGAAATATAGAGTCTATAAGCACCCAGGAATAGTGGAGACTGAAGCAATCACCCCAAAACTTTGAGGAGGATCCCGTAACTGAATCCTTGGCAGTCCTGGTGCTGTGAGAAAGTGCTGAAGAGGCTGTAATGTATTATGACATTATTTTTTTTTCTGTGGGGGATGCTAGTGCCTTTGAGTGGGAGAAAAAGCTGGTCTAAAGGAAGAGGGAAGGGGTCTTCTGCAGGCCCACACCTTGGCTTGTGAAGAGTCCAGGTGGCAGCTGGGAAGAGGTGGGAAATTACTGAGATTTTCAGAGTTGAGAAAACCTCTTGTAGTTGAAAAACCGTTGTACCTCAGTGGTGAAACTTGAGGGTGGACAGAGGTCTTGGGTTTGATTTTTCTCAGGGTTGCAAGAAGGTCCCAGCTTAGGCTGAGACTGCCTGTACTGTGACTCGGTCTTCTCACCTCCCTGTTCACCACCATTTCTGCTGCTAAGAGATCTCCAACAGACCAAGGTGGGGTGATCATGAGGGCAGAAATGCAGCTGTATGATGCTGCCTGGGTCATAACTATTTCTCACAGCTCTCAGTGAAGGTCTCTCCACCACAGGAGAGTCAGTATCTACAGCCCAAGGGAAAGTCTTTATGCAGGCTGTGACATGGGTTACCAGAGAGAAGAGCAGGAGACGCAGAGATTAATAATTTTGTAGGTCAAATTATGTCAGGTCTTCACAGCCTACTATCTGCATTGCTGTTCCTGTGGAAAAGAGGGAAGAGTTTCTAAAGGCCTTGGTTCTTAAAGAGGTTTTAAAAGGTGGAAAACTCTCTGGATTTAAGAAGGAGAAAGCTGTTTCTCCTAACATGGAAGAGAGTATCATCAGCCTAAAGTAAAGGTAAAATGGGAGTGTTCTCCTCATGCCTTCCTTGCATCCAAGCCACATGTCAGCCCTCAGCCTCTGTCCCTCCAGCACTCTTTTAATACGATCATTAATATCTGCACTTCCCCCTCTCTTCCCAGCACCTTCCTTTGATCTCTGTTTTATGATATAATAGTTTTTCCTCCCTTCATGAATTATTTTTGTCCCATGCCTCATTTCAAAGCTTGCTTCCTTGACTGTTTCACTTTTAAACCTGAGGCTCATAACCATTTCGCAGCATTCGTGCCCTCTCATGAGAGCCGTGCATCCATCGTCCTGACAGGTAATGCTCCCAGATCACAGACCATGGAGACTCCTCCTTGGATCACCCCTTTTTTTTCAACAGTGAAGCACTAGATATTAACTTAAAATCTTTCCAGGTGCCCTTATGCTAAAAGTCAAAAGGGCAGTGAGGGAAAACTCCACAGCCATTAGAAAGGACAGTAGATTCACAGACCCACCTGAAACTCTTGGACTTTATTTCCCTGACCTCACATGCCTTTCAGTGTATAAGAATGCTGCCTGTCCACATCCAATGTAATCCTCCATCTGCAGACTTCGAGTGGGGACCTTCCCATCTAGTCAAAGGGCATCATCGGACCCATCCCAGCGTGCCACCACCTCCTGCTTCTGGGTGGGCTGGGACTGACCAAGAGGCACGGGCTGCGCTGGAGCATTGCCTGCCTCCCCCCTTGCTAGCTGGGCTGTCTCTGCTCTGCACCGTGCAGCGCGGTGTGGCTGCAGCAGTGAGAAGGGACAGGCAAAACGCACTTCAGATGGGGCATGACAGCTCGTGCTTTAGGCAGGACTCGATATTTCCAGCTGGGGATAAAAAACACGTAGACAGGAGCTATAAAATGTGACCTGACTGATTTTGTTCCTACTCCTGTATGTGAGAGACTGAAACATCTCATGCCCAACCGCGGGCCTTTCTCCCAGTAACATAAAGACCTTTTGGGAAATGTATATGTTTAGTTGTTTTGCTGTGGAAGAACTGGGAGCCCTGTGTACCCTCTGCTGCCACTGTGGTTTGGCAAAGAAAATCCCATCTAAACCTTCCGTGAGCTTAAGCCAGGGAACAGAGAAAATTCCACTTCGGAGCTGACCAGCTAGGAAAATGTGATGCTCCACACAAAGTGGTTTCTTAGCAACTTCAGGAAAGGCGTAGAAACAGCTCAGTACCTGCTGGCGGTCCCAGTTTTTTGTCTGCATCAGGAACGATTGGAAAAACAGCTAAATATGTTCAGAGAAATTGTGATTCATAAACTGCTCTTCTGTTTGTTTGTTTTTTAAGCTGAGGAGAGGCCAGGTCAAAGAAAGTCACAGAAATGGCTTTTGTTTTTTGTTTAAAGCAGAGAAGCAACAATTCAGAGCTGTTTGAAGTACAGGTAACATATTGCAAAAGTGCTTACGGTTAGGTAAGATTTTTACATGTCATTATAAAGTTCAAAGGAGGCTTATGTCTATTCCCAGTGAAGTTCAGTCTTCGGGGACTGCAAATATTTGAAGAGAGAGCAAACCCTGTCGCCAAGGAAGAGTGAATAATAGCTTTGCAGTGAATATTATTGAATATCCAAAATTTGTATGGTGGAAACAGTCACTGAATTAAAATGGGCAGAAAAGTTAAAAATACCAGACAGAGAAAGGTTGTATCAGTTAAGGTGAGAGTTGCTTGCAGTTTTCCAAAAGCAATGAAAGGCAGGCTTGGGTTGGCTTTCCAGCTGAGAGAGAGGTAAAAAAGAAATAGAACAAATAGTAGAATAAAGAATTAAAACCTCAAACTGCTTTTGAAAATTGTGTAAATCAAAACACTCACTGTTGTGAACTACTGCCTCTTCCCTGCAACTACCGCTGCAGCCATCTCACGGCTCTCAACTCAAACCCTCGTGTTACTCTCGAGGTGAAAAGGAGGGTTTTGTTCCCCTAGAATACTTACCATTTCTAGAAATATTACTTCCTATTAAAAGATGATTAGGCTTTTGAAAAAAAAAACACATTAGGGTCGTGAGAGGAGGTTATGGAATCCCAGATACCCTCTGCTAAATGTAGCTGAGCGGGGTGGAGCACAATTGAAGTTTGTGACTTGTCTTCAGGAAAAGGCACTGGTGATCTAGGGGCAACACAGGAGCTTGTGCCCATAAAGAACAGTTTGTGCTCTTACAGTCAGTATCTGAGGAGTTCAGAACTCATTACAGCAGCACATTTCTTAATCAGCCATCACAGGTTCCTTTAGATAACAGCATTTGAGATCTCACTGCCGCGTGCTGCTGCTGAGGCCCTGGCACCTGGAACTGAGGCACGCAGAGGATGACTTGCTCAAGGCTAGGGGTGAAGCCGGTGCCAGAGCCAGCACATCTCCCTTCTCAGCCTTATTCCCTCTTTCAGAGCTAACAAAGGCCCTGATGCGCTGCAGCAGCACAGGAGCAGGTTTGCCTGCCTGCTGTCGTTTCTGAAGCAGCGATGGGCAGTGATGCTCTGCGAGGGCGAGGGTGCCTCTTGGAAATCTCTGCTCTGATTTAATCCAGGTGGGGAAAATAAAAGCCAGCTCCCACTTACCTGCCAGCCCAGAGTGGTGGCTGGGGAAGCGGGAGTGGAGGCAGAAGGCTGACAGCCTCCACACCTCCCGCAGTGAAACTGCCAAGGCCAAAGTGAGCACGCCTTGTGCCCTGACGGAGGAGAGAAATGAGACACTGACTGGGAGGGTGGGGAGAGGGTTCAGATGGCCCGTTTTCTGTGTTTCTGCTCAGATGCTTGACGTTTCGCACACTTTTTGGCTTTCAGCTCAAGCGTGCATGGGAAATGATGGGGTTTGGGCACTGACACTTGCCCCCACACACCTACACACTTCTACGCATTCTTTTGGGCTGCTCGGTCCTGCTGACAGCCCAGACCATGCACAGAACCCTCGCTGCACGGGTGCTACAGATTCCTCTTGCTTACCCAAGGGACAGCCTTGGGTGTCCTGGAGGTGAGGCTCTTGCGCTGGGAGGAAACCCCTTCAGAGCTGGTGCTGGGGCACTGCTGTGTGCATCTACAAGGATTGCCTCCAGTAAGTCATGGGCAAAGCCTGAATAGCTGCTGCCAAAGTACTGCTGTCTGGGTGCCTTGACATCAGCTTTGACCCTTACATGTGGGTCCTGCACTTCTCCAAGCTAAGATCCCAGGACGGGGAAAGCATGATGTGATGCAGAAGTGTTTGTGTCCCTGCATAGCCCATGTCCCTGGGTCCTGGGGGGGATTGTATGGTCTTATTTTGGGATCCCGCGGAAGGGATGCGAAGAGACACTACCAGAATGTCTCTAGCCAAAAAATAGGAGAGGTTTAAAAATTCCCAGGAGAGTCTTTACCCACTGAGACGTTACCCTGAGAGCATGAGAGGGCACTGAAAAGAAATGAGTTGACATTCGGGGGTAAAAAGGGCATGGGGGAGCCTCCCTCTCAAAGGCAGCACCTGTGCCCTTTATTCCAGAGTGAATATCAGCCTTGTTGGTGAGGGTAGAAAACTCACCCCATATTTTAAAAGCAAACCCCATATACACACACAACTTCTCCCAGTGCTGTTTGCATCCCAAATTGGAAACGGTGCCCTTCCTGAACCTCCCGCTCCGGACAATGTACCTATTCAACCTGCAACGACCAGGACGCTCCGGCTCCCGCTGAATGAGCTGCCTTCTGCTCGCAGCATCCGTCCCGGCACTGGCAGATGTAAACAGCGGGGCCCGCCCCCACCCTGATATTGTGGCTTGTTCATCACCTGATAAAAATAGAAGCCCAGGCCGATGGGTGAGATCGTGCGCACAGACCGGCATTTGTTTGGCAGTGGATTTTTTGAAAAATATTTTCTTCTTTTTGCTTCTCTCCTGTTCTCTCTGTGTCTTTCCAATTGCTCAACAGGGCTGCATGGAGGGAGCAGGGACGGACACCTCTGGTCACAGATTTGGCACTGGGCAGCGTGGGCTCACCTAGATGAGGCCTCTTGTGCTCATTCTGGCTGCTCAGCATCTCATCTCCATCCTCAGATGGCTGCCGGTGGGATGTGCAGTGTTCCACTAGCTTAAACACATAGGGTGTCAGGGCTTACGCTGCCGTTTGGGCTGGGGCTTGACACACGGAGGGGATGGCTGGCACCCTGGGGCTGCTCATCCCTCTGTGCTCACAGAGAGCACCCCTGGGAAACTCCCTCCTGCCTTTGGCCGGGACTTTTGGGGTGCAAGGAAGGACTGACATCTCCCTGGAGAGGGGAGTGGGCAGTGACAAGGCTGCAGCCCGGTGTGGCAGGGCTGTACGGGGCTGTTCATCGGCTGAGACGTGACTGCACGGCCCATCCAGCTCCATCCATGGTGCCCCTGCCGCACAAGGGACCTGCTGTCCCTCCCGCCGTGCAGCTCCATGCTCAGTATGCTGTACGTGTCCGGCCTTCCCGGCCATCCCCAGGTGACGGTGAAATGCCTTTTGTCTAGGAGGAATGGTGTGGGCTGCCTTTGGCCAAGGTGATGCTGTGCGCGCCTCGCTGCCCGTGCACGCTCCCCTCGCACACCGCTTGCCCTTGAACACAACACCCATCTCTCCCTTTCTCCTTTTTTTCCCTTTTACACACATGCATGCCCTCACCTCAACTTGTTGATCAGCGGCTCAAGCTGAACGTAACTTCACCCCCCTCCCAGCCTCCCTGATGGAGGCCTGCAGGCTCAGCAAGGAAACGTGGGGGTGGGCACCATGCAGAATATTTATACAATGAATGAATGAAAACAGTGCTAATTTTACGTTCCTCCCAGCCTGGGATGGAGCAACATGGGAATACAGCACCTTTTGTATGGGCACAGGACATCTCCTCCGTTTGCTTTTCTCCCAGAATGCCTCTTCTCGCCCCGCGCAGTATAAACAGGGTGCTGTTGACCTTGGAAGCTGGCGGAGAGATTACGTCAAGCCCGGCAGGTTTGCTGGGCTGGATATTTATGGTCTCACACGCTTTTGCTTTGGCTGCAGAGGTGACGTACGCGGCGCGCACTCAGCCGTGTGCCGGGCTCTGAAGCGGGGTCGGCTGTCTCTCCCTGCGTGCCATTGTGGCTGCAGGGAAGCCCAGAGGTCTCCTTGACCCCCCGGGAAACTGGCTGTTTGGGGGAAACTCTGCAGAGAGTTTGTCATTTTACTTTGCTTCTTTTTAAAATTTTTTTAATGAAGTTTTTGTGACGTTTGGTTCGTTCTGGTGAAAGGAATTTACATGTCTGAGCTCAGTGAGGAAGAGGCAGGGAGGGGATGCTGGGGTGCAAAGAGCAGGCAGCAACTAGAGTCCGGCAGCAGGTATAGCTCTGTCTGCCATCTTCAGCAAGCTTCTCTGACCTTGGTGGGCTGTGTCAGGCTCTTTGGCTGCTTTGGAGGTGGTAGAGGTCACTGGAGAGGCTTTTCACACAAGCACACCAATGCCCATCCACAGAGAAATATTCTAGCTGGTTTGCTGGCAGTGAAAAGGAAGCTCAGCAGAAAGGACAGCCTGCCACCATGGAAGGGGCTGCTCGGCAGCTCTCGGTACAGCTTGTCCGCTGGCCAGTCTTGCTGGAAAACAGGAGGAATGAACCTGTGCGTCTCAGTGCTGAAAGGTAGATGAGGTGCTCCTCACCCAGAGTCACTTATTTGTGGAGGGGCAAAGGCTTCCTCCCGGGAGCTAGAAAGAATATCTTATGTATCTCCCACTCAGAAGGCCATGGCCATTGCACCGACAGCTTTAAAGTCCATGCAGCAGACTAGGCCAATGCACTTGGTTGTAAAGAGCTTTCCACTTTCCAGGAATCCCCCAGGCTGAGCAGCTTCAGCTGATAAATAAGGGGATCTCAGACAACTTGGTTTCACTGGCATGCAACACCCAGAGATCATTTTTTAAGTAGAAAGTCTGAGAACATTCACAGCAGGCAGTGGGCTTTTCTTACTGGAGTTAAATGGGTTTTCAGTCCTCCAGCAAGAGGTGTATGCTCATCTTTTGGAGGTCAGCCTTTTCTGTCATCCCAAAAACACAAGAAACCCCTTGAGCCTTTTAACCCTCTCAGTCCTGCCCCAGAGTATTCATTTTCACTTTCCCATTTATATCTCAGTTTCTAATTTGCAAGTGAAGCAGGCTTCATGCTGGTAAACAAGAAAATGTTGTAAAAGTGTCAACTTCCAAACCAAAACCCCGCTAAAAGCTCCTCAATTCAACAGCAATATTTACACGGACCTGCATATAACAGATGCGGATTAAAGATCACTGCTGGATGTTGCTATCTGCCAGCAGCCCTTTTCTTGCTCAGGTGAGCAGAGCTCAGTAGCAAACTTGCATGGAAGGAGGAGAGTGTAGGGGGCTTCTCCAGGCATGACACATGGAGACCTTGATAAATTATCCAAGCCCAGGGTTGGCAGTGAATTGACAGCTTGTTCCTTCCACTTCCCTCACATTTATTGTTAGTCTTTGTCTTTCTTGATTTATTTACCTATGAATCCTCATCCTCTGGTTTCAACATTTCCCTCCTTGTTTTTCTGTCTTCCGCAAATGTATCTTTTTGTTTGCTGCAGAAGAGAAGACATTTCTCTGTCTGGATTGTAGGGTGGGTAGGTGGAGCTGGAGTTTTAATTCAGAAGGCCCATAAATATCCTCAGGGTTACTCCTAATAGCGCATCTCATCTTTTTCTGGCAGTGGAAGATATAACCTGCCTCACCTTTTAGTGCTGAGTACTCAGGGGGGTAGATCAAACCTTCCATTAAAAAACCCGCAGTTGGAGAGCAGGTTGTGACCCTCCCATCCTTTCCCCAGCACTGGAGTGGCTCTCTGAAGAGCATAAAGGGTTAGAGAGACACTAATACGGTTCTCCATCACCAAAAACATCTCCAGACAATCTCCTCCTTTTCCTTAGCTCCTTGCAGCTGAGCCCTTTGCTGCGTGTTGAGGTCTCTCCGTGCCTTCTGCTGAGTTCCTAGGCTGATGAGATGAACAATAGCTGTTTGAGCCTGGGTTGAAGCATATGTGGTGTGGCTGGTAAGAAAAACTTGCTTTGGCTTCTGCTTGTGTTAGGAGAGAACATCTTGAACTGCCCTAGATTTTTGCATCTGTGCTGAGATTAGATCCACCTCCTTGCCAAATACCGGACCAAGTAAGCATGCAGGGGAGAAGTCCTCAGGACACCTTCCCAGCAGTCTGTGTGCTTCTACTTTACTGATTGCTGTTGCTTGCTTTCTTAAAAACCCAGCAAGGACCACGATCAGAGCTCTTAACAGGTCTCTCGTTGACAACTGCTGCTTCCTGGCATCTGTGCTTTTTTTGTGAAACATCCCTCATTGGCCTGCAAAGTGGTGGCTGCACCTCCAGGAGGCATTTCTGTGGGGTCTCCAAAGGTGCCTGGTGCCTGAAGATGGGTCAGGTTTGGACAGGTCCACCTGAGGAGATGCTACAGTGGAGAGGAAAGCAAAGGACTGAAATCCAAATCCCCCCTGTTCAACACAGAAGCTCTGCAGATCAAGGACTCCCTGAAAATTTTATTCCTCGGCTGGGATGCAGAGATCGCAGTGTCAATATTTGTGAAGTAGGAAGGGCTCTGCCAGCTGCAGCATTTCCAGAAACAAGCCTCTGTGTGCTGGGCTGGGGCAGCTGCTCGGAGCTCAGCCTGGGGCACCTGGGGCTGGGGCTGCTGCAGGAATCTCTGACTGGACCTGCCCAGTGAGGCTGGGGGAGGCAAAGGTGGGATGGCTGTACTCGTGGTCCTAATCTGCACCTTTGAGGTTTGGGTGAGATTTATACTGTTCTTCAGAGAAGCAGAAAGCAAGCATTGCTTTGATATTGTGGCATTTCTGCTACAGCAAAATGTGTGAGTGAATTGGCTTTGATATGGTGGCACAGTTGCCCGAGGGCATGGGGGAAGAGCCCTGATGTCTGCAAATGAATAATGCTGCTCCAGTGTGGTCACCGTGTCAAAACAGTGCTTCCTTGGAGGGGCGAGTTAATGGTGATGTGAATCTCACAGCCCTGAAACGGGTGAGAGTGGGCAAGAAGCTGAGCCTTGACCTAATGGTGCTGGTGGCACACTGCAAGAGTAATGTCGCTGTCCCCAGGAGAGGACCAGCCACCTCAGAAAGAATGGTCTAGGAGTCTGAACCTGACGTGATGTCAGGACCCTTCAGATGACTGAGTAACAGACTTGGCATAGTTACAAGCTCATGACTAGTTGTTCCAGTAGCATATAAGCTTGACCTCTTTCCTTTCTTTCTTTCTTCTTCGTAGTCTATCAAATAAGCCCTAAATACGGGGCTAATGTTCTCTTATGTGGTAAGTACTTGGTATTGGTTTTGGAAAAAAAGATGCAAGGACATATCCCTGTGTGGAAGGAGTGACAGTCATGCTTCATTTTGAAGATCATTCACTTTCTGGACCCTCTTTTCCCAAGCACTATTAGAAAAAGCCATTTGTATGGCCCGGATGGCAAGCAAAAGCAAGAGCCACTGCGAGGGATACTGGAACTGAACAACAACTGAGGGCAGCAAACAGGGCAAGCGAAAAACCAGGGCAGAATTAAGCAGACCAAGGAAATCCCTGCACTAGGCAGTGCGGGCTGCGGGGCCTCTGGAGCGTTGGCAATGCAGCCTCAAGCAGAGCAGGGCTGCTGCGAGGCATGACAGAGGTGAAAGCAGAAAGCCTCGTGCTGTGGCCAGAGGAGCACTAGGGAGGGCACAGGGTCCATAGGTTAAGATTGAGATGCATGGTCAGGGCTGTGTGCGCACCTGAGTGCTTCCCAGGGATGCAGCAGCAAGGTGTTGAGATGTACTGCTGTGGGGAGGTGATTAAACAGTTCCTAGCTTTCAGAAAACAAAATAAATTCCCTTTCTCTTCCTGGATACTGTGAACGCGTCTTGGCCTTTGTGAGAATAGAGGACTGACTGACCTATTCCTGCCTTTAAAGGGTCCCAGATTGCTGCCACCCTACCCCTTATCCCTCCTTCCTCCAGAAACTGCCCTGGCATGGAGCACACACGTTCTGCTGCTCAGCAGGCAGCCTGTCCCTTAGTTTGGGACTCTTCAGGTGGGAAAGCAGCCTCTCAGGGATTTGAGATTTGTTTTACCCATTCCTTTGTTGGGTCCTTTTACAGGAACCCAAAAGTAGCTGTTGTGAAAAGACAGCAGAGACTGTGTGGACCTTGGGTAACTTTTTTGAAGACTGTGAGACCTGCCAAACAGCCTGAGAGAAAGGATCTTACTGTGTTGATTTGTTTTCTTTGGTTTATGGGGGGAAAAAATATTTCACACATAATTAGAGCAGCCACAGAGAGATTGTATTAAAGGTGCTTTACTGGAAATTTCAAGGGACAGAACAAGGGAAACCTGTGTTAACACTAGCAACCAGGAGAAGGACCTTGTCTGCAAAATTGTAGGGAAGGACAATGTGAAGTGTTCAAGGTGCAAGAAAGAAACTGTTCAGGAGGGCAGCATGTGCATCAGGGTCTGGGATTAAATAAGGTACTGTGGGCCATGACGCTCCCTGCTTCCCACCCCTAGACCCCGCGAGTGCTACAGCCTGCCAGCCTGGGTGGTCAGATGTGGAGCGCAGGGGTAGGACACCACTCCTGCGAGGGAGGAGAGCAAGGAGCAAGACCCCAACTAAATCCTCTGGTATCAACAACCTAGGTGTCTCCTTCAGCTAAATCCACCCAATTTCTGCCCCATGTCAGCAGGTAAAACCAGCCAATCCTTCTGTCTTGAAGACCTCTCTAACATGCTATAAGAGCTCTTTCTTCAACTGATCCCTCTCCACCGATAGCAGCAGTTCTTTTAATGCAAAAACTCCCAAGGCAGATTTAAGTTGCTCAGCCTTGTCCATGCTCTAGTGACAAGCCCACCACAGACCTCTTTCTTTCTGGGCATTTCGTTGAAGCCCATCACTGTGGGCCCTGCATCTCCTAGAGTTTCTAATTCTAAGGACCTTGCTGTACCTGTGTGTGTGTATGTTTCCCTCCAAAGAGGGAGCTGTGTGAGTGAGGCATGACCTTATTTAGGTGGAGTTTTTCACTGTTGTTGGGATTTTTGGATCCCTTCAGCTCAGTGAGATCCCAAAAGAGAAGATTTTGAGTTTTTGTTTTACTCTAGTTTGAGGGAAACTGATACAGGGAGTAGAGGACCAACATGTTGCTACCTTATTGCATGACACCTGTTGTTGATCTGTCTGAGCTCCCCACCCACACAGAGGTGTCCCTTTAACTTATGACATGCAGAAGTACCATTATTCCTGCTGTAAAAGCAGAGAAGTGAAGCGCACAACCTTGCCCAGGGCCATGCTAAAAACCTGTGCTTTACACATGTTTAGCTGCCAGCCCTACAGTGGCTGTACGCTTGTTCCCAGGTGGGTAAAGCAGTATTTAGAGTCTCCTGCTTGCAAATGCTGCTCTTGCCTATGAAAACAAAGTGCTTGCTGCTGGCTGGTTTGTCTTCCTTATTGTTGCTGTTCACTTCATTTTTAAAGCTTACATCATTCTGTGGCCAGCAATGTCTCGGGTGCCTTACACGAGCCACTCTTTCCTAGGTTACCTGAGGGCAAAACCAGAACTCAACAGCAGCTCTACAGAAAGCATGAATATACTGTGGCCATTTATTTCCTACTGTGCTTAGGAGATGAGTGAAGCATATTTGTGGTGGTTGCTATTAGACATCAGGGAGGAGCATTGCCCGGCGGTTAGCATAGGGACTGGCTGTCAGGACTCCTGAGTTATATTCACAGCAATGTCACTGACTTTGCAGGCAAAGTGACATGACCTGGTCTCCTCACCCTTGACGGGGGCACCATTATATTTAAATACTCCACAAGTGGGCTGGCAGCACGTGGATAATTCAGTAATTCAACAGCTGCTCAACTCTTTATGTGTTGCCTCTGCTGCCTACCTTGTTGCTCTGACTGTATGGTGGTGCTTGGCTAGAGGACAAATAAAGTCAGGGTTGTTGAGCATCCGCAGCCCATGGAGGACTATGGAGGTAAAGCAAAGCACAGCAGTCACTCAGCATTACATTCAAGTAGTGCTCATCCCTTTTTCTTGGGAGTTCTTCTCCTTTCTCTTATAGGACTTTGTACCTTTCCCTGCCCTATATTCCCTACTGGAGTATCCTTCTGGTTCTCCTGAAGCTTCTGTCCTATCTCTATGCCAGGAGGCCATTTCTCTGTGTGCCTACCTGACTCCCAGCCTGTGTCCCCTCTGTGTTTACATGCGCCATGGGGCAAGAGGTTGCCAAATGTCCTTCCTTAGGGCCGGGTGCTGACTGTGAGGAGGAGCAGAGGAGACTGAGTTTGAAGGCTGTGTCCAAATTTGAAAGATGGAGATGTGGAAGTCAAGGGGAAGAAAAGAAGGAAGAGGAACAAAACCCAGATAAAACCAGGTTGTGGGAAAGAGGAAAGTGAAGGAAAATATACTTGGCCTTAGGCAGCCAGGATCTGCCTGATGAACCCCATCTGTTACAGATGAAACAGTAATGCACTAGTACTGCTGGGTCTGAGAACAGACCTGAGGAGCACGGCACACCTCTAGCCTCTGCTGGCTGAAGGGCACCTGGGCATTGGGAATCAGATTAAGTTGGTGAGTATTTCTGCCCATTACTAAGCTGTTGCCTGAAACTCAGGATGTGGATTAACTGGGAAGCGGTACCAGGAGGCAGGGAAGGCTCTGGGACAGTGTTTACAGCACTCCTTGGTGCAGAGGGAGGGTGGCCAAGAACAACCCTACGTTAGTCCTCAGCAAGGTGAGCTGGTTGGATTTTTCCATTTGCCCTGTGTGTGGCTCTCATCTTTGTCCCCTGACGCATGCAGCCCAGGAAAAGCCACTGCCTCAGTTGTCCCCAAACAGGCTTCTCTATTCAACACTGCTCAGCCTGTGGGGAGGAGGCTGGGTGCGAGGAAGGACAGCACACATCCCCGGCAGCCCGTGAGACACTTAGGCGGTGTCAGTCTCTTCATTGCCGCTCTTCCCTCATTTAAAGCCACACTGTTTACCTTCCAGTCTGGATGCAGAGGTGGAGGGCTGGCAGGCACGCTCTGGCTCATGGTACCCTCAGGGCAGGAGACAAAAGATGGAGGAGGGAAGCAAGGCTGATGGCAGAGCCAGCCAAGTCGGCAAGGATTTTCCTTTGATGTGCTTCTCTGGGCAGCGCTGCTCCACACTCCCTCGGCCACTGCAATTATGCTGCTTTCTTCCCTGCCAATTTTCCATGTCCCTTAGTGCTGAGGTTGGTTTGTGACATTAATTCTTTCTCTGCTGAGGTGGGTGAATAAGCTACTGGCATGTGTCTGGTTTAAGAAAACCAGTGGTCCAGCACCTTTCCACAGCCATGCAGCGTGTGGCACACCACAAGCAGAAAAGGGCACACACCAGAGCAAAACAGGGCAGCACAAGTGATGGGAAATGGAGATTTTGAAACCAAGTGGTCTGAAGCATGCTCCCTTCCCACCGCCTGGGCTCTGTGTTGCTCCACACCCCAGGGGTCCTCCCCACAGACCCCAAAAACCACAGTACTGGTCTCAGATGGGATCCCTGCCTCCATGGATACCTGGGCCAGGTACACGATCACTGCACCAGCAGAAGGCTGGTAGTCCCTAGCCACAAGCACACTCAGAGTAAGAGTCCGTCACGCTCCCTGCCATTTATTCAAGTGAACACTGAGACTATCACCTCCCCACTTCTGGCCCTGCCAAGATCTCTCACTCTTGCCCTCTATGACAGTACCAAATCAAACTAAGGAACCTTAATTTTATCTTGCCTGCATACCTTCAAGCAGAAAGGCAACTTGAGCACAGAGGGAAAGCCACCCCCTTGCTATGTGACAAGGAGTAATTCAAGGATCCCTTTGTAAACCCAGCTCTGAGCAGGAAGGTCATTTGCAAAACACTTAGGAAGTAAATAGGAGTATAAAAAGTGAAATAACAAATCAACTATTCCCTTGAAGCAGCAAGCCTGGAGAGAGTTGATGGGAAACTTCTGCCCCAAGATCAATGTCAGAGAGACAGGACTAGAAACCAGATGAGAGAGATCGGGTGGATTGAGAATAAATGGTCACTTTTCAACAAAGAAAAAGAAAGATGACTTGAGACATTTATTAGGCTGGATGAAGAAGGGACAGGTCTGGTATAACAGCTTCTGGCTCTCTGGACAGCAACGCATTTGCCTCCCCCACCTGAATCCAGCCTCCCCACGGAGCCTTGGTATGTGCTGCAGTGAGCTCCTGCTGATGGAACTTCAGGATGTAAAGATGGAGAAGAGGTTTCCTTTCTAGGCATGACCATGAGCTGCAGGGGAACAAAGGTTAACTGGTTAATCAGAGCTGAGATGTTAACAGGACGCTTGACACAGCTCAGAGCAGACTGACCTCAAACGCACTCAGACATAATTTTCTGTCCTAGGGTGAGTATTAGCACTGTCTTCTGAGAAGCTGCCAACTTGCTACCATTGGAGACTCACAGATCTAAATTGCAGGGCCTGTGGCTGCCTTTGTATTTCATTTCATGTGTTGGAGACTTCTGCATAAGTAACAGCACTCAGCGGGACCAAAAAATGCCAGCAGAGAGAGAGCAGGAGTAAGAAAAAAAGATTTTAAGATTTGATCAGAGATGCATTTCCCTTCTCTGCCTTAGCTGGAGAACCACATGCCTGGTGAGATGTACGTCAGCGATGAAGGATTGGAGGTGCCGTAGGCAGCAGAGTTTGGGCACATCTGTATTACTGCATTCACACATTAAATTAAGGTGACCCTTATCTGACTGGAGAGCACAGAGCAAGGAAAAACCGAGACTGCAGCTATGCAAAAGTGTGGGCTGCACAGTGTGGTGGGACGTCTCTCCCGGTGACACCATGCTCCCTCCTGTCCCAGCTCACTGAGGTGAGCCTGGTATCTGGCTCATTGTTGCAAAGGAGCAGGCTGAATCCACAGCACAGAAAAGTGGACATCAAGGGCTGGCTCTTTCCAGTATATGCGCTGACTTATTTAAAGCTACCTGGGACAACTGCGTTTTGCCGTGCTGCTGGCAGCGCAGACAAGCCCAAGAGCAGCCCCTTTACAGAGACTCGTGATAAACTGACTCAACTGCTTTAAAGGACAGGACCAAAGCTGCACACAGCCTCTGGGCTGAAAAGCATGAATCTTATTCCCAGTCCAGTTCTAAATTCACTAACCAAGCCATTTCAGGTTATTGAAATGCTCCTCTTTGAGGCCAAGGGTTGCGTTAGTGTCTCAGCAGAAAAGCCTGCTGAACTCAAATCAGACGTAGAGAGGAATTTTATGGAGGATGTCTTTTCCCTGGGCCCTAGGCATCGTTCCAGCAGCTGATGGTGAATCTTCCTAAAATTGTCATCAGGCCTGATACAATAGGTATCTTGAGCTGTACTGGCTGGAGATGGGGTAAATGCCCTGTCTTCAGAAAAGTCAGGAGCAGAAATTAAAGCAGTAGAGTACACTTCAAGGTTCTTGTGTGAAAATGGCCAAAGCTTTTGATGTTCTTAACCAGAACTCTACAGGGGTCTTAGGGCAGTTTCCTCAAACAGAGTCTCTGTGAGCAAGACAGCAGAGAGACTGTGGGGGCACAAGAAGTGGTCCTAACACAGCACTCATGCTTAGGCTTTGAAGGTACCAAAGAGAACACAAACCCAGAGTGCCTGCCAATGACAACAGAAGGCAGTCCTTTAGAAGAAAGTTAAGATTCAAGAGCAAAATGGCATGGGGGTGCATGGAGCTGGGTTCCTGGGTGCTAAGCATAAATGCTAGGGACTGTGTGGGCCTGGGGTGCAAGCTGGATTAGCGAGGATGCTCTGCCTGTTGGCCATGTTTTTCTTTCAGGCCATGGATAAAGAGGGCAAGAATTTAACACACACTCTTGGTCTTAGTGGTAGCACAGAAGGCATCGCAACCTTCAGGTAAGAAAGAGGCCTGTGTTTAATTTAAAACAGTTTGTAAGCTGGTGAGCAATTTGCATAACTGTGATTTGAGGAGTGAAGAGGCAGCTCTGGTCATCTTGTCCTGGCTGCCAGTGCCCTGCAGCTGATGACCACAGGCATCTGGCAGGGAGCAGCGACTCAGGACCTGGGTTTCTGGAAGAACTGGAAGTCCTGCAGCTCTTTGAGCACAGAGTGCCCTTGTTTAGCCAGGCTCAGAGAGGACCCTGCACTTTGCTGCATGCTCCCCAGCTTGGTTGGACAGCTGTTTTCTCCCTGTCACACTCCCTAAATCAACAGGCTCCTGTGCCTGCTGCCTTTGTATTTTTCCCCTTGGAACTCAACAGATTTATGTTGCTAAAGCCTTTAAATGAATTAAGTAGGAATTAAACTGTTATCTGGGGTTATGCTGTTATCTGTGGGGTCCGAGCACAGCCTTGCAGTTGGCCACTGCAGAGAAGTGGGCTACAGCCATCCGCTGTATCTCTCGAAGACACCGTCTGATCCTCCTAAGTTGGCAAAGGTGAGAGCTTTGCCAGGTGGCTGGAGGTGTGAGGGCTGCCGCTTTCTAATTCCCTGCTCTCCTGTGTTAGCAAGCCATGGTGCACATGTTGGGATCTTCAGAGACAAGGGCAGGCTCATGGAAGGGATCTGGAGGTGCTGCGATTCCTGACCGTTCTCAGTACCTTCCCCAGCTTGGCCCTGAATGGCTCTGCCCCTCTAACCATGAGTTTCCATGCTGGAAAAGAGTAACACCAGGCATGTGACTGACACCAAATGGCAAATCGTCAATAAATGGTGCTAAGAACTGGGAGGAGTCAGATTGCAAATTGTGTTAAGTGCATGGTACTTGATGGGAGCTATAAATTGTAGTGCTGTCCCTCCGTGGGTTACCTACACCCTGGTAGGAGGAGGGGTGCTCTGTGTAATACAGCATTGACCTGTAACAGTTTCCTTCAGTTCCTCGCATTGCTTCTGAGGCTACATTGCGAACTCTGGCAAGTCTTGTCTTCTCAGTAACTTGATTTCCTGTTCCTACAAAAGAGAAGTGGCAGGACTGTCCTAGCACAGGCATGTGATGATAATGCCCTTGAAGTGGGGAGCACTCAGATAGTCTGATGGTGGTAGCCACAGGAGTAAGGAAAACCGAGGAATGAATGAACCACTGACTATCTACTGCCTAGTAAAGCTGAAAGGGGAACCAGTATGATAATCTAGCGCTTGTGCAGCAATGCAACACGTTACTTTTCCCCTTCCCTTTCCCAGAGAGAGGGGACATGCTTTGCACAGTGTCTTCCTGTGTCAGTGGGGTGACTTGCACAGGCCCCAGGACTCCCTGGTAGCTATGGAGGCAAGAAAGGGATGGTTATGACATTAACTCACAGGAAAATCATGAAGCTAAATGTTCTGGATGAAACTGTTTTGAGCAGAGGACAGTGGCACTTCCAGAAACTGCTTTGGAATTAGCTGATCTCTTGTCCCACTTACCGGAGAGCTTGTGGGACCTGTTTCAGGTTGGGAGAAATGGCCATAAATAATGAGCAAAGAGAGCTGATTCAGATCCAGAGCATTAAAACTCTGAAGACCCCCTCTAAGGATGTTAAAAGGCAAGGAGCTAGTGCAGCTGCATTCACTACTGTGATTACCAGCAAAAGAAGGCAGCAGCTCTGAGTCATGTGCTTATGGAGGAGAATTATAAAGAGATCTGTATTCCCAATTACTCCCTGGGCTGGAGGGCAGGAGCTGGGAGATAATGGGCACATCAGATTCAGAGGCGGAGGAAAGCTGTGTCTCTTCCTCTGCATGGCTGAATGAAGCCTGCAAACAGTGGATCTGAATTTTCTTATCTCTTACATAGCATCAGCTTACGAAAACAGGGGCATGTCTCCACTGTCGGTATTCATACACATGTGCTGTCTTGGGATGACTTTTGACACCAGGACGAGTCTTAACTTGGATGTTGATCCATGCCATGCTGCAAACAGGGCTTAAGGCACTTGCTGCCGCTGGCTCAGGGGACAAGCTCTGAGCCCTAACCCCAAAAACCATCCTGAAACTGCTCAGCTGCTGAGCTGGGGAAACGTTTTATGAATCAAGGCAAATGAAATCTGGTTTCACATACTTTCCTTCAGTCTCTTTCCTGCTTGTTGACAGAGAGGAAATGCTTTTCACATGCCAGCTGGTGACACTGCTTCATTACAAATTGCTCACCTCCCGTTTTCAAGTCATGACTGCAAAATATACAGACAGCTCTCAGATCAGCCAGTCTGTCATTTCTGGGGCATCTGTTAGTGCCTGGGCTTGGAGTTTGGTAAGAGGCGCCTCTAGATTCAATTCCTTTGCCTGGAGAAAGGCTTGGAAATCTTGGGACTGCCCAAGTATCCCCTTCTGTCATCCTCCCTGGGTACCAGATCAGCTCTGGGAATCGGGTCAAACAGAGACCCATTTCCAATGCCACCTTTGAAAGGGTCAGGTCACTTGGTCTTGTCCTCCCTGAGCTCTCCCCACTCCCACTGCAGCGTCTGCGACCCTCCAAGGCCCGTGCCCTCCGAAAGCATCACGGTCCCCACAGCCCCGTGTTAAATACCGCAGCAGGGGAGCATGTGTGTGGGGTGTCTGTGAGGCTCCCCCCGGGAGGGGGCTGGGAGCGAGCACTCGCTGGTACTTTTCCATCCTCCTCCTCGCAATCTGCTGGCTGCCTCAGTGGGAGCTGTTTGTAGGGCTGAAGCCAAGAAGCGTCCCGTGACGTGGCCAACCCTCTTTTGCCAGGAACCACCTTTGCAGCAGCAGCAGCATTTTCTCCATCCTCATAGTCATCTTTATTTTCATTTCTGTCTCCCAGCTAGGCAGGGTAGGGAAGGCAGCCAGCAAGCCAGTGGGATGGAGATGTCAACTGCATGGGGAGAGGCAGGAATTTAGCAGCCCCTGGGCAAAGCCAGCACTTCTGAGGGGCTGGCTGCCTTTTGCACACCTTTGTGGATTCCAGCCCCTCCACCAGAGTTTAACTCCTCCAGTGCCAGGCTACCACAGCTGCAGGTAGCTGTGGTGTTCTCCCTCTTAAAAGACATCTGCTTTCTTGACGCCCATGACGCAAGATTTAGAAAGATGGTGAGTGAAGGAGAAGGTTGGAAAGTTCCCCAAGAGCAGGGTAAGCTTATTTCTGAGCTTTTCCTGAGTGATCTAGGTGGTTTTGCTCTGTGTTTGGGTGGTGTCTGCAAGAAATGTGTGTCTTTGGTCAACGACCTCTTATTTCATAATGGAACTCTTCAGTGCTGTAAAAATAATAGAGGTAAATTATAAATTACCTGTCAAAACAGAATTGAAAAGAGATCCTGAGAAACCACTTTAGCCATGAGACTGGAAGATTTTTCACCATGTCCTAAGGCCACTGGTGACATAGGTGGGCGTACCCATGTTTATGAAGTTCGGTATCAAATTCTGCACGGCAAAGTTGGCAACATTTTGTAGTAGACATTTTACAAGGCAGTAACCACTTCAAGGAGGAAAAAGGGAGGGTGTTATCTAGCTGCTCAGCTAACTTCAATCACCTGTTAATTGCAATGGAGTCATAAGCCATTGCGCAGCCCAGCTGCAGTGAGTGGTGCCAAGCGTGGTGTATGGATGGCCAACACTTGAAGGTTTATCCCTTCAAGGTTCCCTTGTTGGCTTGCACTGCAGATATAGACAGACAGTTTCTTGTCCCTGTGTGAGGCCAGATATTGCTGGACACAAAGACCTGGACTCTGCGCCCAGCTTCACCCCGATCCTCTGTATCATCTTGGGCACATTCCTTATGCCAAGTTTTGCAATGGCTTTTAGCACAGACGCCATCACAACCTCTACATTTACATGACGAGGCCGGAGAGAGAGCCAGGATCAGGCTGCCACAAGTGAGCCACATTTCCTGGAGAAGAGCAAACAAACCAAACCACCAATGTCTCATTTCACCAGAGCATGCCGACACCAGCTTACGCACACACCACAAGTGGCAATAAACAACAGTGACTTTTTTCCTTGCAGGAAAAACACCCAGTAAATACCAGTCTCGAATGAAAAACCCCACCATGAACAACACGGCATTTTGTATTCTGGCTGGCAGTTGTGATTTGGTGGGGTTTTTAAAAAACACGATGTTCCTTGGAGTGGACAACAGAAAGCCATCTGAGAAAAGGAGAGTTCAGCCTGGCTCCACAATCCCCTCAAGCCAGTGTCCCTGTGAACCAGTCCGCTCCACTTCTCATATCCTGTGTCTACCCGGGTCTGTAAGTCACTTCTTCTCCGTCTCCGTTTTCCACCTCTTTGCGGATCTGAACACTGCGTGGTCTATGGCTCCGGCTGGGAAACAAGTGAGGACCTGTATGTGCTCTGACCAGAGCCAATAGCCATGTGTAAAGTGATTGAATACAAAAATTAGAAATGAGAAGGACTTTAGGGTGAGGCAGCCAAAGCAAACACACGTAGCAAAATCAGGGGGAGAAGAAAGGTTTGTAAGAAAGATCCCTAAACTGGGTAGCTCTTGGAGTGTTGTGAGGGACGTCAGGGAGAGAAATATGTTCTGGTTTTTCTCCCAGGGAGGCAGTTCTGCCAAGCTCACCAGGACAAGTTCTGGTTGCAGCACAGCAGGTAGCAGGGGTCTTTGCTCCAGAGATGTTTTGGAGAGCGAAGCTGGTCTGAGGTGGGATTTATCAGAGAGGCAGTCCTCAGGGACTCAGTTTAGCTTTGGGTGGTGTTGTGGGAGCATTGTGCCTTTCCCACAGACTGATTTGTTGCAGGGCCTTCCCCCAACTTGCCATTACTCCCTGTCTCACAAACAAGGGCTTGCACACCCCCAGTGCAGTCCCCGGCTTCTCCCCAGCTTCTTTGTCTCAATCTGCCTGGAGAGGAGATGCCGCTTGGGAAGGAGATATGAGAACCTGTTCAACACCCTGCTACCCCCACCACAGAATCACAGAATCACAGAATAGTAGGGGTTGGAAGGGACCTCTGTGGGTCATCTAGTCCAACCCCCCAGCCGAAGCAGGGTCACCTACAGCAGGCTGCACAGGAC
>Ga0065711_1029138_pt1 | contig 37460 bp, 20 predicted proteins | sample Hoacrofraction12_FD_59098 | JGI IMG/M metagenome (GOLD analysis project Ga0065711, IMG submission 59098) | Hoatzin crop microbial communities from Cojedes, Venezuela - Epithelial fraction 12 v2 (version 2) | ecosystem: Host-associated > Birds > Digestive system > Esophagus > Crop | place...
TTTTTTTTTTTTTTTTTTTTTTCTTTTCAGCTAGTAGCCAATGGGTAAAGGTTTTGGAAGTGATATAGGCATGAAGCAGGGAAGTTTTAAACAAAAGATTGTTTTTTAAAGGAAATAGCCAATGGCTTTTCAAGCTTTGAAGTCTCTTTTTTAATAATTTAGCAGTTTGATACATGAGTTTGTGTTCATTAGATATAAGCACTTTCCAAAAACTTGTTAAGAGTGACGGGGAATGAGTCCAAGACTATGAATAATTGTGGAAACATCTATACCTGACTGAATAAATTATGATCCGTGGTCAACCAAAAAGTTGTGGTACATAGTGAGAGTTTTTCCATTCATTTCTTAAGATATTTCTTCTTTCTACCTTTTTCTCTAATCCACTGTTTAGATCAGATGTGTTTTCAATGTCTTTATATAGCTTATTATGGAACATTCATTAGTTGTCAATCCATCTGCTCTTTTCTGTAGCCGCCTTTTTTTTTTTTTACAAAAACACCAAGCTTTTGCCAGGCAACTGAAAAAAAAAGGATTAAAAGCTTCTTTGGATTGCCAGACTAAATGATTATGTGAATGTTTGGCTAATGAGAGGAATTTTCACTGGTAAGAGATAACTCTCAAATTCATAAAATTCATATAGTCAGTCCTGAAGACTAAGCAACATTCACATCACAGTAACTCAGAGAATAGAAAAGATTAAGGAAACAACATGAATATGAGCCAGCAATGTGCCCTGGTGGCAAGGAGAGCCACCAGCCTCCTGGACTGCACTAGGCAGCGTGCTGCCAGCAGGTCAAGAGAGGGGATCTTTCACCTCTGCTCAGCACTGGTGAGACACATCTGGAGTTCTGGGGCCAGTGCTGGGCTTCCCAGTACAAGAGAGACATGGACATGCTGGAGCCCATCCAGTGAAGGCACCATGAAGATGAGGAGACTGGAGCTTCTCTCCTGTGAGAAAGACTGAGAGAGAGGACTGTTCAGCCTGGAGAAGAGAAGGCTCAAGGGTATCTCATCCATCTGTACAAATACCTGGAAGGAGGGTCCAAGGAAGATGGAGCCAGGCTTTTTTCAGTGGTTCCCAGTGGTGGGATGAGAGGCAATGGGCACAAACTGAAATACAAGAAATTCTTTATAAACATTCTCCTGGGTTGTAAGTGGATCGATGGCTACCTGTAAAGTGGGTCAAGGAGTCCCAGGTGAGCCTGCACGTCTCAGACCCCGTTCAGATTTTGTGTCAAGGATAGACCCAGCATGGCTCATGTTCCTCCTGTGTTTGGTACCTTGACTTTTCAGAGGAAGGAGGCTTGACCTTGGCTTTTCAGAGGAAGGATCAAAACTTGCCATGAAATTTTGGTGCTGTTGACATGATTTACCACAAGTAATAGAAAAAGTTGCCATTAGCCTAGTGTAAACTCTGTGCAGTTCTATAGCTGTCATCAGTAGCAGAGTCAGTATGGGATTTCTGCTGGTATAACCAAAGATAACATCTGTCCCAGAAGCACTAAATCTTAAATCATGAGACTCTCTTACATTAGAATATCTTGTGATGATGTTTAGATTATTGCATACTTTGCGTGAAGAAAAGGAAGATGCATGCGTATAGCTGAAGAAATGAGGACATCAGATCATGATGATCAGCTCATCAAAGCTTCCACACATGCTTCAGAGATGTCAGACTGCAATAACTAACTCTACTATGAAACTAAGTCTTATAGGACTGTAAGAAATAAATCAATTGCGTTTGTCTGAGAAGCACTTAGGGATTTAGTTTGCATTTCCCATGCATTGGAGTCTTACTTATTTCTTTATTTTATGTTTCTCCTCCAACAAACTCATCTTCAGACTGTCATGCATATGCCTGCAATATGTATTTGAGAAAGAATTTGACTCTAATCCAAATATTTAGTCTGATTCAGACAAGCCCATTTCACTGCATCTCATTACCTCTGTTTTCGCCTCTGCTGTGAGCAGTGTAGCTGTCCAGCAGCTTGCATCCAGCTGTGAGTGTCAGCATGCAGCTGTTTGGGGGCATCCAGTGTCAGAAATAAAATGAGGCACCTGGGAGAGATGCATTTGTAGATAAGTAGCATCATTGACAAGACTGCATTGATCCTTTTCCACTGAAAATGAACCATCAGCACGCTGGAGTCAGTAAGCTGCCTAACTGTGAAGTTAAAAAATAATTGCACGTGTAGAATAATCGTAACTTAAATGTACGCTGCTTTTTGGTCTTTTTGCTGTTCGTTATATTTGTTCTTTTTTTTTTTAACAAAGTTAGAAAATGAAGATGCATTGGACTGAAGAACCTAAGTAAACTCAGACATTTTTTTGTAATAATCAGTTAACTGGTGCTCATTTGTGCTACAGTGACACTGCCATAGAAAGCCATAAAGAAAGACATATTCCTCAACATGTGCTGTTCTATATGTTTTGCCTTCATTAGTTCTTACAAGTACTGTTTTACTGTGCTTGAGTACAAGCTCTGTGTAAGGTCTTTTCAGAAATATCTTAGAAAAATTTGGATATCCTATTGTATCAGGATTTTTTTATACATTAATAGGAGATTACTTACATGTGATACAGTTGCTTTTTTTATGGGAATCATAGAATCATAGAAAGTTCTGGGTCGGAAGGGACCCCTAGAGGTCATCTAGTCCAACCCCCCCGCAGCGAGCATGGACGCCACTAACTAGATCAGGTTGCTCAGAGCCCTGTCCAACCTGGTCCTGAATGTTTCCAGGGATGGGGCCTCCACTGCCTCTCTGGGCAGCCCGTTCCAGTGTTTCACCACTCTCATTGTAAAGAATTTCTTCCTTATATCTAGCCTAAGCCTACCCTGTTTTAGTTTAAAACCATTAGTATGAGCTCTGATATACGTATTGCTTTTTCTCATTGGGAATCTTGCAAATTAACTGTTGTTAACTGTTAACTGCTATGCATGGTTGGTGCCTTTTTTTTAATAACTCTACAGTCATATGCTTTGAATATTTCTCTTTCTGTCTCTTCCTTCACAGTTATTTTCTTCCTCCTGTACAATATCCTTCCATTCTATTCCTTAATTGTGTGAAATCCAGTAATTTAAACTGTGATGTTTTTCTTCTTGTAGTCTAAGTGACTGTCATCTAGCATATATATTAACTGTGGTCTTAAAAACAGGATATCACCTAACAGTGATTTAGTAAGTAGCTGAAAATATTTAAATAATTTAAATAGACTGACTTAGAGAAAAGAACTTTAAAATTGGGCTATTTTATTCTCCTTCTAAGTGAAATTAGGCTCCTTTTAAAAACAAAAGATGGGTGAAAATGTTCAGCTGTCTGGCTTTCACTCTGACAACTTGCTGGTGGTTTACAGCAAAGTGGGCTCTTTGCCTGGTTCATTGTCTTGTGCTTCATGGCAGCACTTATTCCCTGATAGAGCCAAGGCCTCCATTTTTTGTCCAAAGAAGAGCAAAATAATTACACTGTGTTGTTATAAATCTACACTAATGTAGTTATAGTTTACCTCAGTGCCTCATTTCTTAAGAACGTCTAGATCATTCTTAGGGTATATGAATAGCCTGCACTAAATTTTTATTCATGAAGCAGAAATTTTAATTGGTGCAGCATTTGTTGATTGTGCTGCGATGAACAGAAAACTGAAACCACATTCCCCAAATTACCTGCTGTGTGACGTCTTTATATTTTTTTATGGTCTTCTCTTCAGACGTCCTGTTACAGTATTGCTTCAGTTGAAAAGAACAAATAGGCTATTTATTAAGTGTGCAGTCAATAGCATTTCAGCTAATAATGAATATGCACTTACAATAATCTATCAACAGTAGAGGTTTTTTTGTAGTCATGTATGATCTTCCTGTCTGCTCCCTGGAGCCCAAAGTATTTATTACTTGGAAACAAAGACCCTTAGAGTCAAAGGTAAGCAACAGTGTGCTGAAAGAGCAAGAGCATGCCCGTAAATGGGAATATGGTGGAGAGCAGTTAATAGTGGACCTCTGGTAGGGCCCACTGTACATGCAGTCTTCTCTTCCCACCCCATCCCCTCTGAGCTCTTTCACCTAAGAGGCAGTTCCCTCTGGCCACGCTCATAAAGGGTGAGTTCATGTATCATCATATATTTTACATGCATTTATTAGTCTACAAGGAATGCTCTTGCATGTTTGTTTTAGCTGAACACATAGCATTTGGTTCTGTAGATCCCTCTATCGAGTGTATTGTTGAATACTCTGAGTGGATTCAGTCTTCCGTGAGGTTGGACCCTTAAACAGTGTTTGGATGAAAGCTATTCTTAAATATGTAAAGCCTTCACGACAGCATGGCCCACCCATGACGTAAAGCAATAATCTTTGAGTGAGCATCCTTTTTCCAAGTGGTTATTCTTCATATGGACAAATTTGTATCATGGATGGGCATATTTAAGAAAATAACATAAATTAGGAATTGAATTGGTCTCTTTTCCGTTACTTTATGAGTAAAATCTAACAACTCTTACAGTGCAGAATTCACAGAGCTCCAGCGAACTTGAAAAATCTGAATTTTGTTTTACTTTGAACTCTCTACAAATAAATATTCTAAAGCTGAATAGAATTCACTCTAGTGACTGAAGATTATTAGAATGGCTCATAATGCGAGTATGAATGAAATATGATAAAGTCTCATTGCAATGTTTGGCACTTGTTCAGACTTTCAAATAGACATATTCAAAGAGGAGAAAGAAAATTGGTTTGTTTATAGGGTTTGGGTTTTTTCACTTATTCCTTATGGCATTTTAAATACTCTTTGAGATATGTTTGATTACAACAATTTCACAGCGATGCTGACAACACTGTGAGATTATTTTCCTTTTAAAATTCCCTTTTTGTGTTTCAGTTGTAAACACACTGCAAGCAACACATCTAAGTAAAGCTCAGATCAGTGCTGTTGTAAAAAATGTACACTGTGCTTGTCAGACCTGAGAAGGTGGAGATGGTTTGTTAGCTGAAGATGTCAGGATTTGTAATAAAAAATAGACTAATAATTAAGATTGCAAGGGAGAAGAAGCAAGAAACCCAGAATCACAGGAACCTGAAGTTCAGATTTCACATGACTTGACTTAGGTTTTCATCTTTTGCAAATAAAACAGTGTGTGTAACCGTGTGTGACTTACTGTCCATGGGCTTTTTTCACAAATTATTTGTTAGAATCATAATAGTTTTTTTTCCTTGACAGAATGTGGAGAATCCTGTGGTCCTCTCCATGAATGAAGGGACCTTTTTTGTGGTTTTATGATTTTCTCTCCATTTTGCAAGTTTCTTTCTTCAGTGATAGCTATTTTATTAGTACTGTGTTTAATGAATATCTGAGGTGCTTGTTAAGGATGCTTTAAATTTTGAAAATAGTTGCTGATATTTTACTTTTGATAAAACTCATATTTTTGAGCTTGGGAGAAAAATGTCAGGGAAAGTTTTAAGGAAGACTGTCCTTTTGTTGGTGTTTGTAATGCAGGTGGAATTCGAACTGCTTCACATCACTGCACTGAATTGCTAGAAATGAGTATGCCTGTACAGGATTTTATCTCTGTTCTAACTAAATTTCTTGCATTAATTTGTATTAGGTATACAGATGATTCTGTATCTGTGTATATATGAATCTAAACAATTAGACGTTTTTATAATCCCCAGAAGGGGAGGAGATGTCTGGTTTCTGTTGCTGGGTTAGGGGAGGACCTGCAAAACCAAGGATAAGCTCCAGAGTGCCCTTCCTTCGATGGCAGCATCTCCTTTTCTCCTGTCAGCGTATGTTCTTAAAGGAAAGCAAACAAGGAGGAATATGTAGCGTAAATTTAGGATGTTGAAAATGATCTCTGCTAATTACATTATTTTGCACATTTGCTTTCCCACTGGAGTTCTGTGACAGCTCACTCTACCCTTCTGCTTTTCGTCCCCCACCTTTCAACGTTTTCCCAGGTGTTCTTTCGTACGGACGGGCTTTTAAACTCGCATGAAGCGTGAGGAAACAGTGACGTCTCTGATAAAGTCAACCAAAATAGTTTAGAGGATCAGTTCACCTTCGCTTCACTAGTCAGTCCTGTGGCACCCAAAACACATTTTATTGGAAGAACTCATTAGTAAAGAGTAGGCTGTGTAACACTATGCAGCCGCTTTCAGTAAATGAATGGATGTGAGTCATTTACTCCTATAAATTCTGACGTTAGGGACTAGAGTTGTTCACTGGGAAAGAAATGCTGCTTGATCTGTTTTGACTTTAAGAGCTTGCCAGCCCCTGCTTTACTGTGTGAAACTAGCTCTTTGTGATAATACATCTCCTAATTTTGCCAGACAAATCAGAGATGATGTCGAGATGTGTCAAAGCGGCAAGTTATCAGTAATGGATTATTGACTGTACAATAAATGCCACACTGATGTTTCGACTTTGTGGTTAAAGTTGTTTAATAATTCAACAAGAATTCCAAACAAGTCATCTATAGGTGTGTCTCTTTCGCTGTAGTTGTCTCTTGCTATAACTGTGTCTTCTGTTTCTTGTGGCATTTCTGAATAGGGAAGCACAGTGATGTAGCTGGAAGATTACTCTTGATTTACTCTCTAATTAAACAGCTAAATTATTTTTAGATTAAAAAAATGAGTACAACATGTTTCGACTAACTTCATTTTTAAAGATTGGTGTCTCAAGTGAGTGTCAACTGAGTGAGTAAATGAGAAAGTGTTACTAGACTAGACTATCACTAAGGCATTGAACTGCTGTTCATCAGTTTTAAGAGATGAGGAAGTAATTTTTTTAAAGCATAAAGAGCTACCCTGATGTCATGAGGTGTGTTAAAGACTATTCCTTATGCTTGACCTCAATCCATAAAAGCTCAGGTATGTACCAGCTTCTTTTCCCACAGCTCACTAAAAATGTTTTCGACTAGACCCACAGACATCCCATTACATTTACTGAGAATCTTTCTCCTCTGACTTCAGCCTTACAAGATTTTGGAAGTTGTCATTACTGACCCAAGTGTTGTTTTAACTGTGGTTTCTTTATCTGTTCACTGGTGAAGTTCAACATGCAGTGCTAGAATTTGCATGCTTAATGGAAGTTAAACATAAGGCATGACATGAACCAAATCTTTCCCCTGCCTGTGTGGCTCACTGGGAAGCATCTGCTATGGCAGTGAGGTGACTGGTGCAGGAACCGGTCATTCACGATGGACATCTGTGGTTAAGGACCACAAAGATGATACAGTGGCTACTGTGTGGAGCTGGTGAAGTCCGACTCCAGAATGCTTAGTTGATTATTGATTTATTTTAATTGATTTTTTTTTTTACGTATTGTGAGACCGAGAAGTTGGTGCAGGTTGAAAGTAACAATGATAAGTTATCTGTTACTTGTTAGTAGTGGCACCACCTCGGGATGTTCTCGTGTTCCCATGTCATGCATTTCTGTTTGGTAGAGAGGTACTGTGCTACAGTAAGAACTAAGCAGGGGATCTATTTATATGGTGTTGTCTGTCAGGCAGCAATTTGACTTCTCCCATATTTTTTTCTGCAATACCTTCAAGGTATTATTTTAGATATATGCAGCCAGGAGGATAAACACAGTTTGAAGCACTACTTCTCCTTCTCTGTGGCACCCTTGAGGGAGCATATGCCAATACAGTGCCAAGACAGATGATGCATGATTGAATTCTGACAAGTAACGGACATAATTTATCATACAGGGTTGATTCAGTTGGAAGCTGATGGAATGCATGCACTTTTAAAAGTGGTTGAAGTTAAGTGCCGAATTAGATGTGTAGACTTTGGGAGCTGGTGTTAGAATAGAATTTTTGAAAAACTGAGTTATTTCCTTGGAGCTTCCCTTCTGGCAATCTTCATCACTGTGCCTGGAGATCAGACTGACTAGGGGTGCTACAGACGCGAGTATAGCTTTGTGGCCTTAGGTATGGCATGTAAGTGTCCATTCACATGGAATTCTGAAGTGTTGCGTTGTAATGCAGAGTTTGACCATAGTGGTCACTTGGCAAGTCTAGGCTCTCTAGTTTGAGTTTTTAGGGATGGTTTTGCTTTTTTTTTTAATTGCAACATTGTGAAGGTTTTGGCGGAAGTATTTGATTCATTATGACTTAACCTAAGGCAATATTTAGTTTGAAACCCATACAAGAATAAAGATATTTAATGTAAATCAAGAAAATAAATATTTGGGGTCAGTTACTTTTCTTCTTGAAGTGAGTGATACAGACCCCATGAAATTTCACTGAAGCTGATAGAAGCTGTTGGTGACTACTCTGAAAAAAACAATCTTTTCAGCCTTAGTATGTATGGGATAAAATAAATTTGCTTCTTTTTGAAAGTATCTTTTTGGATGACAACAGTATTACCCTTGTGATGTATCCTCTGCTAATCATCTTCAAAATGAACACAGCATGAAGCGGTTGATTGAGTTAAGAATAACAGCTTCTCTTCCCAACTGCTGTTTTTAATGGTGTCTTCCCAAGGTATCCTTCAATGCCCACTTGGTTCATTAGTCTCATGTCCATTCCCTCTGCAGTTAAACAGATGTGATCTGTCTGGGTATCAGAGAAAGGAGGCAAGGGGAGAACAGGTATCATTTATTTCAGTGTGAGATCACCAAGTTCAAATTAATTTTAATTTTCATAAGAGGGAATGCCTTCATGAAGCAGAAATGAATTTTCACAATTTCTGGACAGTTCTATATTTTTGTGTGACAAAATCCCTGCTATAATTTCAACAAATTTTAGTGGTCTTCGAAATGAAGAAATTACATCATTAAAGGCCAGCTGATTCCTTCTGACTTACCAAGTCTAACACCTTGCCTTTAAAAATTTGTAACATAATTCACTTTTATTATTTCTAAGTGTAGATATCTTCTATGAATTACATACTATATATATTTATGTTCTTGGTAAAATTTCTGTGCTAGTTTCTTGAAGAACTTGATGAGAATATAATATGAAAGACAGGTGGCTATGATGTATGCATGAACATACATTGTATACATGTTTCCTTGGTATTGCTAAGTCAGTACATCAGAATTTCTTGGTATTGGTAAGTCAGTACACCAGAGTAAAATGTTTTTTCTTTGGCTTTGAATGCCTGCAGATTGTACCTTTCTAAGGAATGGGGAGGAAGATTTTACTCTTACCAGCTAAAATGAGCCTAGCGCGCCGCACTGCTTGAAATGTGCTTCTCAGGAAAACTTCCTGGGAGGGGATACTGAAAAGGTAGACACTGTAATTAAGAGTAGCTTGGGGTAAGTGCTTGACTGATTTTTGACAAATTCTGTTCCTTCAGTATGTTTCTCGTTACAACTGTAACTGAAATCCTGTCACAGGGGAAGGTAGAGAGAACGTAATTGTTGAAAACTCTCAGAGAACCTTGACCATTTGGGGAATCCAAGGGCACTTGGGCTGTCTTCTTAAGTCAGAGTGGAACAAGTTTAGAACCAGAAAACATTGTCAGGACAAACTGAACTTGAGCTGAACTCAGGAACTTGAGGAGACAAATATGTGACTATATGAAAGAAGAAAAGGCAAAGACAGGATCAGAGAGCCAAAGCCCATCAGAACCTGGTCTAGAAGATAGGCTGAGGACTGGGCAAACCTGTTAAGAAGTCAGGAGCGTGAACTAGAAATGGGACAATAGTGGGTGGAAATCAAGGTACAGGTGTGAAGACAGAAGTGTATAGCTACAGCCAAATGGCACAGCTGTCATCAGTTAGTCCAGCTGTCCTCAGCTGGGTTGGGAGCAACCATCAGTTGGCTATATGGGCCAGTCTAGAGGCATAACAGGCTCTTAGAGACAGAGAACAGGTCACCTGAGCAGGTTGCCCCCACAGAAATTGACAGTGACCCTACCATGAGAGACTGGGTCCCTTATTTGGTGGATGTCACAACCGCACTGAGTCGAAGTGTGTATTCTTTGAGTAAGTATTACAGAATTAGGTCCCTAGTTGTCAAGCACCCTGATAGTCAGTCGCTTTCAAGAGGTATCTTATTTTTTGTAAATGTATGAGGAGTTAGAAACCTCCTGCTGGGATGAAACGTTATTTGAAATAAATTTTCAGACTCAAGCTTACAGTTCCACAATTGAGGATAATTAACATAATTCGTTAGATGCTATACATTGTGTAGCATTGAATGACTCTTTGCACTGAGTCACAAAACTTGTGGAAGACCTGAATGCCTCCAGCAATGTCTTTAAATTCTCCAGATTTCATGAAAGCAAACTGAAGCCATGTGCATTAGTGTCTGCACAGCTGATAGACTTTTCTACTGTGCAGTGTGCACAAGAGTAGGCTATGATGAAAACTGAGAACTCAAACTCAGGATGACCGCAATTTCACATACATTGCATTTGAAAATGCACCAGTCTAGATGACAGATGTTACTATCCTTCTGTGGTTAATACAGGTTTGTCTAAGTTTTTGCTACATTATGAAAACCCTTAGGGGTGCTTATTTTCTTATTTTTCTTGGCTGGTTGAAAAGTAACGCTATAGAATGCCATAGCATTTGGTCTTATTGCTTCAGTCATCTGCTCAGAGAGCTCACTCAGAGTTTCTAAAGCATTTATTAATCAGAGAAAACAGCAGAAAAAATTCTGAAGGTTTTCTGTCTTGCATTTCCAGTTAAAAGGGAACGTAAGCCATCTTTTACAGCATGTGACACACAATAGCTAATTCTAATATATACATCTTCAGTTAATTTTCTTCTTTAAACTAGGAAACGTAGCTACTGCCTATGCAGATAAAATTTAATTCTGTGATGGTTTCATAGGTTGCCCTAAGTTCCTAATTTTGGGGGTAATTCAGAGTTTTGGAGGAAAAAAATTAAAGTTTCAGAGTCCAGAAGTAGAAATATATTGAAAATAATTCATATGATCTATCTTTTACTGATGAATTTGCATACAATACTGAGATGTTGGATTCTACCAATATATTTCTATAATGTAACAGAAGCTTTCAGGTGAGTATTGACTATGGAAAAAATGGTAGAAACTGGTGGTCATCATCTACTCTATTAGTATTCTAGTTTACATTCCCCTGCTGGAGAGACTGAATTCTGAAACAAGCTAAAACTTTCTAAACCTACACTGAAGTCAAATGAAGCAATGCCTCTTAATAGTTCCACTATATTTGATGACTATAGAAGACAGTTGGGGCTTTGTTTTCTTAATATAGTAACTTCTTTGTAAAGAATGCTGCTGTTAGCTTTGATACTTTTCTGTGAATTTCCTGATGTAGCAGTGACAAGATAAGACAGAGAAAAGTGTGAAATAAATGTTTTAGCCTGTTCAAACAATGCTTCCTCTGAATTTTAAAATGCTTGGCCATGCAATCGTGCTTTTGAGATCATTAGGAATTATTGTGAGCTTGCTAAATTTCTCACCTGATATCTGTAATCAAAATGAAGTTCTTTGAAGATGCCAAAGTTCAGGATCTCTAAGAATGGAAATTAAAAACAGAATTCCTTATTACAAAGTTTTCCTTGTAATGATCAGCTTCATGGAATGACCATATCTCTGCCAAACAGCAAGAACAGAGTTTCTGGAAGCAGGAAAAAAAACACCAGCTGGTAATACAGGAGTCTTTCTAAGCATGAAAACATGTCCATTACACAAACAGAAACAAGTAAACATGCAGTGAGTTTGTATAAGATCTGAAAAGTCATTTTTAAGCTATTTGTGACTAATACAGGAGGTATCCTGTGTGATAATAGTGGGTAGAAGGGTAGACAATAAGTCTACTCTTGGTAGAACTTGGGGCAGATTTAAGTCTGCAAGCCTCACAGATGTAGAGCTTTTTGAACCTATAGAATCAAGTCATAATCTACGTGTGGCTTTTAGCGTAGACTTTTTTCCCTGTCTGGCAGGAGTAACCAAGGAAGAAGTCTTCATTTAAGTGAGGATAAAATTTGCTCATTCATAAGGAGTAAAAACACAATGTACCAGGAAGACACAGATGGAAATTCTCAGATGGTAATGAATTTTTTTTATAAGGTGTTTGAATGTTTCTAGAAGCACAATATGTTAAGGTAGTTTTCAAAAGATGTAAAAATAATCTTGCAGATCTTTAAAGCTATTTTTGTGGTTTTAGAACTTTTGGCATGATTTATTGTATCATAACTGATGTAATAAAAGAAAACAGAATGAGATGCTTTTAAAAATACACAGAATATTTGGAATATTTTTCATTCTTTAAAATGGTTTATAGTTGCAAAATTCCAGGCTTCTGGGCATAATTTGGATTTTAGTGTCTGCTGCAATCTTTCAGTTTTATAGTGTTACTGGAAATAATTTTTTCCGTATAATACTTTTCTTACTGGTGGACACATTCCTTTTTTCCTTCCCAAATAAGCTGAATCTTTCACACTGTTAGTTTTCTTTTTTCAAGTTACTTCATTCAGCAGGTTTTTCGTTGTTTTTAAGTCTGACTAGGTGATTATGAAGCTTTGGCATCATTCATCTTGCTAAAATGGGATTTTGGAGCTGTACTGGTCCATACTGTTTGTAGACCGTTCTGTGTCCCGTGGGTATTATCTAACTATAACATCCTTTTACAATTTATGATACTGTGGACATATTATAAATAAGCCTATTATCTTTGATTAATATTAGTGGTAGCCCTAGATTTAGGGCTAACCAGATTGTGTTTTAAGACTTTGAGCTTAAGTGATGTACATTATTAGATTGCAGACTTGCTGGGTATGCGAAATACAAGCAAAAAAGCAGCTGTAATACATTCACATTTTTCTTCAGCTATCATTCTCCTTTCACAAACTGCAGGCTGTGATTCAACTAAACCTTGCTCATGGTTAACTTTGCATGTTGTGGTTTGTCCCATCAACTTCAATCGTCAGGGTAGGAAGAGACTTAGAAATGCATAGTTGGCATTTCCTTCAAAGCGCTCCTGTTGCTGAAAATTTTGTTGGAGGCTTTCAGAAACTCTAGAAACTCTAGAAAACATTAGGGTGACCCAAGTTAGCATCTGATTCTTCTACATGATACGTACTCTAGCTGTGAGATTTTAATGTGAGTTATCATTTCTAACATGGGGACACAGGAGATTTTTCTTTTCCTTGGTTAATGAGATGAATGGAGACAGTCACGACGTTCATGAAGTGATGAATGACAATAATATGGTTTTAATCCTTGTGGGGTACTGGGCTAGATTTTCAGTTGAGAAGGATCAGCATAATAAGCAGTCTCAATGTAAAAAAAAAAAAAAGAATTTGAGATTGGATGCACGTGTTTCTCAAACTCAAGACAAACTTTGTAGTGTCCATAGTGGTGGAGAATGGACGTTATGTTTGGGAAAATCTCTTGCACTGGTGAATTGAATGAATGCTGCTTGGAGTAAAAAAACTAATTCCTTGTGTTTTCCGACAGATGAGATCTAGCATGGTATTTTATGCTGCTTGTGGATTTTAAGAGGCTCTGTTGAAGTTTTGTTAAAAAATTAAGGTTCTTTTCTTGAACGTTTGGCTAACACTGCTGTTCCTTCCTTGCCCTCCTCCAGCTCATCCTCTCAGTGCTGTCAGACTTGTCCAGCATGCTATGCTCTCATTTTTTGTCAGCTCGCTGCCCTTGTGTCATTTGATGTCAGTGATGCTGGTTTTGTGCGCTTCACTAAAAGAAGTGTTTGTGAAATCCTTCTCTTGCTGTTGTTTATGTGTCTCCTTTTGCTTTTGTGTGGCATGTAGTGATGTGGTATGGCAAAGTGATGCGGTGTATTTGTTTCCGGAAGTAGAGGGATGTGCATGTTTCGTTAGAATTACGGGCTTCTCCTGTACCATTTCCAAAAATCTAAGATAATTCTCTATTTTACAGATTAAGATGTCCGAGAATATGTTTTGACTTTGTACTACCCATAAAGCTATGATAAATACTTCAATTGCATGCTCAGTTTTATTAAACCACCCTGTTTGGTTTCTGGTTGTTCAGGGACTTATGTGTGGCAGCTTAAAAGTTTGATGGAATGATATTATGCAACTGTCGTGTACATCAATGAGGAGGAGATCTATGTGCAGGAGTTTTATGACTGAGAAAATTGTAATGAGCAAATTAGTTGGAAGACTTTGCATCTGGCAGTTCACTAAGGCTTAGAAATTACCCATGTCATCAAAATGTTTTTTCATTTTAAGACAAAAGGTTTCTGTGGCATCAGTGACGACCTTCTAAACCAAGGTTTTATAAACAGTCCATTTAAACAAAGTCCACTTCAGTACTGGTGTATTACTAATGATAAACTTAGTTTTTCAAGCTGTGCGGTAGAAATAAATTATATGAAAGGAGAACCTTAACTGTGTAAAAGGTACTAGAAGCACTTCCAAAAGCTGTTGTTGATGTAAGCAGTGAAAGTAAAGCAGTAAGGGTTAACGTATCTTTCAACACATGCAGGAGGTGAAATTCCTGTTTTGTTCCAAACTTCCTGTTAAAATTTCTCGACTTGACTGAGCTGCACATGGGTGGGTGAGCACTGGCCATGACCTCAGTGGTAACCTCAAGGGTGTGCCGGGATGCTAGCCCATGGGTTATGCCAGGCAGTGCCAGCGGCTGCAGAAACTGCATTGTCTTAGTCACACAAGCTTGATGGTTCTGTAAGCCTTGGATTTATGTATAGATAATGTCCTGGGGAAAGTGTGGAGGGCAAGGAAAATTTCGTGGTCATAAGCTACCTTAGAAAGACACCAATTCTGATATAAAACAGACTGCTGTAGCTTTTAGTGGTTAATGCAGTTCTGAAGTGTTGTATGTTTTACTTGGGCAAAACCTCCCAGTTATGCCATCTAAGGTCTTGATTAAAGGCAGGAGACTTGTCTGCATTTTTGGTGCTTGTCCCACAGCGTTGACTGAGGGCATGCAACAAATACAGAATTGTTTGTGCTGGTCTTGCCATCTTCTTTTCAATTTCCGCCAGTTTTCCACTTTCAGGCCTCCATCTCTTAACAGCCCAGTTTCTCAGGGGGCACACAGAGGTGGTATTTCTGCTTTTTGGAGGGATTTTTAAACTTTGAAACTCATGTTTATTGCAGGGCAGGACTGTGGATTCCTGCTTCCAGTGATGTCTCATGCTCACTGTCATGCTGTGCATAATTACGAAGTACTAATTTGGGCACCAAATACCTGACTACTGACAGAAATTTTGAGAGGTGATGTTAAAGTCTATTTTTCATCATGCTGTGAATACCCATATGGTCATAATGCTCTTATGTGAATTCTATGACAAACACACACCTTCTTCAATTCAGAGAGCTTGTTTTATAGACAGTGTTTTTGCAGAATTTTTTGACATCCATGCTATCTGGGAATTAAATTCTATAATCATAGTTAGATGGTATGTAAATGTGCACTGTAAGGGGGCTGAAAAAGAAGTGCTTCGTCCTCCTTCTCCCTCCCCCATTTTTCCACCTGCTTGTGAAAAGCTGTATTTTTTTTTTTTTTTTATTCAGACAAACCTCATAATTACCCTTCTGTGCCTGATCTGGGCCTGCAGGAAAGGCCCGCAGCATCTGTAAAACTGGCAGCAGCACGGTATTTCCAGGCAGGCGGGGTGGGGAGCCAGTCCATGGCTTTGTCTGAGCAGCTGAGAACTTCATCTGAGCCGTACTGCGGTGTACAGTAACACCGACCTGTGCCATCGGCAAGGAAAGCACTGAGCAAGTGTTGGGGCCAGTATTTATAGACCACTACGTAGCAGTCCTGGAAAGAGAGACGGAGAGGGAGTGCGAGAGAAATCTTGGCTGAGCTGAGGGCAATTTTATTTCAGGTTTCTGTTATTTAAGCAACGTTAAATAAATCTCCCTTGTCAAGTTTAATCTTCTCTTGGTGAATCATAGCAGTCCTGCTTTGCGTTATGACCAGGTGGAAGCAACAGATTTAAAACAAGACAGTTGAGGGTAAGTAAGTGATTTACTGTCACTTTTACCTCCAGCGTCCCAGCCAGCTCGCTGCCCTTGGTGGGCACTGCATCAAGAGCTTGGCGTGTGTTGTGACTGCGGCGTAGCGCTGCCTGCTGTGCAAGGGTGTTCTGCGTGCGGGGATTTTGTATACGGTTACAGAGGAATATCAGGTGGTTTCTTCATTTAGCAACATGCTTGAAATGATCAGTTAGCATCAGAGGAGAAACACACGCAGTCTACTTCCACTACTGAAAGCAGCGCGGGTGGTTGAAAATACTACCTCTTAGTAATGTCTAGGTTGCATTTTAAAGCATCCATTTCTTGATGTAGATAGATGGTTGTACTTGCATGGCAAGCCTGCTTTTAGTAGAGAAAAACAAGAAGTTCTGCTCAGACTTTGGTCTGCTGTTGTATTAGCAATTGGGGTCAATACTTCAAGACTTGTGGTTTTCTAAGAGAAGCAGGACAGTAGTTAATGGAAGTTCTTGCATACCTTGGTTTAAAAGGCTGAAGGAAAAAAAAAAAAAAGGTGAGCAGACAAGTGGGTTATTAGGAGAGAAAAATTTCCCCTCTGTCCTGAATTGCCCAAGGTGACATAGAACACACACGCCTGCAGGAGATTCCCTGATAACAGAAGGGAAACGAGTGTTTACGGCAAACCGTTAAAACCAAGGTGAAAGAGAGACTCTCCCTCGCCTACCTTCACACAGGCAGCTCCCTGCAACTTCTGAAAAATGAACCTTTTTCCATTACTCACAATATCTTTTTCAACAGCCTCCTCAATGCATAAAGGCTGCTGAGTTCATTAGTCTTCTTTGTTTGCATATTCTAGGGTGTAATTTTAAAAGCCAGGTTACCTAAAAAGGGGATAATTCTTCTTAAACTCTCTCTTGGCAGCAACATGTGAAATCCGTACAATTCAACATTGATGTTTACTATGGTTAGCTCAGAGAAGATTAATGTGTTGCTTAAAGAACACAGCGTTTCCCTGAATGAAATTTATCAGTTGACAGCCCTGGAATTACTTCTTTAAGTTAAGAAAATATAGACTTTGGCACCAGTTGATGATTTCTGGGTGTGAGTGGGAGGGTGGCTTGCAACTCCAGAGGGTGTTAGACACATACTGAATATGTGTTGAAAACAAAAGTGTGTTAAAATAACTTTAAGCTTGAGACTAAAACTAACAAATAAAAGGAAATGCAAGATAGGGCTCACGTTAGATCCCTAACTTTACTTGTCAACACCAAAGTTTTGTGCACACAGGGCAAGTAACGTAGCCACTATCCACTGGTTTAAGACTTACCAACTAAAGAAGAGGAACAGTGGTGGTTTCCATGTAAGAAAAGCAGTCTGTATGAGAACCTGTAGAAAGACACGTATATATTTAAAGATCATGATGATCATTATTTTCTATGTGTATCATATATTCCACATCTCAGCTAGAACTCTTGTTATCACAGACACTAGAAACTTTCAGAAACCACTTTGGGAAATGCAACAGGCAAGACAGAAATCTGCATTACATGGACAGTTAACAGTAATAAAACTAATCTGCAGGATCTGCTGGCAAATTCTCTCATTGTGGAGCTATTCCAGTACATGAGCATTGAAAAAAAAATCAACCAGCTGCCTTAGAACCAGTGAATTTTATAGAGGACAGCACTGCCACATCTCTCTGAGCTTTATAAATAAATGATAAATGCAAGCTGAAACTTCCTATTTTTTCCCTCTTCCTTACCCAAATTTATCTCTGCTTCTGTTTGAAAGTGATATGCGTGTTCTTTTATCTAGTGTCTTGGCCAAAAGGCAATTAATAAGAAGTGAAAGTACAGTTGTTGAACTTAGCATGGTGTATTTGGACAGAGTAGATTACTAGTCATTAGTCCACATCCTCAAAGTTGCATTGTTATGCCTGTACATCCCTAGATCATCATAGCCTTGACAGTTTCTACTATTACTGTGTTTTACTGTGCCTTTTACCACTATAGGCATACAGATGATTTACCGTTGGTGAGCTTGCATTGTCCTTTCAAAGCATAAACTGTTCTTCAGTAGCTGCTTGTGTGTGTATCATTGTCCTGTGTTAATGCAGTTTACCTGTGGGTAATGGGTAAAAAAAAGGTCTCTTATTTATAACCAGGGACCATAAACTGCAAGTGTCTACAGTGTTGTGGAGTAGCTGATGTAGAATGGTGTCCACCTGACTTTACAATGAGGTAGGTTGTTTACTTCCCATATAATTTAGTAAAACATTTTCTATTTTGCATGTTTAAGTGACATTCAAGGGAAGTTGTGGAGAATAATGTTAGGTTTGCAGATGTTGCTGGTCTCGCCTCGGGGAAAAGAATAGCCTCTGAGTTGAATTTGACCTGTTCATGGAGATCTTCATATAACCACATATGAACTCTGTAGGTATTTTTATTCTTTGTGATGGAGTTTTCTTGACCCTTCCTAAGCCCCACAGAGAGGTGCTTTAATGGCATGTTAACCTACTGATCAGTGAACTGTGTGCTAATGGGTCACGTTAGAGGCAGAGATTTTCTCTCTGATAGCTGGGATTATCCATGGAAACTCCAATTACCTGCTGGGGCTGGGGTGAGAAAAGTCACACGCTGCCTCTTTAGCACTTGTGTCTGTAGGAATTGTAACAACATTGGGTGTTATAGGGGTTAATGTTGGGGCTTTTTGACTATTGTTAATATGCCTGGGAGGGCTCTCACGTGTTTACCTGCTCTGATGGGATGAACTCCCAGGCTCAGTGAGGCTGAAGTTGTCTTCCAGAAGTTTTACAAAACTGATGCCTAGGAAGGCTTCACGGGAAAGAACCATAGGGATAACTTTTTTTATGATGCCCCTGTCGCCCCATTAATAATTGGAGCATGAGCAAAGACATAGAAATCCGTTAGTGGGCATGGCTCCATCTCTTCACGACCATGTTATGTTTGGGATTAGATGTGGTTTATCTTTGTTTTACTGAATGTCAGAAATCATCCTGCCCCTTTTCTTAGTCATTCTGGAGCTTGAAACTCATTGTATAACTTCAGCTTCAGCAGCTGCGTTTCCAGGGATGGTGTGAACTGGGACATTTGCTTTCATGCTGTGTTTGCTTGCTATTTAGCTTGCTCTCATGTTCCATTTGAGAAGTCCCCATCAGAACTAGGTAATCAGGTTGACACAACAGCATCATCCATGCTCTGCATTCATGCGGGAAATGAGATTATGGTTTAGCAAAAAAAAGTACATGAGAAAAAAGGAAGGGAGGAATAGACTTTTTTTTTTTTAAAGTATGCATGTGTACACGTAAAGGTAACTTCATGGAAATAGGTGCATGCCTTGGTTGGAGGTAGTCCTTTACGCAAAGTGTGCTGCACAAATAACAGAGGTAGTCTCTAGGAGTTTCAGTGGTTTATCAGAGTGGGGAGAGGGCTGAGCATGATTTCTGATGTTATTTCCAATGGCAGCATGCCAATATGGGAACTTAGCTTAAAATATAATAATTTTGAAGACATTTTAGTTGGGGAAGCTGTCTTGGATCTGGGAATGAGTTTCTAGTCAGGATCAGAACTACAAAGAACAATATGTTAAATCGCTGATACCTGATGGAGAGAGCACACATGTGGATTGTGGAGGATTCAAGTGTAATCTCATGGCTTTGCCTGATTCAAGTCAGTCAGGGATGTCGGCCCTCATTTCCCACACTGTAGCTGAGCACTTCCCACACTAGCCTATGAAATACTGTGAGCTTCTCAAGCCTCTCCACTAGAGGCTATTTCTCTTTGTACTATATGCTGAGATACTTACTGAACTGGGGACTTAGACCTGGATCTCCAGTACCGTAAGTGACTCTGCTAACATCTGGGGTATTGAGTCACTCTGGGTTTTGTGATCTGTCTTAAGAAATACTAATTTCTGTGAGCAAATTATATTATACAGAGCAGGCTGTTAGGTATTCTGGAATAGTATTCTCTCTTTCCCATGTGATTTTTGGGGAAATCTTTTTGAAAGTTCTTGATTTCAAGAGATTGAAGGGTAAAATTTCTCAATTTTTTTTTTTTTAAATATTCCTTTCCATCAGAGTTCTTGGCCATCTCTCCTAAGCCATCCCATTCAGATTTCATCTTGGGGCAAACTGTTTACTAGTAATATACATTGCAGTATTTATTTTCATCTTCAGGTTGTTTTCTCTGTGTTGTTTTGTTCTTTTTTAAAATATATGTTCCCATGCAGAGATGGGAAAACGGACATAAATTTACTTTTCATGCCATTGTTGCCTCAATTTTGATACTTTTTAGTGTCAGAAGAGTGGCACGTGCATCTTTTCATTGACATAGCTTGCTGATGATGAGTTTGGGAGCTCTTCAGGTTTTGTAATAAACTTGAGAGCAAATAAAAAAAGCAAAAATGGGCTTATGCAACCAAAGAAAAACATTTGTGTGTTGAGAGTCGGTGTTCTTTCTGTATTCAAGTGACCCCTGTCTGGCTCCCATCTCTCCCAGAGGTGACATTGCATTTTCTGTTCCTTCCACCTTTGAAATTATGACTGGGTGTATTCCTTATCCTGAAAACCTTCCTAATCAGAACTTTTGAACTCTACTTGCAGCTCTCCCATATAGCGATGTTATTGGCATGATGCCATGGATATTTAAAAATTGAACTGGGTATACTCCTTGAATGGGTACCGAGTATTGGATTTTGCAGTTTGATTTGTATTTGCAAATGACTACCAAGTGCTTCTTATCATTAAATTTCCCTCCTGGGTTAGAAAACTTTAACTAAAGTAGTTTACATCAACAATGTTATGTATAGATACCATGAAAGTATTTAATGTCCAAAGGAAACACTGCTTAGCCTGAGAGCAGATGCACATTTAACGTGTGTTTACAGAAGGCTGTATTTGTGGGCACTGAGTCCCTTGATCACTGACCTTTATTTTTTTCCCTGCATACAGGAAGTCCAGTCTTATTTGAGCCAGACTTACTTGCTTAACCAACGCTCATTTAGGCAGACCAAGAATGTGGAGAATTACACATGATCACTCGTTAATGTTGGTTTAGAAATAGCATTTGCAGCGTGAACAGTCCTTTCAAGTTTCTCTTGGCCTACGACGCGATATGTGAGTACTTACAGCATGAAGAAGGCTCAAGTTTTCATGCCGTTTAAAAAAAAAAAGCGATCTTTTTTGGCTACTGCTGCTTCTGATTCCTTTGTAGTCTTTAATATTTGTGTAAAAATATACATTGCCATTGCTATCACTTCTCTGTGGTTTGGAGTTAAGCTACTGAGTACTGATAACCTCAGATACATCTTGAAATCTGATCTAGATTAACATTCTCATAGTTTAGGAGTTACAAATGCACAAAACCTCCTTGACTATACAGAAAGAAGGGTTTGGAAAAAGCTGGAATTTTTAATGTGCTTTTTAGTTTAGATGCTGTCTTTTCATATTGGCTAATATGGGCAGACTTTAACATGGATAACCTCAGCAAAATAACGGGGCTTCAAACAGTGACCATGCAGAGGAAGAACCAGGCAACTACTCTATGTTCTAAAATGCAAATTGAAAGTCTTCAGCCTGTTTCTTGCTGTGTCAAACTGGCCCTCAATAATGCATTTCTCACAGCAGAGGACAAAATATTCTGATTTTTCTTAATCCTTTGCAGCCCAGATTGTTACTTGGCCTGCAGGCCATGTGTTTGAAATCTCTCTCTTAAGGTCAGCATACCCTTTACCTAGACTTTGCACTGTGTGCCAGGGCACTGAAGTGAGACCATGGTTTCTGTAAAAATTAAAATAAGCCAGTGAATTGTAGTTATTTACTGTATTTCATCCCACCTCAGAAAGCATAAGTGTTAAGTGTGATTTTTAATTAACAAGCACATTGTCCCAGTGCTTTGGCTTGGAAAATTACATATCAGTATCTAGACAGTTTAGTAGACCATTCATTCCTCCCTCGAAGTCATAAATAACATCCTTCAACTTCCCAGGAATGTTTTTCTGCTTACTTTTAGCAGTCATAGGTACATATGAAGTATTAATGACCAAGGTAAAATAAATGAAGGGTGATAATTGAATAAGGCTATACCATTTGCGAAATAAAACAAAAAAATACCCCTTTTTATCCTTGCATCTCCTTTACTTCATCACTACAATGGCTAGTCATGACATACAGCAAGAGTTTTGCCTACTAACCTTGAAACATATCTTTGTGTTTATTGTTGGGACCTTGCTGGCAAATTGCACTTGACAATGAGATGGTGAAGGCAGGGGGAAGCAGGCCAACCTGGGACACGCAGTTCTGCTAAAACCTTTCAAGGTCCATAGAGTGCCTTTTCATTTCCAACGAATCAAATTACCAGCTGGGCAGCTAGTTTGGTTAGCTAATCATTAATGTAGGACCTATGAATTATGGAGTTTGTAACCTTTTCTCTTGCTAATTATTATTTTTGTGTATGCTAAAATACCCTTTCTCCTGATGCTGTCAGAGCAGCCTTTAACAGAGGCAAGCACACTGAAACCTGGCCCGGGTTGTCCTGGAGGTGGGTTGCCCAGCCTTTGTCCACAGCTCCGCTGTTGCCTTGGCTTGGAGGAAACCAGTTCTACTGGCACCCTTTCATGGCCAGCAAATTTGGCAACTGGCCCATGGTAGGTGCTGTTGGTGGGCAGCCCTCTGCAGCCCTGAGGGCCAGGCAGCAGCTGCCCCAGGGCTCCTGTTGGAGGTGAGTGTGTGAGGTGAGATGCTATGGCGTGCCCTTCACGTTGGTTGTTTTTCACTTGGGATAACTCCTTTCTTCTTGGGATGAAATGAGCATGTCTAAGAAGTGTGATGCATATGTAATGTTGTCATTCTTGTTGCGTTAGTAGACAGGTGGCCTTTAGCTATCTTGTGCCAATAAGATCAAGGCCAGGTAGGCACCAGCTGATGTTCATCTCTATTCCTTCTTCACACTGCTTGTGTCCTCCACACGTGGTGCACAGGGCCACCGTGGGTTTGAAAGTAGCTTTAACTCATGTTTTCTTAGCACGATGATGGAATGAATTTGAAAGGATTACTCTTGCGTTTGCTGAGGGCTGCCTTGTCTCAGCTGGTCTCTAAGTCATGTTCAAACCTGGTGTCCCTCTCCTCTGTTCAGACAGGCTGTCAGAACACTTCTCCCGTGTGTCCCCGCCACCCCAGCCGCGCTGCTTTGGCTTCACAGCCCGTCCCTCTGAAAGCAATGCCATGTGAGCGGCAGCAGCAGTCCTGGCTAGCTGGCTCTCGCTCTCTCTCAAACTTCGAGAGACTCACACTCTCTCAAACATCTGAAACTGCTTTGCTTCCCAAAAAGATGAAGAAACACATGTAAGGGGCAAGATTTTTGCTGTATTTTATACCTAGTTAGAAGAAAGACGTTTCTTGTTTCGTGATAATAGCGCAGGTGTTGCGTGCAGCCAGTAATTCTGTTTCCTAAGCCACCAAGCACAGCTGTGCATCTGTCACTCGGCAAGGAGTTTTCTGCAGCCCTTTTCAAAAGTTTGAGAGAAGGAAATCGTGTACTCACTGGATGTGGCTGGAAAGGGATGCTATTTAAAATGCAGTCATTTTCCCATTTTTGAACAAGTCCAGTTAAGATGCTGTGGGGTAGGGGAATTGCTTGTAAAGGGCATATATGGTCAGAAAATGGCTGTGTACAAATGCTATCATCCTTCTCCAGAGATACAAAATCTGTCTCTCTTCCAAGATAGATCTGCTTTCTTTAGTTCAAAAATAAACACTGGTGACTTTTTACTCTTATTGGCTCTATAGCAGTATGAGAAAATGAGCTGGATTTTATTCTGGTTTGTTGATTGTCAACAGAATTGTTAATTGCTTTCTAACGTGATCCAGAGTGCATGCAGCGTGACTTCAGGTCAGGCTTCAGGTGTGGTTTGTAAAGTAGGCTGTTAGAAGAACAGCTTGTCTTCTTATTTCTTTGGTTTGTTTATTTTATACTTGTAGATTAAGAAATTGTACTTTGGAGTCATTGTAAGACAAATACTGAATTTCATTGTGTCACTTCTGCCAAACCACTTCTCATCCAATACTTGCACTACCAGGTCTTATTTCTCTCGTGGAGGTTTTGAATATTTTTGCCAGTTAGCAGCATCTTAACTTTTTCCACCCTCAGAGCTCTTTAAAAATAAAGTAATGTCTACCACTTAAATAGCAATTTGCATCCTGAGAGATTTTTGAAGTCTCTATTAATGTTTCTTTCCTGTAGGGAAATGGCAACGTGCATGTTTTTCAGATGCAAGCTGAGAGTGTGTTAAGTAACTCATTCGGGGCACATAAGGAGTTGGTGCCATTTAATCTCAGAGTAAGTGACTTGAGCATGTAATTAACTTTCATATGAATGATTAGAAATTAATTGTAAAAGAGAAAAATGAACTGCAGTGTGTTTACTCCACCTGTACTGAGTCAGTCAGTACTTCGTAAAATGTGCCAGGCAGGAGGGACTGACTATTGGTCCCAAGGCCAGGCATCTAGATGATATCTCTATAATATAACATTGAAATAAGCAGGCATTTTTTTCCTTGGGTCATCACTCTGGCTCTCTAACTCTCTAACTCAAAAAAAATTTGATGCCAGTCCCAGCAGTAGATGCCCAGAGTCTGGAGAATGATCACAGGTCAGCAAGAGAGCACCTGAAGGACAGTGCGAAAGAAGTCCAGCCAGTAAGTCACCTTCATTGGAGGCCCAACTTAAATGCCTCTAGCAAACGTGTGCAGCATAGGGAATAAACAAGAGGAGCTAGAGACGTGCACATGCCTGCAGGGCTATGATCTCATTGGCATCACAGAGACATCGTGGGATGGCTTCTGTGACTGGAGTGTTGGAATGGAAGGATACAGGCTTTTTAGGAAGGACAGGCAGGGGAGATGAGGAGGGGATGTCACCCTCTATGTCAGTGACCAGCTGGAGTGCATGGAACTCCACCTGGGGATGGATGAGGAGCTGACCGAGAGTTTATGGATCAGGATTAAAGGCAGGGCAAGGACTGGTGACATTATAGTGGGGGTCTGCTACAGGACACCTGACCAGGAGGACTGGGCAGACAAGGCCCTATCTGTAGGCAGATAGGAAGAGCCTCATGTTCACAAGCCCTGGTCCTCATGGGGGGACTTCAACCACTCTGATATCTGTTGGCAGGACAACACAGCAGAGCATAAGCAACCCAGGAGGTTCCTGGAATATGTTGATGATAGCTTCCTTCTCCAAGTGATATAGGAGCCCATGAGGGGAGGTGCTGTGCTGGACCTTGTTCTCACCAACAAAGAGGGCCTCATGGGGAATGTGAAGCTCAAGGGCAACCTTGGCTGCAGTGACCATGAAATGGTGGCGTTCGAGATCCTTATGGCAGCGAGGAGGGCGCACAGCAAGCTTGCTACCCTGGACTTCAGGAGAGCAGACTTTGGCCTCTCCAGGGACCTGACTGGTAGAGTACCATGGGATAAAGCCCTGGGGGGAAGAGGGGCTCAAGAAGGTTGGTTGATATTGAAGGATCACCTCCTCCAAGCTCAGGAGTGATGCATCCCAACAAAGAGCAAGTCAGGCAAAAACACCAGGAGGCCTGCATGGATGAACAAGGAGTTCCTGGACAAACTCAAACAGAAGAAAGAAGCCTGCAGAGGGTGGAAGCAAGGACAGAATACAGACAGGGAGGAGGGAGGAATACAGAGAAATTGTCCGAGCAGCCCCAGATCAGTTTAGGAAAGCTAAACCCCTGATATAATTAAATCTGGCCAGGGACGTCAGGGGCAACAAGAAGAGCTTATATAGGTATGTCAGTTATAAAAGGAGGACTAGGGAAAATATGGCCCCTCTATGGAAGGAAATTGGAGACCTGGTTATCCGGGATATGGAGAAGGCTGAAGTACTCAACAACTTCTTTGCCTCAGTCTTCACTGCAAATGCTCCTTAACTAGCAATAGGACAAGAGGAAATGGCCTCAAGTTGCATTAGGGGAGGTTTAGACTGGATGTTAGGAAAAATTTCTTTAATGAAGGAGTGGTCAGGCATTGGAACAGGCTGCCCAGGGAAGTGGTGGAGTCACTTGAAAAAACGTATAGATATGGCACTTCAGGACATGGTTTAGCAGGCATAGTGGTGTTGGGTTGACAGTTGGACTTCATGATCTTAGAGGTGTTTTCCAACCTTAATGATTCCATGATTCTAAGGTCCTGCACAGGGGTCAGGGTAATGCCAGGTACAAATGCAGGCTGGGTGGAGAATGGATTGAGAGCAGCCCTGAGGAGAAAGGCTTGGGGGTGCTGATTGACAAGAAACCCAACATGATGCAGCAATGTGCTCTCACAGCCCAGGTGGCCAGCCATGTCCTGGGCTGTATCAAAAGAAGCGTGGCCAGCAGGTCAGGGGAGGTGATTCTGCCCCTTTACTCTGCTCCAGTGCGACCCCACATGGAGTGTTGCATCTAGCTCTGGAGCCCTCAGCCTGTGAAAGACATGGACCTGTTGGAGTGGGTCCAGAGGAGGGCCACAAAAATGATCAGAGGGCTGGAACACCTCTCCTATAAGGCAAGGCTGAGAGAGTTGGGGTTGTTCAGCCTGGAGAAGAGAAGGCTGCAGGGACCTCTTCTTGCAGCCTTCCAGTACCTGAAGTGGGCCTACAAGAGAGCTGGAGAGGCACTTTTGACAAGTGCACGTAGTGATAGGACAGGGGATAATGGCTTTAAACTGAAAGAGGGTAGATTTAGATCAGATGTAAGGAAGAAATTCCTTACTGTGAGGGTTGTGAGACACTGAAACAGGTTGCCCAGAGAAGCTGTGGATGCCCCCTCCATGGCAAGTGTTCAAGGCCAGGTTGGATGGAGCTCTGAGCAATCTGGTCTAGTGGAAGGTGTCCCTGCCCATGGCAGGGGGGTTGGAACTAGATAATCTATGAGATCTCAAACCATTCTATGGTGATTCTATGGAATGAAGTAAAAGTTGCTTTCCAGTTCAGGTTTTCCATGACATGCAGGGCACGCTGTCAATGACAGAAGGTTTTGCTTTTGACATAGTCTGCTGAAGTCAGCAGTAAAACTCCCAACAGCAAGACAGCAAATCAAGGGATGCAGGGTCACAGTGCAGTTCAGTGTGAAGAAGCTACTACACCTCTCGATTGCATTCTATGAGCAGTAACTTAATGGTTCAAAATGATATAGGTCATGTCATGTCCAGTTTGGGTTTTTTAATAGACTTTTTTCTTATCTAGAGTTCAAAGTAGTTAGAAAAATGAATAGTTAAAAAAAAATTAAACAAGCTCTGATTTCTTTTAAAATGGTGAATGGATCAAAAATGCAATTTAAATAAGGCTGGAGAGCATATTATGAGGTGGACATAATTTTGACAATGTTCCCTAAAAACCCTTGATATTGTTGGGTGTGCATGATACAGTTCATTAACAAGAAGAAAGAGGTGATTTTAGAATTAGATAAATTTGTGCTGTATTTGGTGTTGATCTACAATGACATGCTAGCCTGTATGCCCAGCTGGAGAATATTGTACTTATAGTCATACTCAAAGTATATCGAGAAACCTGACATCAAAACATCCGTGCTGAGTTTTTTGCTGCCTTGTAAGCTGGAGCATAGCCACAGTGAAAGAATATAAATACCGGAAATCTCCTTTCTTTCTGGAAAAGAGAAAGGAAAATATGTAATGAGACTAATCAAGTTATCAGATAATCTAAATAATAATGAATTTTCACATTAGTGAATGTTCGTGTTTATTGAAAATAAATGAATACAGTGAAATGCATGCTATCTGAAAATATTAACTGGCATATTCTCTCTAGGTTGTATTTCTCTTTGTCATGGTGAGATTCTACTACATAGTGAATGAGGTATCTCAGAAATTAGGTCATTTCAGGGATTTTGATGCCATCGGTCATGGAGGAGGATATTATTTCACATGTGTACAACTGGTAAAATTTGAGGCACTGGTGGCTGGCTTTAAAATACCTTGCTGCACAGGTCCTCAAAGGATTTATGAGAAATACTTTCATTTCAGTTGCTGACAGTATCATGCTTGCTTTATTTATTGGCCCTGCCGTTTCTGTGCTTTTGGAAAGATCACCTCTAATTGTTCTGAATAATTGCAGCAACACCTGCTGGCAAGCCCAGAGCTGATATACTGGAAGCTTTCCCGGGGTTGATGGCAGCCAACAAACCATTTGTGTCCTTAGCAGATGTTTTTTATTTCTTTTTCACGTGGGATTTACTTAAATCTATTCTCTTACTCCAGTAAAGGCCAGCCAGCCCTTTCAGACTGTTTGCCATCAGAAAATGTATCGACTGGGTTACTGGCACCAAACTTATATGGATGTTATTTATGCACAATATTGATGTATTTTGTGGTTGATGAATTCCTTCCATCTTCTCTGTTCTTCTGTTCTGCAGAAGTTTGGCGTTTCATATTTTTAACCTTCTAATTAAATAGAAAAAAAAAGAAAAAGTAAAAAAAAAAATGTCCTCTACATTGTCTGCCTTTAGATTATAGGTCAATTGGATGGTGTTGGCTCTGTTTTTTTGTATTACTCTGTTACCATCTTGCAACAGTGACTTTTGCTTCCATTTGTTTTTAACATCAGAGCCTTTGTTTTTTGCTTGTTTACATTCTGTATGTTTTTACAAATTTATGATCGCTTCCTCACTGTTCTTTCCATTTTTGTATTTATTTTTATGGTATATGCCACAAAGCCTTTTGTTCTCATTTCAAAAAAAGAAAAAAAGGAAAAAAAAATTAACAAACAATGAAATATACCCAAATAAATGGCCCTACAATGGAGAACAGTAACACCCCAAACTATATGGGGGGTGATGTACTTTGAATCTTTTTGTTCTTGGGGTGATGTGTCATCTAAGTAGGACAAAACAATATCTCTTTCTTTTGACAGTATAGATTTGAATAAGTTAAAGTTTCCACATTACTTGGGACTTTGTAAGTTCAATTTTTGGTTCCTTGTTCTTTGGTAGGGTAGCTACACTAGTCTGCTGATGCCAAAATGATATTTCATTAGTGTACAACATGGATATATCCATATAAAGTGTTTCCAAAGATTTCAGGCTGGACCATGATACACAGCAGCAAACTCTTCCTTCTCTCCTTCCCTCCTCTGCCAAAAATTTACTCCCTTCTCCTGAAAAAATGCACTCAAAAGCAGAATTCAGCTATCACAGCATCCCAGTGGGGTCAAGCAGGCCCTACTGCTTTATTAAATGCAGCAAGAAAAATGGTGTGCACTTTCTCAATCTTTCTGCAGAAGAGTATTAAAACTAGTGTATTGTCCTTGTGTCACATGTTTTACTGGACATCTTTATAAAATGCAGATCCTCAAAGTCCTGGGTATGGGCTCGCAGTTCCCTCTCAATGTATCTTCTGCTGTCAGTGGGGCTAGTCAGGGCTCACAAAGTCTCCCTCTCCCTACATTCTTTCAGGGTATTAACCTTATATATCCAATGTCAGAAATCCCTTTTGCCTCTTTCTCTTAGGCTAGTTGTTACCGTTTTGTACTATATTGTGGATATTCTTTCTCTTAATGAAAAACCTCTGAAAGATATTTGTTTTTCATCCAAGAGAGCTTTGTTTGTCAGTTAGATGTGCTTTGTACACTGTCTTTTTTGTACGGGGATGTTAGTCCTCTGCCCTGGAATAGAGAGTTAGGTAAGTAAATGGAGGTAATTCAGGGACGCGAACTAGTATTATATTACTAAACCTTAAGTGTATTTTACCTCCCAGGTTGTGTACTGAATGACGGACTTCCTCTGATTCTGCTTATTATCATTAATTATACTAAACTGACAATTTTGTCCTGTGACTTTTGAAGCAGTATGGCTGTTTGTTCCTTGACTCAAATTTAAAGTAAGTTCTATCGCGACTTGGGGAAAGAACCACTTTTGTTATGCTCAGGCCTCATCCTAATCAAGAGTTAAAATTATATGCATATGATGCCCTATACCAATATATTCCTTAATATGGTATAGTTCCAGCATGAACACATTAGGTTGTATTAGCTAAGTAAATTATGCACTGCTCCCTCCCCACCCCTTCCTCAATGGTAAGATACCAGGATGTTTGCATTGATACAGTTAACAGTTTACAGCCATTCTTTTTTTTGGAAGGTTCCAGTTATAACCATCTCCAGGCACCAATTTGTGCCGTACATGGCCATCTATGTGGGTTTTTGTACCCTTTCCAACCACCTGGGTCCTATTACTCCCATTTGGTTCCTATTGCACTGACTTCCTGTCTGTATTACAGAATTTATTTTAATTTTTGAGCATTTAACATAAAAGATCTTGTATGGTCTGTACATGCAAAAACCCCACACACCATGATCCAAAAGGTTCATTTAATTTCTGCATATTCCTACTTCTTCATTGTAATATCAGTCTGTAGGAAGACAGTATCAAAGTGTAAGAATGCCTCTTGTCAGAGTTCTTCCACAGAGCAGAGCATGATTTTAAGAAAACAGTTTTTAAAATGCTAATTATTACAGAATCATAGAAAAATGCTGAAAGAGACCTCCAAGGGTCAGCTGACCTACGGTTGTGTCCCAAGGCAGGATCCTTATATACTTCAGCCACTCTAGAGAGACACTTTTATGACCTTTTCTTAAATGGGTATTCTGCCAACTTTACTGTTGTCTCTACACCACATGGTATGCAACAAGAATTTTGTGTTCTGCAGTGATGCCTGATGCTGAGGCTAAATCTGCTGTTCTCTTTCTCACTGGGAATCCATTGGAATTTATGGGATGCTTTTTTCATTTCCTCAAGCATTTTTTTTTTTCTTTTCAAAACATACATATATGTGTATGTGCATATATGTATGTACATAAAATGTACTAGAGCATCATGCATAGCTTAACTGTTAGTATAGTACTGCACTTCAGAGATGAATGGTAGGTAGGCAGGAATAGTTTATTACTTGTAAGCAAGGACAATGATTGTGCTATCCAAAAACACACAAAGAGACTTTTCTACATGAATGTGTAAAAACAGAAGGAGATTTGTTGGAGATAGTAGAGTTCATTTTTTTCTAATTAAATATAATTTTAATTACATATTAGTCCCACATGTGAACAGACTCTAGCTCCCCTGGCAAAGCAGGAGGTGTTCAAGGGCCAACCTCCTTGTTTCTCTGGTACTTTTCTGCCCAGGCTAATGCCTTCTACCCTACCCTTACCATTATTTTCTTTCCCTGAATCAAATGCCTGATTCTACAGACCAGATGCATAAAAATACCCTGCACATAGACCATCCATAATCTGAATTAGGGCTTTTCCATTGCACTTATGGATATTTTTTCCTCTGGCAGTGCAGGGATAAAGCACAAGGTTCCCAGTGTTCGATACAGGAATATATTCTCACATTTTGGAAGTTACAGCACCCCAGCAGAAAAAGGGCCAAAATGCTGCTCAGTGCTGGCTACCCTGCCATTTCAAAGAGCAATATCAAATGACTGTATTGCTGTCTTAAAAGATCGTGGAGGGGATACACATTGGCTGAGTAATTGCAGTACTTTTCATCGGGTCAGAAAGTAATTAAGAGCTGCAGAGGGATTAATTTCCATGATCATCAGGTCTAGAGTCAAGTCCTTAAGCTATCTGGAGTTATTTATTTCTATTATATGCCTGTTGCTGTCAAGAAAGCAAAGGAGAAGTATGGATGGGTCTTTGCACCCATAAACTGAAATGGCACATATGTAGAAAGCTATGCCATAAATACTAGAATTCTGTGAATTTTTAACTTGGTTGGAAGGTGAAAAGACAAAGGCACAGCTGAAAATGCAAGCTGATTAGTCTTGTGTATAAAATCTATTTAAGGAGCAATAGGAAAGTTCTGAATAAAAATTAATTAGAACATAGCACAGTCAGTTGTGATCAAAGAGCATACATTTATTGTGAAATATATCGTTGCTGGAGACAATTAATTTTTAATTTATTAGATTCCATCAATTGTTTTCTGATAGGTTAGGAACAGAGATATATCAAGCTTATTCACATAATACTGGCTCTGGTAACAAGCTAAGTGAATTATAGTTTTGAAGTATATGCTTACCCTTTAATAGTAGTAGACATCAACAATGAAACTACATGGAAGTAGTTCTAGTGTGTTTTCAGGATTACAAAAGCACTCCTAGCACAGAAGAACATGTTGATATTAGCAAATGAAAACCCCGTGCTACTCCTGTAAGGAGTGAGGGAGAAAGTACACATTGGTTTCCTCTTATTTGTATAATGTCTAGTGGTTTTTCTGAGATGCACATTTGAAAATGCGGATTTTTGTGTCATTAAGGATTTGAAGTGGCTGTGTCCAAAGTGCTCTCAGGTTCTTGAAACGTGTATGAATTTACAGTGGAGTTTTTCTGCATTTGTATTTTTTATGTTGTCCTTGATCTTTTGCAGGGACAGAACAAATCCATCCCATTCAGAGCACGGCCGTCCCCCCCACCCAGCTGCTTTAACTTGTGCCTTCAGAATTGCCAGTGTGGGCAGAAGTTGGCCCATGTCCTGCTGGTCCAGCAGCTGCCCCTGGTGAAACAGCCCTGTATGGCTTTGGTTGTCTCTTGCTCTGTAGTGTTGGTTCATCGAGTACTGTTCAAATGTGTGCAAGTCAATTTTTCTCACCTTTTTCTGTATTTCTGTTTTTCCTCCATAATATGATACATACTGTGCTGAAGTCAAGGAAGACGTAAAATTTACAGTGTATATAGAATTAAAAATACAGTGTCAGTCTGATCAGTTCAGTTTATAGGCACGGTGGCTGCCCGAGTATGGGAATGAGGGGAGGAAGGTGAGCAGTGTTCTCAGGTTTGCAAAACCCCGACTCAATTGCACGCTTCCCCTGCTGTTCTCTCAACATAACTAGACCTTTTAGTTTGAACCTGTGCTCATTTTATCCCAGTGCACACTGGGATTCCTAACAAATAATCATTCTGTGTTGCTGTGGAAACAAAATTTATTTATGTATGTTACATAAAAAAGCAACCTTCATGGGTTTTTCTTTTTTCTGTATCCTAGGGTAATTAATTTTCAAGTACAGCCCTTTGTGAATGTCAAAGAAGATCTGGTAAAGTAGAACAAGATATTTTTCATTCAGAAGAATCCTAAAACATCTACTCAGTAAAGAGACCTGATGGCTGAAGGAAGGAGAGGGCATATATATTCTCAGAACTGCGTTTGGGTATTCAGTACAGGATGTATGCCAAACTCTTCAGGAAAGCAGCAGGATATTTTTGTTTTAAGATTATTCTGATATCTGGGGCCTTTTTTATGTTTTAAATATCTGGTAGCAATTTAAATATAATATGCTCACTTTCTGCTCTCTAATTTAGAAAAGAAATGAGTTTCTCAGAAAGAAACTGTCTTTTGTGGATGTCCAGGTGTGCACATCTAAATCCTGTGGAAGGTTGCACAGCATCAGACTTTTGTTTTCTGAATAAATAAGCTATTGTAAATCAGCAGGCATGAAGCCAAGTTATAATAGAAGAATTTATTATAATTTAATGTAGATGGTGGATAGAATGGATAGATTGTAATTGAAGCTAAGTGAATAACTCCAGTAAATAATTTATTCGGTGAATTTATCCTGTTTTTCTACTCAGAGATTGTTTTTACTCCCCCCTCCCCCCTTCCTCCCAGTGTTTTCTAGCCCCTGGGTTTCTCTGTCTAACCAGAAGGGTGAGGGCTCTCTTTGTTTCCTTGTGTGCTGGGCTGTGCTGGCCACAGTGGCAGCATTGCCGTTTCATGCCTCTGCATCCCCAGGCATGCACAGCTGGGACCCCATGCTTGGGGCAACTCTGGTGAAGTTGGTGGGGCTCCATGTGGGACATTCCCACCATGGCAACAATGCTTACAGAGATGTGGGTCTGGCTGTGAGTACCAGTCCCTGCAAACACCAGTCTTGCCACTGCAAGCAGTCCTCTCTGTGCTGAGTGACCAGCAGTACTGCAGTGGGCATCCTTTCAAGGCAAGAATTACTTAGTTACGTCATGGGGTTTGAGCTTCGTTCTCTGGGTTCGCATCTGGGTAGGACCTACTCAACAAAGACCTACTCAAGACAGTTAACATGGGACTTTCTAGAGGATGAGAATCATGTTTCACTTGGGCCGTCAACGTCTTCAGTTTGTTTTTTGTGTATGTGTGTGGTTTTTTGGTTTTGGACTTTTGGGGCTTCAAGGAGAGAGAAGAAATATTCGTGCCATGCAAACTCCTTCCAAGAAAATGTCTCCAGCCCAAGGAATTTGTTTACTGAGTAGTAGCTGTGCTGTTGGGCTGTAAGCCTTGTGGAATTTGTTTCTATTACCGTATATGCTAGCATCCTGCCTGTTGATCAGGCTGGCCAACATGCCGAGTCCTTGCCCGTATTCTGTCTTCTTCTGCCCTTTCTTCTTGGCTTTTTTTTTCCAGCTTTTAAAACAGTGTTTCAGAAGCTTTGTTTCTCCTCAGCAGCGCATACCTTCTCCATCAGGAACTTGAACAAAGATTCTTAGATGCCTACACATTCAATTGATTCATTTTTTCCCAGTTCCCCCAAGGACCCAAGCTAGTCCTCCATACTTCATGTAACAATGGATGCAGATTTTTGTAATATTTCTTCTTCTTATTGCTTTGAGTAGTAAAAAGAGTTTCACGTCACAAGAATTAATGTTCCTAATTGATATTTGAAGTAGGACCCACTAAAACAAATTGAGCTGCTGACATCTCATACCTATTATTATTCCAGATGGGTTGCAAACTTAAGTAGGCATCACTTCACCAGGATTACGATGGTCACAGCTTGCTTAGCACTCAAGTAAATGGAGTGCAGGCTGAGATGATGTTTGTCCAGTAGTACGAACTTGTGATGTTTGATTTTGGAGCTCCGAGCCACCAGACTAGGATACAGAAATTAAACCTTTAATACAGCAGAGATCCAAAATGAAGTGCTCAAGGCACGCGCTCTTTCCTTCCTCCTATGTGAGCACCAGACTGATCTACAGTGGTGAACAGATTCTACCGTGGTTCTAAATTTGCTGAGTTCATCACCGCAGTTACTGTATCAAGGTCTGCAGATTTTAGTATTATCCTTCTGTTGTATGTGTTATCTTTCTGCCCGTCATGTTTATGTTTAGGATGTATTAACACAAAATTCTACTGCACCATGAAATCTGCTCTTCCATGCCCCATCTCATTTCTTGGTCCCGTAGCTCTAAGACATCTACCTCTCTGTACCTGTGGAAGAGGGCTTTAATCCTAGTGCTGTGTACTCAGTGCAAGTTTGGAGTGATATCACACAAGATTGTCCATCTTCTCTGTGCTGCTGTGGGTCGAGCTTTATTAGTGAGCATAAAACTAAGTAGCGGATTTGATTTCTTAGTGAGGCTTGCAATTTTCTGTTGACAGAAGTGGAATTATTTGGTTTTACATAGCTAATCCATGTACTCTTCGAAGTGACACTATTCCTGTTGAACAACTTCAAGACGTTTGAGTTTAATATTAATTTATAAAAGCAAATTATTTTAATAATAGAATGTATGAACAATAGTCTAATCTGTTCAGCAGCCTGGTGTATTTTTTCATTGATTTCTATATTAATATTGGAGCAAAGACAGTAATTTCTGGTGCTTTTACAGCTGTGAAAACATGCCTATTGCGAAAAGAGACTAAACTGTACCAAAGGACTCACTGTGCCAGCAATATTTAATACTTCATTGTAGGTCCACTGTTTTAAACATCTGTCCCTCATTTAGTATATTTTTAATACAGAATTTTTAGTGTGGGCAAAAATGTAACTGTTTATAGTAAGATGCTTTCTCTGCTACTGAGAAAAAAGCAACATAGGATTCTATGAGAAAAAGTATTTTTAATGATTTATAGGATTTGGGTCATTGGCCTTAAACTGCCAGAAAACAGTAAGTCATTTCTATTGAAACGAACATATTTCTAAGAACACGAATGTGGCTGATAAAGGAAGTTTCCATGAAGTAAATATGGAAGCTGGAAAGGGAAAATTACTATGTAGCCCCCGTATTCTACTGTGCATTGTGCATGAAAATGAAATAAGAGTTATTCGGGCTGAGGCGGGTGGGTGCAGCGGTCTCCTGCAATAAAAAGGAAGACTTAGGAAATGAGTTGCATGTGAAAGATACTGAGGTTATAGCCACCTGATGTAATTATTAATGTTCTGGAGTCATCATACAATTGTTCAGGTTGGAAGGGACCTTGGGAAGTCATCTAATCCCATTTAAAACATGTCTTCAGGTGGTGTGTGATGTGAATGTTGGAAAGACGTACTAGAGTCTTGCTGTGAGTTACAGTCCGTCAGCTTGTGTAGGGACTGGCTACGGAAGAGAGCACCATGTGTACGGTGTAATCATTCCCCGCTCATGTAATTTCCACTATCATTTTCTGGAAGAACACTTAAGTGAGTGGATTTTCACAGCTTTTTATGCGTGCAAAAATTAGAAAAACCTTATGCTAGTTTGATTGATGTGTTTTACCATGGTAACTTTTCTGTAGTGGTGAATATAGAAGTCCTATCTAATGCCCTAATTTTTTTTGTTTGTATGTTTTTTGGCATTTGTTTTGTTTTTAAACTCTTGATGTTAAACTGAATGACTTATACAACATTGCTGTGTAACATCCCTACAGTACATTAAACAAGACCAGACAAAAGCCGAAGAAAACACAGTGGCTATCATGTACTAATTTAAGTTTTCAAATCCATGCCAAGTGCCCATGTCCGTCTCATTTAAGTATTTATCTGAAATGCGAGGTAGATTAATTCCTCCCTTCCACAGGTGTGAGACTGCCTGACTTATGTGTGACGACAGGACTTAAATTTTCATCTGTAACAGCACAAAAAAAGGTCTACCATTAACTCTTTGTCCTGCAGTAATGGTGCCTGAGCACTAATCAGCTTGTTCAGAAGACGTTTTCCTAGATCAGCCTGCTAGAGTTAGCCTGTGGATGGAGATGTTTTATCCTGCAAGGTGGGAAAATAAATACCGGATTTGCTGTGTTGATTTGTAAAATGAAGAGGTCAGAAAGGAAACTCTGTGCTGTGACTCAAGAGTTTAACAATGAGATTCAATGACATCCTAAATACTAGGAAAAGTCTTTAAGGTCTGTCTGTGTAGGAAGAGAGATTTAAATGGATCTGTGGATATAATTCCATACAGCTTCCATTTGTTCTTATATTACATTTCGGTGTAATTTATTGATAGGGATTTACATTCTGTGTCTTAGATGAAGGGACTGTCTGAAAGAAGGAAAATCGTTGGGCTCATATTAATGCTGCCTCAGCTATACCTTCCTTTGCCTACTTTGTACAGCCATATTACTGCCTCTGAAAATGGACTGAAAAGGACTAAACTAGGGACATCTAAAAACGAGGCAAAACACTCTTCTTTACCCAGGAAAAGTTTCTTGGTTGTGTATGGCTTTTGTTGTTGCACTGGCAATGTTTTTCCAATGTAACAGAACAGGGCAGAAAAAGGAAATTTGTCTGAATTTATATCCAGACACTAAATATGTGTGTTTTTTTTTTGGGGGGGGGGGGG
>Ga0065711_1002002_pt1 | contig 37459 bp, 21 predicted proteins | sample Hoacrofraction12_FD_59098 | JGI IMG/M metagenome (GOLD analysis project Ga0065711, IMG submission 59098) | Hoatzin crop microbial communities from Cojedes, Venezuela - Epithelial fraction 12 v2 (version 2) | ecosystem: Host-associated > Birds > Digestive system > Esophagus > Crop | place...
GGGCGGGGCTGGGGTCTCCTCTCTCTCTCTCTCTCTCTCGGCGCTTTTTGCCGCCTCGCCGCTGCGGTTTTGCCACGGGAGAAAGGGTCCCTCGGCGCGAGCCTCTGCTCCAGAACCCTTCACCTTCAGTAGCTTCGCCGAAATCAGCACTGGTGAGGCCGCATCTGGAGTACTGTGTTCAGTTTTGGGCCCCTCACTGCAAGAAAGACAATGAGGTGCTGGAGCGTGTCCAGAGAAGGACAACGAGGCTGGTGAGGGGTCTAGAGAACAAGTCTTATGAGGAGTGGTTGAAGGAACTGGAACTGTTTAGTGTGGAGAAGAGGAGGCTGGGGCAGGACTTATTCTCTCTACAGCTACCTGAAAGGAGGTTGTAACGAGGCAGGTGTTGGTCTCTTCTCCCAGGTAACTAGCAATGGGATGAAAGGCAATGGCCTGAAGTTTCATCAGGGGATGTTTATATTGGATATTAGGAAAAATTTCTTTACTGAAAGAGTGGTCAGACNTTGGAACAGGCTGCCCAGGCAGATGGTGGAGTCCCCATCCCTGGAGGTGTTTAAAAAACGTGTAGGGATGGCACTTCAGAATATGCTTTAGCAGGAATAGTGGTGTTGGGTGGAAGGTTGCACTTGATGTTAGAGGTTTTTTCCAACTTATGATTCTATGATTCTATGAGATATCCAGGAATCAAGGCCCAGAAAGGGTGACACATATGATAGCAAAACAGACAGTACAAGCCAGTCTAGGAACTAATGGAATGACCTGCAGTTCTTTAGCAGACACTCACTGAGCCACCAGAAGGTGATGCTATTCCACTTGTGCTTCACAAAAAGAAGAAACACAACAAAAGCCACATTGACAAGACAGAAACCTGACATGAAGTTACAAAATGGATAGAGTGGCATTGCTAGCTGACTATAGAAGCATACTATACATGCTGGTTTTAGTCTTGTGTCGTATGTTTCTGACTCCTAAATGTCTTCAAAACAATAGATGACATACTAAGAATTAAAACTCTGAGAAAAAAACCACCAAGAACTGGGGACCTTATTCAGCTGACATCTGCACTGGAGCTAGCATCCTGCTGGCAATTTGTAGTCCAAGGAAGGAGAAACAGGCAATTCTAAGGACAGTTTAATTCCAGCTGAAAGGAAATATCTAAAAGGACGATTTGTGCGCTACAAGTGCCTCTTGTCTGCATTTACAGGAGTTTATTATCTCAGATGTAGATATCTGTACCTACCTTTGAGGTTGCTTTCAACTTAGGACAAGGGCCAGGTGCTTCACTAAGAATATCCAAGGCAAAATTAGTACAATACTTCTATGATTTTATGAATATCAGACAGTCCTGTTTCTTATTTAGTGAAAGATATTAATCTTTGCTGTTGGGTAGCAAGATGGATGTGTCATAGTTTATGCACATGTTCTCCGTCTTCTTCTTTAATGGAAGAATCAGGAAATCAGTAGAGTACTCGACCATGCTTTTCTTTGAGAAGTTATCAATTAATCCTTTATTTCGTCAAGATGATCTCCTGTGAAAATTTTTCACAAATATGCCAAATCTTTAGCCTACTCATGCTACAAAATTAATTTATTGCTTTTGGTGTACCTAACAGAGATTTTGCTATTTAAATCTTAGCTGCATAGTTAAGTTTGCCCTGAAATAACCAGATGGCCACAACACAGTCTTCATTTGTTGTAAGCCTGCGAAATCAGAAGTGAAAAGCATTTTCTTTTTACATCCTAGTCAACAAGTTAAATTGCTGGAAAGAAAGCTCTTCTTCAGAACGCACAGAGTAAGTGATGGCTGGTACTGTTTAGTTTAAATTTCTTCTTGTTGACTTGCTCCAAATCACATTATCTCAGATGTTACAAACAGTGTTATAAAAAGGAACAGAGTGTCTCTCTCTTCCCCCTGAATAGCATGATATTTAAAGTATTTGTGCTTCTATCGATGCCAGGTTAGATTACTGTTTCTTTGAACTGACTTGCAGGATACAAGGGATCAAGTAAATGACCCCTGGCTGCTGGACCTACAGAGGGGAGACGTGAGGACAATAACACCCCACAGATGGACCTACTTGCTGCTAAATCCAAACTGACCATGGTTTTTGTCTGCTGTATATGTCCTTCAGTGGCTGCTCATTTGGCAAATGGAAGTATCATACTCAGAGGAAAATATTTCAATTAATCAGCAGCTAAACTGAGGCTGCTCTGGAGTGCTCTGTTTTTATCTTTGTCCCTTTTCAGGGAGGGCTGTTTACTTGTCAACCTTTGGGATTACCTTTATTCCAGTTTTTGCTGTCTTTAACCTGTTGGGGGTTTTCTAGCCTGATTCTTTGTTGAATACGTGAAAACCTTTTTTGAAAATGTGAATATGATGAATTTTCTACATCCAGCCATTAAATATAGTGATAGCTGAAGTTGTTTACACAGCAAATACATTTTGAAAGAAAGAAAAGTTGGACAAAGTATACTGTCCCTTTCCTGCACTTTTTCCTGGTAGTCTTCCCACTGGCAGGCATTCAGATTCTTCACCTCCTGCCACAAACCTCCAGCACATTCCACTATCCTTTCCTGTTCTCCATCGTAATGAGCATGCTCAAGGGGGTTGTGGTGTGGTTTTGGCTGCTTCACTTGATATTGTTGCGTTAATGCATTTGTCAGTGCTATTTTTGAGAGGTGGTGGGACTATTGCCCTATTCACCCCCTCCAGTAAACCCAGATCTGCACTAAAACCATCCCTCCAACGACCTTCCCCAAACCAGCCTTCTGGAACCTAACTGGCAAAGCACAGTTACCTGATCTGTAGATAAAGAGGACAGTTTTTTAGTTTTACTACTTTGAATACATTGTACAAGCTTCAAGAACTAGGGATACTAATCTACATTAATCATCCAAACTTTTTCATGCACCCTTATTGTTGATTGACTGAAATAAATTAATAATTCACTGAAATCCCTTGACAGCAAGAAGGTGCTTGGTGTGCAAATAACAACTGACGTGTCTTGCAGTGCCTTGAAACTTGCGGGCTTCAGTGATGTACCTCAAGCAATGAATCAGGCTACAGTCAAAACAGTAAACAGAAAGAGTTGGTAATAATGTGTTAGTGCTTACTTATTAGCAACTGGCATCAAGCTTTCTGAACAGTAACACCAGGAAGATGAATGAATTCGCTTTGGTGGAAAATTCATTTGAGCATTATTATTTATGTAGTTTGTTGCTATTCTAAAGGTTGTCTTAGGCCCATTTAAAATATTAAAATATTAGTATAAAATTATGACATTTTTACACACATCATTTTTATCACCATCTTAATATCCTTTCTTTAGAATGTGTGTACCCTAACAGCAAATAGAAGACTGCATAATCTGAAGACCAAAGAAGTTAAACCACCTAAAGAAAAGAAAAAAATCCCCTCTGTTTCATGACTGAGGATAGTTAGAAAATAAATGACTTCGGTCTGTATTCTTGGAAGCTGTCTCAAATATTGGTTTTTTTGACATAAGACATAGGAAAGTACAACAAAGAGCAACTCCTAATTGCTCCTTTCTCAGACAAGCTTCTGTATTCAAGTCACCAGACAATCAAGACTAATGCTTGATACTGAACTCCAAATGCAGGAACAGTCACACTAATGAATGCTGTGATTCCACATTATAGATGGGGGTGCAACTTCTTCGCTTAATACATCATTCCTCATCTTTGTTTTTCACCCCATTGGAGGTTCAGGCTGGTCCTCTCTTTCCACTCATTCTTCCATCTGCCTGAGATTGACCTCTCTGTTGTGCTGACTTACAGTTCATGCAGCCGTGCTCCAAAATCACTCCTTGAAAGAACCCGGTTTAAGAAAGAAGAAAATGCCACCATCACCACTTTTCACACGGAAAAATCAAAAAGAGTACTTACCTCGTCTCTCTCAGAGACATTATTTTTGTTCTTCTTTTCCCATTCCTATAATCAAAAAAGGCATTCTAAGTGCTAAAAGTTGTTGACTATTTAGTGAGTTTCTTGAAGCAAAATGACCCAGACATCTACAACAAATAATGAGCAACACTGGATTGCAATTCGTTTGGACAACTGCACATAAATACATTAAGGGAAATCACATCATTTCTCGAAGAGTCTGAAACATGAAAAATAGGGAAAATACTTGGCTTAGTAAAGAAATCGCTTATCCAGCTCCAGTAGTAACACATTTAAGAGATTAATTTCCCCCGCTGAAAGCTCTTCTGCAATGGTAGATCTGTCCTTTTTCCTCTCCTGTGAAATATGGAAATGAGCCTATAAAGATCTGTAAAAATAAATAGCATTCTTTGTCAAGGAAAATGCAAGTTGAAAGTGTCCTGGGTTTATATCTATATGGATTATAACCCATCCCCTCCAGAAATCTATCGTTTGTTATCTTAAAGGCATGTGAACTGTAAAGCAAGGTATTGTTCAAATGTGTTTTTTAAATGCAACTTTCATTTGTTATGCCACTTTAAGGCTTCTTGAGGGAGTTGGCTGTAAATCATCATTGGCAAACCTTAAACAATGGACAGGAAAATTGTGTTATTTATTGAACGTCAGTGCTGTGCTTAGCCCTGCACAATAGAAGGAGCAAAGCATACTGTTCCCCAAGAGAGATACTTGGGTTATATTAGGTGATATAATACAAGCACACAAATTTCCTGTAGAACAAGAAAAGGACTGGCTTCAACAAGCTGTTAAAGTGTAGGGTGCATGGTAGACATTCAATTTATAGTGCATAATCTCTGGAAAGAGTGGTAGAAAAAAATTATATTAAAGAGGAATTGGAAAGGGCAAAGGCATAAAGGGAAGAACAGAAATACGGAGATGAGTAGAAGACAAAGACTCCACCGAGAGAACACTGTTCAGTTACCTGAAAGTTTCTTGGTATTGAACTGTTCTTTAACAGGCAAAAACATTTCAGATTCTTTCAACAATCTGACAGCAGCTTGTGAGAAATCTCTGTGCTCCGTAGTTTACGCATCAGTTATACTACTGAGCGAAGAGGCACATATTAAAAATGCATATATTTGCATGGATCTGAATTTTTTTGTATAAAATTAAAGAGGCTTTTGTGTGTGTATCGGCTTTGAGCCACTCCTACTTTCGGTTCTGCAATGTTTTCAGGATTCCTGACTCTTCTTTGCATGTGCACTGTCTCCTTAATGCCTTGAACTTTCACTCTTACCTTTATATAGTCAAAGAACAACAGAAAAGAAGCATGCAGTAAAGAAAAATCGATCTGTGAGAAAGTAGTGATTGAGCAGATGTGAGAAAAGATGAAGGAGTTCTTGCATATGAGATATTTTATTTTTCCTATTTGTGTTCTTTATAATACCAACTGCCCCCTCCTTTACTCTCTCATCAGCATTGTTCCTCTAAAGCACACAGAACTTGTTTCAATCTTGTGATTAAAATCTCAGTTTTCTTCTATTCTATCAGGCAGACACAGCACACAGATGGTTCTTCTCATTAAGAAAAATCTTCCTAAAGTTTTCTGAGCAGACCTATCCATTTACTGATTCCTTTTCCCTGTCCCTTCAAGTTCCCAATTTCATAAGGACTCTGTGGGCAAGAGGAGTTCTGGGTTATCTGCAGAGCTTGGCTACAGGGTTATCTGCAGAGCTTGGCTAAAGGTCAGGGTTGACTTTTTAGGGATAGAAGTAAAAAAGAAGCCAGCTGCCCATCAGCAATGCAAACAATATTTTGGTATCGTCTCCAGAAGGAGATAGAATGCTTGCCAGACCAGGGTATCTCTGCTGGTCCTTATGGATGCACACCACAGGAAATGCATTATCCATTAGGAAAACCTGCAGACAGAGTAGGTCTGAAATGCACTTTTTATAGTCTGTGTAGCTTTAATGCGATTTTTTCCATGGTAGAGTTTCTGTGACATATTCATTCCTCGTTAAAATGTACAACACAAGATAAGACAGTCCAGATGTTTAAGGACCTTTTTTCCTACTTTTGCTCATAAGGAGAGTGAAAACTAAATAAGTTTATGATATCAGGTGCTACTTTGCACTATACAGAATAGTTACAAATCTTTACATTAAAAATAACCAACAGGGAAGGGCTGAATCTGCATTACACTCTAATCGGTTCTAGGATTATAGAAGAAAAGAAGACGAAAGCACAGCACGGAGCTTTTTACTCTGCATTGTTTCTGCATAAACAATACCTATGTCTCCTTGAGCTTTACAGACTTTATGTTTAGGCTCAGGGTTTATTTGAATCGAAAAGATCAGAATCAGATGGTGCTGTGGTAGGTGGGGGGACATAGCCACACTGTGGATGTGAGAGCTCTGATGAACTTTGGTGTCTTTCGGTTATGTGACATGAATTGTGTCGTGCTGGACAGTGCTCATGGCTGGGAGGAAAAGATCTCTATCTAGCTCTCCTGGTACCTCGGTAAAGCCATAGCTGTGTTGCATGCATCATTAATATTACCTAGGAGCAGAGCCAAGGAGACATAATCATTTGTCTCACTATGCCGGTTGTTCTGCAACCACAGCATTCAAAGCTGTTGTCCCTGCTGCTTACCCACTAAAGGAATCCACTTGTCTTCCACCCCACTGCCTTCGCACAACCTAATGCGGCCAGAACACCTCCAGTGTGTGATTCAGGCAGAGGTGCAGGCCTCTGGGTGCTCCAGTGATTATTACCATTAACTGCTGACCTGTGGTACCAGGTTTAGCCTGGTGCTACCTGCAAATACCGACAACAGGGAGCTGGGAAAGGGGACGGACCAGTGGTCACTCTTCTGCAACAGCGACTCTTCAAAGTGTCAAATTTCACATTTTCCTCTACAACAGTGGAGTGAGTAAGCTCCCATTTTGCCTAGCTTCTTCTGGTCTTCTGTCAGTGTTGAGGTCCAGTGTGCTGGATGAGGCAGTCAGGTGGAGGAACCGGGAGAAAGGAGTTGAAAGACACAAGAAGAGGTGAAGACCAAGGATGAAGATACTGCACACCAGTCACTGATCACCAGCTGATCAGTACTCTTAGTTCAGCCTTTCTTGGGCTATTTTCCTTTATAATAGTGGCAAAGTTAAGGAGAAGGGCTAGGTTGACTGGATAATATTTTCTTGTGAGGTTTTGAAATTTGTTATCATTCCAGTGCAGAACAAAGTCTCTGACTTGTAACATAAACTTGATGAAAGTATGCAAGAAAGTTTTTTAAAACAAAACAGCCCACCCAGAGTAACTATTAGCTCCTCTAATTTCTGAGAAAGCCATGTTCAAGCAACAGCACCTCCAGTGCCAGAACAGGGTCTCAGAAATGCTGTCTTTCTAGGTGCACTCTCCTGGCAGATCTGGAAAACTTCTTCGTGGTTTATTTTGAAAAAAGAAATGTAATGTGGATAAACTGCCTAAACTGACCAGATGGTTTTTGATAGGAGTGGAGAATACATAAGATTCACCAACATCGCAGAGAAGAGATCAACTGCTTTTTTTTCATAGTCCTGCTAATTAGAGAATTAATGTGGGATGTGGGACATCCTGAATTAATTCAGTCCTTTTCTGGAAAGGATTTCTACCCATGTTAAGACTCCGATCAAATTTGTTGTAGAATATTCTGAACTAGAAAAGTGTTCTTAATAAAGATATTTCTTTTTAAGTAAATAATTAAGTATGGCAAGAAGAAATTGAACAGAGTGTTTCCACCTCCTGACAGTGTCTGAATGCCTTTCCGTCCCTTCTGTTATCTGAACCATGATATTCTTATTTTGCTATTCTGCTTTCTCCCCTACTCACTATTCTTTATAGTTCTTGGACTGGTGGACTCCAGGGGCACTGCTGCTTCTGGCCAAGAATGCCTTCCCTGGACTAGAACAATTTTGTATCCTCCTGTCAGACTGTCTTTAGGGTAGACATAATGATGCATTTCATTTGTAACTAAAAAGCTCCCACACTTCTAATATTTGTAACTACCTTTTCAGTTAACTGTAGAAAATAACTCCTAGGTAGTAAATGGTGTATGAGCGTGCCCATGTGAAATCCATCAGGGCTATCATCTCAAAGATGCAAAGGTTTATTAGCTGAAATATCTGGAGTACTTGTTCCTAAACTGGACTATCATTAAGTGTTTAGATAATGACACTCCCAAGCACATCAATTACCTATGTGTAGAATAAGCATCGCCATGACATTGTTAAGAATTCCATCATCCTGGGTGAAAAGGAGACAGAGTATCTCTACNCCCTTTCTCCCTAACATTTTTAAGGACAGTTATGATGTGTGAGTCAATTCGAGCAAGCAAAAAATAGCTCCATTAAGATTTCCGGGTCAGCTCCAACTCATCTCCAATCTAAACTCTGATCTTCCTCAGAAAGATTTTGATTTTGCACACATTAAACGAGAACAAAGATAGCAGTTAATTAAGTGACTTCATTTTGATAAAGTCTGACTTTTTCAGTTGCATGGAGCATAGTCATACAAGTTTTTTTCTCCACTTGCATTTTGCTTTATTTATCAAGAGCTAAATTTCCTAAACCAAAGAAAACAAATTTTACATTGATTTCTAATCAATATTTTCTTTGCATCCCTGCAAACAGCACAGGCTGACAATGTGCTTCTGTGATTCTGTGATTCTGTCATATTCAAGATAAATGGGCTTTGGAAATGCACTTTTCCAGTATAATTGAAAGCAGAGCTACACACTCAAAAAGCATTTGCTTTTCAGTGCTCTCTTGTAGAGGGGAAATTGTCTGGCAGAATGTGTGTAGGTCTGTGTTACAAAAGGGTAAGTACCTTTCTGATCTCTCCCTATGTATGCCCCCTGTCCGTCATGCTCTCTCAGACAGTAATTACTTGTATTTTTCCAGTTCTTCCAAAACAAAAAGTCCACCACTGTTTCTTTTCTATTTTTTTTTATTTCATTCAAAGCTGTTATTTTAAAAAGAACCTTTTAAAAATGTTTAGAAAAAATTATTTTCAAAAATGAGTTTTAAAAACTTTTTTCCATTGCAAAACTTTATGAAAGCGAGGATGCTTAAAGAAGGTTTTCCATTCCTTTTCTACTGTTTTAAGCATTCATCTTTTAGAACTCCTACATTATTCATCTGCACCACTTGACTTCAAGGTTGTTTTATTCTTTAACACAATGTGTGTTGTACATTAATAATGTAAAAAATTGTTGGAAAGAACTCTTTCGGATTGCTTACATCACTGATGTGTGTTACGGCTTATCTTGCCACATAATTTAAATACATTTTGACTTCAATACTCTGAAAGGTTTATGTTAAAATACTGTGCAGGTATTATGATTATAGCTGAAAGTACAGTTTTAAACATAGATAGTTAAAATTGGCTCTTGCTGCTACTTACAGAATTTATACAGACAATTTCATATTTTCTCAAATTATTCTATAAATTTTATACACTTCTTTTTTCAGATGTTACTGTGTAAGGACAATGTGAACAATAAAATGGAAAGCATCTTGTAGGGTGACTGTATGGCTAGTATTCTAAGTCATGTCCTACTGGTTTTGTTCGCTGAATGCATGAGAATTATCCTTCGAATAGGACAAAAATATAGACTTGGCATCTGAGGATACTTTTCTGTCAAGGAGAGTATTGGCAACTTCAGAAAAAAAAAATGTTTTTACACAAACATTTTCAACCTTTTGGTTTCTTTGATTGTGTAAACTTTGCCTCCAATATTCAGCTTACACCTCTTACCGTGTTAGACCACAAGACTGTAGAAAAGTAGTTGTGACAAAAGAAGTTGGTAGCTGAAGATCAAATCAGATAAAGATAGAAGCAACAGCTTGGGTTAAAGAAACAGATCATCATCAGATTTGATGTCTGCTGCCTTGGCTGAACTTCTGTTTCTTTATTCATTGTTCACCTGTGAATCTTATTAATCTCTCTTAACAGTTTCTGTAAGTCCACACAATGAAAATGGAAAAACATGCTTTTTAAAAACTGCTTTGGATTTTTGCAAAGACCTTTGTTTGGGGTTAGTGTTGATCACTGCTCAGATATCTGATTCTTAGCATGCTCTACTCTGATGGGGAGCACATCCTTAAAGTTTACAACGACTCATTTAATTTCTAGGGTTTGTCTTTTATATGTCAGTAAATTCAATCTTGTCTGGAACATATTAAACAGATAAAGTGTAAACTTTTCTGGTAAAAAATTCTAGGACTGGAGCATCGCAGATCTCCATCTCCATTTTTAAACTATCTGCCAGTTCTTCCAGTCATTACACTCTACAGAAACAGCTCAGAACATTGCAATTTCATGGCTATATGTTGAGTAAGAGGTTTCAGTTTTGACACCTGCTCCATAGGAGTTACTGGCCAGGTTTATCAAGAATAAATTAGAATATTCTTAGAACCTAGACAATCAACCATCAAATTTGAAATGAACATTAATCAACTGGTTTTCTGTGTCCTTCTAGACTAGTTCTTAAAAGAAGTAATTCTACAGTCAAGTTCGATTCCAGCTCCACAAGCTTTATTCCTGTATCCAGATCCTTGGAGACCACAGCACCAGGCAGTAAATACAAACATCAGTCTTTTCTAACAGATCTACAGGGTTAGTGCACATGTAAATGGAATTTTTTCCTATCCTTTAGTGGTGCAAAAGCATTTATTGCATGAAAGAAGAGGATACATAACAAAGGGGATGCTATTCTTGTCTCTGCAGTTCTGTCTGGAAATGATTTTGAAGTGGGCCAAGGAAACAGCAATGACAAATAAAAAATGAATTTATAGTTTCAGCTGCCAAACAAACAGGGAACTGGCATTATACTCATTTCTGATGTGATTAGCCAGTATAGAAAAGGTAATTTAATCATTTCTCACTGGTTTTGCCAGCATGCTTGCAAACGGTGTAAAATGTGGGCTGTTAAGTCTGATGTGCCTTGTGGTGTCCTGAAGTACCTAAGACTCTCAAAGAAACAAATAAACAAATCTTCATTTTCCCTGCTGTTAAGGAACAATTCTTCTAGTTTCTTTTGTTAGGAAATTATCTTCCCCTTTACCGGCATTCTCCAGATCTTCCTGTATGAGCTTTTCTTTTCTGTAAAACTTCAGCTTACATGTACCAAGAACTTAATGATGGTTCTTATTCAGTTTGATGATGGCCTATATGGCCCATTTTCAGTACAGGTCTTGGTTTTGAAATTTAAGTAGTATTTCAAGTTCAAGCACTGTCCCATACTTTGATTTAGCTGTTAATGTGCTACAGAGAATGTCACTCGCCTATTAAGAGCTTGAGTAATTTTAAGCTGTTATGTCAGATGCATTAGCAACGCACAAGGCAGAAACATGAGTTGATTGACAGGGAGATGTTTCAACTGGAAAAGTCCTGAATGTAAACTTGACAAATGCACAAGCATGACATGGAGATCACAGGAGAAAGGGAACTGAGGAATGACATGAGATTTTTATGAACTTATTTTTCTGATAAAGCCACATTTCAAGCTGAATGATTAGCATTTACTCAGCAGGTCACCATGCACTGACCTTGGCAGTACCACCAGGGTCAGATTTGCATAAATATTCACATGCATGAATAATTCTCAAATTTTCCATTACATTAGGCACAAATAGGTTTCTTTTCTCTATCATCATGCATGAATGTCCTCTCTCGTCGCCATATCCCTCTTGAAGTGAAAATAGCAGGTTCCCCCTTACAGTAACTCAGCACACTGGTGCAGTATCTCCTTATAGCTGTCATCCAGAGAAGTCCAGTGCCACATTAAGCCTGTTTTTTGTACAGTGTTCCCCTTCTTCTGCAGTTATTAAGTAATGGCAGAACAGTGGTCATCCATGCTTGGGACGTGATACCACCTGATCTTGGATCATTGTTATTGATACTGTGTAACTCTAAGAGCTTGATATAGCCTGTTTTCAGGTATTACCTATCAACACTAGTAGTTGTGCCAGGGCAGCAATGGAGAAAAGGCGGGATTTTTTCTCAAAAATAGAGTGGGAGACAGGAAATGATCTTTCCTCTGCTCCTACTCAGCAACACCTTCAGGATACCATATTCTACAGCAAGTGGCAAATTCTGTAGGCAAAACTCCTTGTTATCCTAATGCCTTCTGTAATTTTTTGTTTTCAGGGTGGCTTAGCTCTTTAGCATAGCCACTTACTTGCTACTGGAGCTGCACAGAGGATGGAAATCCCACTTCTTGAAGGGTTTTTAAATTTTAGGATGTGGATATACTTGAGATCTAAATGAAACATGCTCTTCTGCAAATTATTTATGTCAAAAATATAGTTGTATTACAGTACTTCTATTTTTTATTTTTAATTGTTAAGTTATATATGTAAATCATACAAAATTATCTGCAGACTTTTAATCAAATATTGTTTCACTGGTAAAAATTGAAACATGTTGCTCTAAAGTCTATCAAAATGGAACTAAAACCTAGGGGGTGATTCAGCTGACCAGTCAGTACATATCTACTGTATGTCGTTGAGTGTATCAACATACCACATGTTAAAAGCTAAAGATTAGAGACTCAGAATTTGATGCAGTTCTTACACTTATGTGAAATACTTTCATATATCCTGCCTGATTTCCCTGCCACTATGAGATGACATGATTCTACAATAAATCTTGCATCGTATTTTCCAGTCCTATGGAATGTGGATGTCTAAACTACTAACATCAAACAGGAATAATTTGGGATTTTCTGTCCAAAGCACAATTCTGAAAAAAAAGGACACCATTTGATTCAGAATTTTTCAGGTTTAGCTGGAAGACTAGTCTATTGAAACCTTTCCAAACAGCTTTAGCTGTTTTTCATAATTTTCAATCCTTTTCCACACTTTCCAGTCCAGAAAATACAATCTCTTCAATAATGTCATTTTTAATGGTATAGCATTTCTTACTGAGACTAGTAAAGACCATACTGTCTATGCTCGGATACCTCACAAGGGAGAATTTTGATATTCAGAGCAAGTTTCAGTGAAGTTTTCCATTTGCCATTTTTGACAGCTGAGACTGAAGTCCCTATGACAGTGCTGCTGCAACCTTTAACCACAAGGGTTACTCAGCTCAGCAAAGGGGTTTCTGCATTGATAGTATAAAATAGATTTCAGATTTTATTAATTTTATATATAGGATCTCATATTCAGTACCATAGAGGAAGTTGCATTGGAAGGGACCTCTGGGAACTATTTGGTTCAAAATCCTGCTGAAAGCAGGGCTAACTTCAAAGTTATGTCACGTTGTTCAGGGCCTTGTGCTGAATAGAGATGTCACCCCTTCTCTGGGCCTCTCTTCTACTGTTTTCCCTGTGAATAATTTTCCCTGTGAATACTTTTTTTCCTTCTTCAATCAAAATTCCTTTGTCATAGCTTGTGATTGTTGCCCCTTCTACTTTTGCAATGTCTCACCAAAAATGAGTGTTAACCTGATTTTTCTGTAACCTTTAGGTAGTTGAAGACAACAGCTAGATTCCTGTTCTCTTTCTACTCTCCATGCTGAGCAAAATCAGTTCTCTCAGACTCTCCTCTGTCATGTAGTCCAGCCCCCTGACCAGCATTGTGACCCTCTGTTGGAAGCTTCCTTTTATTCTGATCCTCCACGTGTTCTGGAGGGCCCCAAACTGAACACAGTATATGAGATGAGGCATCACAAGTGCCAAATAGATGGAAATAATAATTTTTCTTGACCTCCTGACTATACTTTTTCTAATGCTGTGTTTTATGCAGCTACTCTTGTTTGAAGCAAGAGCATACTGCAGGTACTTAATCAGCATGTTTTCTACATGGACAGGTAATTCTCAGCAAAGGTGTCTTCTAGCCAGCTGCAGCCCAGACTGTAGAGTTGCATGAGGTTATTCTACTTTAGGTGGAAGAATTTCATTTGCCTTAGCTGAACATTATTAAATTTCTCTCAAGCAAGTCTTCTAGCCAAAAGACATCCCTGACCTCCAACGTATCAACCTACAGATAATCTACTTGGGAATCTGGTTCATCAGGTAGCTGGCTCAGAACATAGAGCATACAACTGAGAAATTTCTAAAGAATTAAGCAAATAGATTTATAAAAAACAGAGAAATTGCTCTGTGTATGGCTAAAAAATTCTTTAGTCTGTGGCTAGCATCCCAGTGCATCAGAAACCTAAACTGTATTTTGAATATTTGGGACTGGATTTTTTCCAACACTGAAAACAGCAATATCTGAGAAAATAACTTCATTTACTTATTTATACCAGAAGCTATAGCATTTCTTCGGGTAAAATCTGATACTTAAGCAGTCATTCGCTGCAGTCATCTTTAGAGGTATGTTGCAGATTTCAGTGATTTTTGTAGTTTCACATAGCAAAAGTATATTTCTTGAATCTTTTCAATTTGCTCAGTTTGTGATTCTGCATTTTACCTGCCTTTGTCATTTTTTAAGTTGTGCTTTAACCGACATCAGTAATGTTTGCACAGCACGAGCAGTGCTTGCTGTACCTTGACTTATCGCATTCACTTCCACCATTGTCAATTCAACTGGACAAGAAAATGTTGTAGTCTTTTGAAGGTTAGATATGAATGAAGGAGGAATTTCTTACCTATGTGAGAGATGCTTTTTCTATAACCTGGTCTCGTGTAATTTTGTCTGCTGCTAAGCAATTCACACACGCCAGTCAGCTACCTCAGTGCAGCTGCATGCTATCCTGTTCACAGAGGAGCACTATCTACACTGTATGTAGCTGAAGCCTTTAGTTTATGAAAAAGATCTTTAACACTCCTATGCAATATCGTAATTATCATCTGCAAAGAGATAGGAAGCTTTCTATGCAAACTCTTTCAAGTAAGCCATATTCTCCTGCTACAGAAAAAAAAGTCTTGTCATTCGAGTGGTTGCTGTTCAACAGTTTACTTCAAGGATAGAAAGTGTTCGAGGCTTCTTTGAAGAAAGTATGTAGGAGGGATCAAGGCAAGGAGGTCACCCTCCTTCCTGAGTTATGGACGCGAGAGAGAACTATAGTCCTAGCACAACATGTCTCTGCGTGGATGCAGTGCAGCTATCATATAAAGGCAGCATCACTGCCACCACCAATAGCTGCAGAGAGCAAAGCTGGCAGGTGTGTCCTTGAGTTTCTTTTTTCTTCTGTACAGAAGAACATCTCATCAACGTTGCCTGTGGTCCAGAAGAAGTACTGTGATACCACTGAGAGGATTGTTGGCACAAAGAATAAGGATAAAAGATCAGAAACAGAAACTAAAGAAGGTGTTCTGGACGGGAGCTGGAGCAATGGGGTCATGTTCTGATTTGCCTTTAAGAGATTAAAGAAGTCTGGTCTTTAAAACTCAGAGTTTTGTATGTACCTTGAAGACCAATTGGTTTCATTGCCTTGTAAGTTGAACAACTGCACAAACTCTGAAGTGTTGTCAGGTTAGGGGGTCATCCTTGCTTTGAACTGTACTGCATTCAGTCTGTAGATATTTGGCTGCATGTTTACAAAGAAAGAGGCAGGTCCAGAAGTTAAATTTAAAATACACAGGAGAACGTTCTCCCAATATAATTGGGTATCAAACTGTTTTCTGTTTCATAAGTAAAAGATTCATAGCACTAGTATGATATATGACTCCAAATTTTCTTCTTCTGTAAATTGATGTAATCCCACTAAAACTTGTGAAGAGGTACTGAACAAAAGAGAAAGGTGTAATTGATAGGCAGTGTCCTGGTGTAATTCCTAGTGTAAAAGGTAGTTAGTCTATTAATCCCTTCATATAATGGATTAATCCTTGAGTGCAGCAGTACGGCAGTTCTGTAATTCGTAACATAGTTGTCTTATACATGGATGTACACTTGTGAAACCAAAGACCTGGAAAGCTGGTGTTACATTTTATTAAATATCCCTACAAACTAGAGCAAGATACAGACCAATGTTTCATATTATGGGTCAAAAAAAAGACAAGTGTAGATCAGTTAATAAAAAAAAAGAAAGGTGAGCTAGAAGTGAATGAGGTGGAGAAAACCTGAACATTAAACACCTTTGTCTCATTTTCAGAATGAAATATTGACAAATAACCAGATATTTAAATACATAAATTTAAAAAATAAAATTTACAAACAAACTAGTCTAAATAAATTTTAGATTAGATAGATATGTTCAAGTAAGGAAGTCCTGATTCACCTTAGGGCACTAAAGGAACTAGACAATGTAATAGATGAGTAGCTCGTAATTATGTGTAAGAATTGTGAGGAACTGAAGAACAAACGTATTATTTATCCTTGACAGGGAGAGTATGGAGGACTTGGAAAATTATAGCTCTCAGCACTCAAATTTAATCCCTGTAACAAGTCATTAGGCAATCAGTTTTGAGTATCTGGAAGGTAAGACAGCGACAAAACATATCCAACATTAGTTCTTTAAGAAAAAATCAAACCAAACAAACAGTTTTTTTTTTAACATTCATTTAAAGGATTAAAGAAAAGAAGTAAATGTAACACACTTTGACTTCAGTATGATTTTTGGCACATGATTATGTGATTCTCAGAGGAAGTGTGGTGAAGACGAAATCATCATCAGGTAGGTGTGCAAATGGCTAGAAAAAAAATCATTGAGAACTTGTACTTATCACCAACTTTAGAAGGCGTCTTAATGGCTCAAAGGATCTCTTCAAAGCTCAGTTATATATGATATTTTCTATAGTGACAGAAGATTGTGTAAAGGGTCAATTTATGCTGTTTGAAGCTGATACCAGGCATACAGGGCTAGCAAACCCATTAGACCAACATCAGGGTGAGAACAAAAAGTCATCTTTTGAAATTTAACCAACATGTCATGAAATCAGAAAGGTCAAAAAGGAAAAACAATGGACAACATAAAAGCATATGTGATGTATACAGGTTCACAAAAGCAAATACTATTTTTTACTCTACTTTTTGGTATGCTTTATGTAAAAATATGAGGCAACTACTCTGTTCTGATTTTACCACTAGTGAAGTCTCAGTTGGAGCACAGCTCTATGACAAACATGTTGCCAAACTGGAGAGCATATAGAAAAGAACAAGAAGAATGTGAGGAGATAAAAAAACCCGACACGGTAACTGCATATTGCTGATCCACACAAAACAGGATGCAGATATGACAGATAAGGCAGGTGTGAGAACCTTTGTGTGTCCCTGGTGGATCACAGGGTATTTAACCCTAGTATTTAGGCCTGTACTGGGGGCACTATTATTTTGAGCTCAGCACATTGGAGTGGATACTTGGTCTAAGGGAGGTCAGCTTTCATTATGATTGGCATGGGCTAGATCAAAATTGTGCAGTGTTGTCAGCTGAGGCAAGATCCAATGTGAGGTGGAGTGGGACGAAAAAGAGTGAGGCCTGTACATCATGATGGTCATTATATTATAACATCATCCTAATGATTCATTGTTCTCAGTAAAGAGCTATCAAAGCAGCTATTTTCTACCCACAGGAGTGAACAAAAATAGTATTAATAACCAATTCTGAAGCTCAGGTCCATATGATTTTTTTAAGCGCTTAATTTCCAGTAAATCAGTTGTAATTAGTTTTTAATTAGGGTGAAGATTTTGAAGAAATCTGTGGTTCCTAGGATTCAAGTATTTAAAATGAACCATGAATACATCAGACTGCCCTCTTAGGTTCATGTTTTAGCGTGTAAATTTTGGGAGAGCAAAACTTTTTTGTGAATATTATGTGGTTTTGATCTTTCTTTTGGTTTTTATTCTTCAAAATTTCCCTAGCTAGGTTTCTTTATAAACAATATCAGCAAAGTTTTGATCAGTGATGACTGCATCATGCTTTCTTGTCTTAGACACACAAAAAAATGACAAGATGTGACAGATGGGATTGAAATTGCTGCAATTTTTATCTATCTGTGAATTATGTGGCAGAAACTTCTTCTCTTCCTCTTTCCTACTGTCATTTTATGACCTTCCCAATCTGACACACGCCCTTGCTCAGGTCCTGCTGGTCTCCCCTCAGATAATATTTCAGCATGGGGAGAAAAGAGATGCCTCCTCATTCAGTGAAGTTGTACTAGTGGTACATCTAGTCTCAACTTTCAGCTGTTTTAGAGGCAATTTTGGCTGCAGTTTGCTTCTGTTTCTGAGGTGTTGGGGATCTCTTCTCCACCCCACATACCTACTAAGCAGCAACAAAGATCAACCCACTTTGAACTTGATAAAACTGCCTTTGGTTCCTCTATGGAAAACCCCAGTCTGTCCCCACTATATGAGTTGCAAAAGAGAAAGACAATTCCACTCCTAAAAATTCTCCTTGCTTTGTTTCTACAGAAGATCATAAAAAATCACTCACATTCTGACATCATAGCTGGGAACTGTTAAACTGCATCTCAGCAAGAGCTTCTTCTGGAAGAACTAGGTGTATGTGCTTTGCCCAGATCTCATCAAATCTATTCTTTGCTATCTCTACATTTCCCCAGATAGCACTTTCTCGTCCTCTTTTCTAAATTGACACAAAGTCTTTCAGAGTCACAATTCTTTTCACTCTTCTCAGTCAAAACAGTATAATGGCATCAGGATTATATTTCTATAACTTTCATGACAGCCTTTTTAAACCCCATTTGAAAATTTGAATCTTTTTTTAGATTTCCATACTTAGTAGCTTCATGTCCACATCTGGAGTGCTGGCAGTATGATATTCATCCATTATCTTGCCCACAATACATTAAAATGCAGTACTTTGAAGACTGTATAAGAACTCGCTAATTTATGATAATGTTCTTGTATGTCATTGCACTGAAAAAAAGAAAAGTTTTTTTCGTTTAAGAACAGAAAACCAAAAATGTATCACAATCTGAATAATGTTTTGTTTTATACAAATTAAATGCACTTTCTTTCTTTGCTCTCAACCTCCTCTGTAACTTGTTATGATTAAAGGAACATAGATGGCTTATTTCACCAGGTCTTACAAACTCAAGTTGGCAAATAGGAAATTCAGACAGATGGATCAATTATAATTAGCTATGGAGCCAAGATACAGGTGTCAGAATGTCATAAGAAGTTGTTTTGTGTTAAGGCTTTCAGTTTAATACATTATAACATCTGTTGGCCATCACCTTTGGATCACACTATGGATTTCTCAGTTGACTCCTAGAATATCCAGATCTTACAATGACTTACACATGTGCATAGCTTCCTGCCTAAGGTAATTTCCTTTATTTCACTGTGAATGCTTACATGAATAAAATTAAGCATAAGAGTGTCTTCAGGAATCCTAAGAAGGAAATATAAGAATTAGGTTCCCAATAGGAACATAAATACAGCCATGTTGCATTTACTAAGTATATTTATGATACTATATCCATTTAACAACACAAATCACAATCTGTTTAACATTTTACAAGAAAAGTGAGACCAGAGAAAGTACTGCACAGCTTCCAGTTTTTCTATGTTATTCCTGGTCTTCATGGCAGGTTTTCTTGAGGGAGTCTCAAGAATTTTGTGAACAAAGCGGCAGCAGCTTGTGTCAGCTCTGTTAAGCTGTGCATGGGGGAACGAAAGTAACACCACAACACTGTGGAGTGGTCCAAGTCATTTCACAATGAAGTCTACAGTAAAAACAACAGATTATGCTAAGGTGGTGTTCTGATGACACCTCTGTGGGAGGCAAAACGAAGACAGGCAAAAAAGGGTGGCTTTAAGTACAGGATCTTGGAAATAGAACAAAATATATCAGCTCAAAGTATACGCGTTATGCACATCCACATCCAAAACTTTGGGCTACAGATTGAGAATTCAGTTGTGGAATACGTGGAGAAAAAAAGGACGTTAACAATCAAAAGACTGAACAATCCATTTAACACTGAACAAAAGACTGCAGGATACATCCGTTGCGGCATTTCTATTTGAGATACAAAGATACTTATGTCACTGTGGTGGTACTTCCTTAGAAATACCATGTGAAATTTTAGTCATTCTGTTCAAGAAAAAAAAAATCAGATTCGGAGAACTGGATGAGAGAACGGTCAGAATTATCAAGCGAACAGAGCTTTTTTCATATGACTAAAATAGCCTGATTTGTGAGGTTTTCCAAAAGAAAAGGGAAAAAAAAAAGAAGAAAAAAGGTGATAAAACTATTCTTTTAAATGTATAATGGACTAGCATGGGGAAGACATGCAAAAACTCAACAATAATTTAAAACAAATGGCATTGATTTGGACTGGAAACCAATAAAGTAGCAGCCTGATAGTAGAGGGGCATAGGACAGAAAATTTAAATAGTAATTGAGTAGTACTGGAAACCAAAATCCCAATATTTCAGGATGGAATAACAGCAATTTGGGAAAAGATGATGCATTTCAGTATCAAATGATCAAAAATTATGACAAAAAGTATTAACTTTAGTTGGACACACCTTCTGTAGTCCTTAAAAAGGTGAAAAAGTAAGTCAACACTTATGCATAAAGTAAGAAGCAGTTTTCATGCAGTCTACATCCTGATTTAAATTTCAGTCATTTTCTGATCGTGAACTCTCCTATAGTTAGGATCTTTCTCAAAATAAAATCTTGTAACAGAAATTGAGAATTTTCTGCTTTACTTTTAATATATACGAGCCTGTGAATAAAATAGTTTTATCTCAAAAGACTGAATGTCACAGGAAGATTTTGACATTAGTGTTGGAAATGAAATCTTTTTCAGCAAGCAAATACCCTTAGAATTCCCTCATAAACAATCCATCTAAACTATTCCAAAATAGTTAATATGTACCAGCACTTAAATTTAAGCACATATGCCACTGTTCTTATACCAAGTTTACACTAGTGTAATTCCATGAACTTAATGAAGATGATACATACGAAACAAATTTGATGTGGCTCGCAATCAAGCCTATACTAGGCTTAACTTTGAAATACGCCAGTTGAGCTTGTGCAGGGAAATATCAATATAGTAAGTCATGCAGGAAGCAGTCTTCTGTGGACTCAGTTAAGGTTTCAAATCCATTATACCACAAGTGTGTGAGGGATATTTTCCAATTTCCAGACCTCCATATAACATATGAATCTCAATTATAATGGGATTGGTGCTTTCAAAATTATTTTTTGTAGTAGTAGATCATTAACATTTTTACATTTGTTTTATAAATCTCCACTTTTTACAGCATTGGGAAAATATGTGAAAACGTGTTCAGCTGCATTAGTTTCAGATCTCTTTTTTGCATCTCAAATTGATTGTCTATATAGTTTTTACAATACAAACAAAAGCACAACAATATTACTGTTTGCTAAGTATGAATTTCAACAAAAACCCCCAAATTTCATTAAAAAAACAAAGCAAGCCAGGTTTCTGAAACTTTTACTGTAGCTTTAAAACCAACTATAAGGATAACAGTCTAAAATAATCTCTCCTTTCTAGAAAAAAAAGAGATTTTTAAAAATACATTATTTAACACACAATATCCAACTGTGATAATAAAGGAATTATACTTCTGACTTAAGAGAGCATTTTTTAATTCAGTACTGCTTAATAACAGTATTTAAACAAAATGCCATTAATACTCTTTTCAGAAGAGGCCCATTTCTCCAAATCTTTGGATACTCCCTCAGCCTGACGCACATTCCAGCTCCCTGTGAAGGTCAGTGCTGTGTTACACAGCCATGTCCTCACCTCTCCAAGAGGTCAGTGGTAGCTGAGTCTGCTCAGAAATAGCCCCCTCCAAAATCAGCCAGGTAAAACGCGAATCAGCTCCAGACCTGCACTTTCCTGTACAGTTGAGTCCTCTCAACAACCTTGGCTCCAACAGAGGTTAAATGTTTTATGTGAGATGCTCAGCACAGTCTAATATTTAAATCCTGGATGAAAAGGCTGTGCCAAAAACACAAAATAAACTTCAGTAAAGAAAAAATGGTGTAATTTCTCCTTTTGGTGACATATTTATGCTTAGGTCCTAAAGTTTAGGGGCAATTTAGAGCAACATGTAACATACACCAATTAATTTTCTTTGCTGTGTCGGCTACAAGCCCACAGTGTAAATTCAGAAAACTGTATTTAAAATATAAAGTGTTTGTTTAGTAACATATCAGATTCAAAAGGAATTTGAGCCTGCATTCTCTGAGCATATTCTGAAACCCTCGTTATTTCATTATCTAAAATTGTAGTGGTCATATTTCTTGCCTAGCTCTATTCAGGCCCTTCGCACAAACTGAATTTCATCCATTTAGAAGACTGAGGATGTTCCTACTATATTGTTAGTGTCATTGTCAGCAACTATTTTTGTTTAAGAGAAAGTGGGCAAATGTGCTCAGATTCACATGTGGTGGTATTGTCCAAGAACTGGTTCTCATTGGTGGAAAAAATCTATAATTTCATTTTAAATGAGTTGCTTATTATCCTCTACTTTAGCTTTATTACGAGATGATAATTATTCTGCTAGCCTTGCTCAGTATGTATTATTTCATCTCTTGCTATTAACTGCTAGAATTACTATCCCTGTAGTTTGGAAACAGCTCAATATTCTTTCATTTGACAGATGGCTTACCAAAATCTGGGTAAGTTTTAGCCATGAGGAAAAAAAACCTCCAAAACATTAGCCCCAAGAACAATTAATACTACAGATATCTGAATATATGACTATTTTTAGTATTATGCTGCAGCTAGCAATGAAAGAGAAAGTCAGGGTTTCTGTAATACTTTTCTCCTCACACTCCCAAATGACACGGATCAAGTAGGATGTAAATAGGTCACCTCAGTGTGCTGCGGAGTCTTGGTACCATTTTTCCAAATTAGATTCCTCCTGCCACAGTCTTTGGGATCTGTAGCTTCCAACTTACTTCCAAGCAAGTTGACATGAAATAAGACCTTTCAACTCTCATTCAGAAAATCTGACCTTACTCTGAACATTTTGATGCCAGTGCAGCCCTGTTCCAATCCAGGCAACTCTTTAGGACTTGGACCTTCGTAATTTCTTTCATCAGGCTGAAGCTTATAAGAAGAGGTAGTTGACTTTCATTAAAACACAGGATAGCTAGAAAATGTGAATGAACTTTTCAGCACAAATCTCAAATAGAAACTGGAACCTTCAAGACAGGTGGAAGCTGAAAACCACTGCTTTAATAATAGAGGGGAATGGAGTAGTTGTAAAACAGTGGATGAAAGCAGCATGTTATCAAAGGAGAGGTGGTAAGTCATTAGTGCTTTCTGTATGTGTGGATAATTACTGCTTACAGAAAATTGAGGGGTTAGCTGAAGATCTAGGATTTTTATAACTGGTAGTTTGTACAACTAAGTATTCATGAGAGTCAGATCCAAGCCATCTTGCTCAAAATAAGTAGTCTTCCCTGGAAAGTGTCACACTTGAACTTACAACCTTGAAGACAAGATGCTTGTCATTGTGGGTAAGAGTTCAAGATCTGGCCTTAGCTTGGGCCCAGGTGGCCATTTTGTGGATTTCATCACTTTTAGCCCTGTGACATACTGTTGTCTGAGACTATGTCACAGGCCTTCTCAGGCACTGCTAAAAATTTTGTCCATACTCTTGCTTTAGGGTGTTTATTTGTACCTACATATAAGGACAATTGGTCCAATGTGATTACAGATTTAGGGAAATTTGTCTTCCTTCCTGTATTTTTTATTCTGCTTCCTACTCCTTTTCCTCTCATGTTCTTCAAGCAGGCAGAACTGAGAGGGGAGAACGAGGAGGGTGAGTCCCCACATCCCCCTGGAATGACTAGGAGAAGAAGACATTTCCTTTGCTGCAAAGCAATGAGCTCCTGGTCAGTCCTGCTGTTGATTTCAGTCCCAGCAGCCCTGTTTTTAGTGCTGGTGGCAGACACACTTGCCGGGGTGTTGCTCATTTGCCCCTGCTTTCCTCCACGTGCAATCTGTATGTGAAAGACTCCAGTTACAAATTCTCAGCGATGTCTTGTACTTGACTGTTATCACCTGAAACAAATTGCTTACTCCAGATCTTATCTTCCTTTCCTTCCTTTTTTGAATCGGAACTTCCATTGTGTTCAATGGGATCTTTGTTTGACTACGAAGAGTATAATTTGAAAAGGAAGGAAGATATATGTTATTGTTCTCTGATCATTGCTGTGGCATTCATTCTCAAATGTAGCACAGGATTTTTTTTCAACAGTACTTGCTAGTTCAGACAAAATTATTTTAATCAATAAAATTGTTTGATTTTTGTCAAAAATACTCAGTGTCAACTACACATGAGAATAAGAACATACTACAACCCTTATGGTAAGATAAGATAAACATGATTCACTGAATATTGAATGATTTGAAACTTACCATAGCATTGACTGATGTGGAGAAATATGAGAAAATAAATGATGCAACTTTTTTTTAACTCTGCCTTTCAAAAACCTAAACCACTGTGTTGCTGTGTAAACTATGGCTAGCCTGAAGCTGAGAAGTACAGCTAATTACATGATTTTCTAAGACAAGCCATGCTAATTTGTTGTAATGTTTGCATTTCCATTTTTATGAGTTTCTCTGGTTTCCACAAGGTTTAAAATTCTGTTCTAAATTGAATGAAAAACATTTACAGTGATGCTTGGCTTTTAACAAATGTAGAACTCTATGAACTTGTGATTTTAACTGTAGTTATTGTACAGGATATCTTTAGTAAGAAATACATCTTAAGGCATAAGGAGCACAATGACATCTGCATAACAGAACATTGGTATACTGACTGGACACAGCACTCCTACACTAAAGGATGTGTGTTGATATGAGTGTCTGGATATGTAAAAAAGAGGGGGCCAAAAGCTATTAAATAGGGGGTCAACTATCCTTTATATGTATGTGTACAGATTTGTGCTGATTTCTCTTCCTTGTTACTCTAAAATGATAAAAAATATGCTTTCCCCTGGGGGTTACTAACTTAAAATTCAAGTGCAGGAGCACAAATGACTTAGATACAAACTCTCAGGCTTGTCTGCATTACAAAGATTTCAGTGCCTGACAATGAGTCTTAAACATGAACTGATTAGCAAAATAATACCTACTTCTTTGTAGTAATGAAAAACACAACAAATACTGAGTAAGTTGAATCCTCCTTGAGATTCAGTCAACCACTAGCTGCCAGGTTCTAGGGTAAAGAAGGGTCACACGTGAATGGTAGCGCTGAAGAATGAGAAGTCTATCAAACAGTCTGGGTTAGTTGAGAGCAATATACTCATATCAAGAAACAGTATCTTACTCTATGAAGTATGGTACTTCTTTGTTACCTGAAGGTAAAGCACTGTAGAAAAAATAAAACTAGCAAGCCCAGCTGTAACAATCAAGGAGAGAAGAGGGACAAACATGACCATCAAAGAAAGAACCAGTACTTTATTTCATTCATAGCTCTTCTTTCAACTCTTTCGATTAACTCAGACACAGCTTTTATGATTTTGTGTGTCATCTGTTATCCCTGGGAAAAAACTAAAGTGTCAGCCAAAAAGTTAAGAAGTGAAACCTGCCAGTTTTCCTTTGCATAAAAAAGATGGTAAAGAAAGTACAAGTCTAACAATTTCTCTCGTCAATTATTACCACTCCAGAATGTGGTAAGTGATTTGAATATTATATTGTGCATATTTAACATTTAACCTGATCTTCTTCATTAGGAGGCACAGAACATTGATGTATCCAAAGCTGTATACTTGAATAATTCGTTAACAGCCATAAACATTGGTCCAGCCAAGTGGTAATTATCTGTGGAACAAATTATTTTTAGGGGCCTAGCTATTCGCTATACTAGATTGTTAAATGTCTTCAATTATGCTTATGATAAGCTTTAATGGAAATAAAGTTTTATGGGACTTTTTACAGATCTAACTTTACCTGACATTGTTAGCGTGACTTTTGGACTTATCATTCATTTTTCTGGTATTCTGAAATGCTCTCTATATTATGCCTGCTGTTTACCCATGCTTACACCTGCACAAACACACATCGTTTGGGTGCTTTAACTATCTGCCTCTTTAGAGTCTGTCGTGATTTAACCTGGCAGCTGGCAACTAAGCACTAGATGGCCGCTTGCTTACCCCGGTGGGATGGAGAGGAGAATGGGCAAAAAAAACCCACCTCATAGATTGGGATAAAGACAGTTTAATAAGATAACAAAGGAATTACTAGTAGCACTAAAAATACTGCTACTAACAATAAAGAATATGCAAAACAAACTATGTACAATACAATTCTCTCACCATCCAATGACAGTCCCCGAGCAGCAATTGCGGAACCCAGAACTCACGGATTTTAAGGATTTTGCAAAACTGCTGCATAAGACCAAAAAGACTCCTGGAAAAGTTTGAACTCCTGGACAAGAGAGGATTTGAAGCCAGCAAAAAGAGAACTTAAAAAAAAACCAAAAAAGGATTCCTGCCCCCTGGCCAATCCTCCTTTATAAACTGAGCATGATGTCTATGGTATGGAATATTTCCTTTGGCCAGCTTGCGTTAGCTGCCTGGCTGTGCTCACTACCAGCTCCTGCACACCTGCTCATTAGCTGAGTATGGGAGACTGGAAAACGTCCTTGATTTCTTAGCAACAACTAAAAACATCAGCGTGTTATCAACATTCTTCTGTTACTAAATCCAAACCACAGCAACTATTGGGAGGCAATTAACTCTACCCCGGTAAAAACCAGGACACAGTCACACAGCAAAACACACAGACAAAGCAAATTATGTGAGGAAAAACATATCCAGTCCTCCATTTTGCTCCTCAGTTCCTGAAGAAGTTACTAGAGAGCAAGCCCCTCGATGACAAGAGACACTGTAATAATAAAGCTGAAAGAAGGAATTCTTCAGTGCTTACAGATCTGTTTGATTTCATCTAGGTCAGTGAAGGCATTTCAGATTTACATCGATGTTCACAAGCATTCAGTTTGGGGACCCTGCAATGTAACTCATTATGATATGCTTGCAAATCAATAACTTGAACAGGTTACAGACTATATAAAAATAATGATGAAGATTTGTACGTTGTCCCTCCTCATTAGACATACCTGTCAATATTCATAAATAGCTGTAGCAAGCGACATCTTTTGTGAATTATTAACAAATAAATATTTGATAAGAACCCGGAGCAGGTGGCTGGCCTAACAGGACATCATTAAGGACAATCTCCATTGAGGACAATCTCTGAATAACGGGTGATGCAAACTGCTCAATTCTCTTTTTAATGTAAATGTCACAGTGATCACCGGACCAAAGTTAGGCATTTAAATGCTAAGAAAGCACCACAATTTCTCTTTGAATACTCCATTTATGGACTGGTTTCTAAGAGCTCTAAAGTCCTCAGGTATATGCAGTTCACCTTGGAATTTAGGCTACAAACTGATGTTCTTTTTTGGGGATTGTGTCATTCTGCTGGAAAGAGTTCTATCAGCTGGGTTATCTCTGACTGTTTACTACAGCTCTCACTACCATCCACTCTGATCCATAGATGCTTGATTGTGTGAGTGCTCCCTAAACAACTCCAAATAAATCAGACTAAATTCAGCAGTTTAAAGACCAGCCTTTTGCACTTTGGAAAGGTGCAAAGAGTTCATTCTCTGGCCCAGAAGAAAAGCAGTAGGGTACGACATATCTAGGTGACCCTGCTTCAGCAAGGGGAATGGACTAGATGACCCACAGGGGTCCCTTCCAACCCTGACCATTCTGTGATTCTGTGACTAGGCACTTTTCTGTCCAAAACAGTGTGACGTCATCCAGAGTGCCTGCAGAAGAGTCATTGGCCGATGTACTGCTCCCAGAACCCGAAGTGAGTGTTGTCCATGATAGTCTGATGTCTGGCCAAAACCACGCCAGAGAGAATGCTAGCAATTAAACAGCACAGGCAATCCCAGGACAGGGCTTAGACCTGAATCTTGGTCCTATTTAATCTACGAATATGGAGGTAAGCATTAACAAGCATTCCACAAACAAGGTAACTGAAGCTGAGAGTCAGTGCCTAGTCAGGACTAGTACTGGCACTAGTGGAGGCAGATGGGATAGGTGGAGCAGAAAGTTCCTGCTTTATTACAGAACACTTCTTTCTCTCATCTGGAATGAAACCCCAGATCCTCACCTCTTTGCATTTCCCTTTTACTGCCAAGCATGCAGAGGATGGCTGCCTGCTGCTGCTTCACAGTAAGCTCAAGCAAGACTAACAACTGTACCTAAAAATGCCTATCCCACTGAAAATCAGTCTTGGTAGATGCTAAGAATTTTCCACATAAAGAAATTTCTTTGTTTTCGGCTTACTTTTTTTGAGATTTAGAAAAGACCTGTGCATAAAAAAAAAAAAAAAGAGAATTTGGAATAAAGGGAAAAAAGAACTATTATGTTTCCACAATCAAATATTCGAAACAGGGAAAATGTCTGAATTAAGGCTGCCTGTGTGATTTTATTTATTGTGTTTAATAACTTGAATACCAAGAAATATTTCTAATTTTAGTACCTATGGTGTTCCAGGGATGTAGAAAGACATGCATGTAATAGTGTTCCTTCACCGGGGGTATCACCTAACTTAAACAGAAATGCAAAGCATTAGCACGGCTCCTTAGAGCATACATGCATGTTAAAGCATGTGCAGGAAGCTGTTGTGTTTTCCTCAACCTTAGCACTCCAAATGCATGCTTGTTTTGGACACCTGAAACATGTTTTTGGAAGTAGCTAAAAAACTTCTTAGAATGAAGTTGATATGTGTGAATTTTATGCCCATTATTTCCTACTTTCGAAAAATAGTAGTTCAACCCTGAAGTAATCTTGAGAGAAAATATGCAAATGCACTGTTATCATTTATCAATGAAAAGAATAAAATGGCTAAGTAAATTTTGTTAAATCATATTTTTATATAAGTAATAGATAAATATCATTACCAGTTTAAACCCTAATTGAGGTCAGACTTTATCATAGAATCATAGAATGGTTTGGGTTGCAAGACACCTTAAAGATCATTTTGTTCTGGTGCTTGAGCTGTGAGGGCACCAAGCACCCTGCAGTGGGCCACAGCAAGGTTTCCCTCAGGAGCCTTGGAGCTCCTAGGAGCGGGTTTCAGGAGTAACCTTAAATGGTCCTTTCAGGCAATTCAGTCCTTGAACCTCTGCCCTTTACAGACCAATGTAAGGAGATGATTACATTAGTGTACACACCTCTAGCCAAAAAAGTCCTTTGTATTTGTGAGGAAGAAGTTCATCATCCCGCTCAGATACATTACAGAAGACTATAAACTAACAACCCCTTATTTTTTGTCAAAATGTGTAGTGCTAATCATAAACAGAAAAGACTTAATTTGCAAGGTACTTTAATTATTGTAGACAATATACTAATGCTTTCCACATGGTCATTTGGCACCTAGCAGTTCAAATAAATTCCCCCTAGTAAGTTTACTTTCTAAAAGCTCCTAAAGGCCATTAGGCCTGATTTATTTGCTGTTTCTATTAGAGAGGAAAGCAAAGAAAACCTGATAAACTCCGCTTTCGCTGAAAACCTGACAGGAAGTTAGCAATCCTTCACAAGCCTGTGGACACAGAGTGGTCAGAATAAACTCAAACGTCATGTCTTGATAAGACAGTCTTTCTCCAAAGGCTAAGTCTGTTAATAATTCCTGCTCACGTTGGTTTCCATAATGCTCCGGAGAGCTTTACTGTCATTTCAGTTGTGAAGGAACCATAAGGTATACGTAAGCAACTACGTGTTACAAGAAATACAGTGAAGTAAGAAGGATACTAATCTTAATTGCTCTGGAAAAAAGAAGACTTGAAAAACATTGTTTTGTTTGTCTTTCTTCATCCACTTAATATAATTTTACGAGCCTCCACCCTGCCACAACTGCATTTAACTGATTTTTGTCCAATTTCTTGATGACCTCAGGCAAGCTGTTGTAACTTAGTTTCCCAACAGTTTAGGCAAAAAAAAATATGTACCTGCTATTCCATAGAATAGCATCAATATTTTAATCATTGTGAGAAAAACAGAGATATTGGTATTAAAATCAATGTAAGAAACTATCAAGGTAGGTTTTTTAAATTTTTTTTTTTGTTAATACATTAATTGGCTTCGTATAACTCTACTTTTAATGTAAGAACTAGAACACTGCAAATTGTGCTTTAAAGTATAGGCTTAATATAACCACTATGATCTGGAAAATAACTTCTTACGAAAGTGAAATCTTTTTTACTAAAAAATCTAAGAATCAAATATAGGAAAGAAAGTGTTTACTGTGACGATGGTGAGGCACTGGAACAGGTGGCCAAGAGCATTTGTGGATGTCCCCTCCCTGGAAGTGTTCAAGGCCAGGTTGGATGGGGCTTTGAGCAGCTTGGTCCAGTGGAAGGTGTCCCTGCCAATGGCAGGGGGGTTAGAACTAGACGATCTTTAAGGTCCCTTCCAACCCAAACCGTTGTATGATTCCATGAAAAATGAATGAAGAAAACAGCAGAAGCAGCAGTTTCTAAGTGGGGTGAGAATTGGCAGGAGGAAGACACAAATGAAGAAAGACAGTGAATTTGAAAGAGGTGATGGAACGAAACAGTACAAGACAGTGACTTTAAATAAACTTATGAGGGGAAAGATACTGGAGAGCAAAAGCAGGTATCCAAGTTTCTGAATGCTCACTACTGAAAGAGGATGTGAGGGTGGGAATACAGGCACTTCTGTTCAAATTCAGGCATGTCTCAGTACATGGAAGATGACAATAAAATTTTTTTGAATGTGAAAGGGCTAAGGAAAATCTTTTTAAAATCTTTTTTGTTTTATAAATTCCTGACCTTTAAAAATGTACTCTGTTTCCACACATGCGATGTGATATATATGTGAAGAAAAATACTTTCTCAAGAAAAGTAAAAAAATATTTAAGCAGTTAAGCCAATAGACTAATGCCACAGAAAAATAAAGAGGTATATCCAAATCATACTGATTTAGTCATGTGTTAAAAATTAAGTGCCTTGTAGTAAGTTACCGTACCTTAAATTATGCTAGATAGTTTCTTTCTTCATCTGTTTCCTTGATGTCCGTAATGTCTACAAGTGGTGTAAGAGAGTGAAGAGCTAGTGGAAAGGAGAAAGCGTTTAGGTAGAAAATTATATTTTTAATATCGCAGCAGAAAAAAACATAAAACTGTCTAGTTATCGTCTTCAGTTGCAGGACACAAAGCCCAAAATAACAGCCAAATCTTATATCAGGCAAAAAATCAATATCAGGGAAAATAGCATTTTATCTATTTTTTCTCCTGTCTCTTTACTTAGTTTCTTGAGTTAGTATTACTGTTGCTGTATGCAGACATATACTCATCAAAAGAAATCCCATCTAATTTTGTGTAAAAACCTGTAATCTCCATAGGCTTTTGATTTTCTAAAAACTCTGCACCTCAAGGTTTGAAAGTATTTGCCTGATTTACTTTATTAGTTTTTAGTCATGACCCCAGGCCCATACAGGTTCAACTCTTGAGTTATTTTCAATTCTATAGGACTGTAGGATACACAGATTATGGATTCACACTGTATTGAGGATTTTCTGCGGTAAACTTCAACAAGTGGTCTGAAATACAAGAATTCATAAAAACTGCATTTCAAAATTTTGTGTCATAAGATTTACGCACTAACTCCAGTGAAACAACACCACTAAAGTTTTTAGGATCAAAACTGCTTTATCACTAAACCTGTGAAAATAGAGTGGAGGATACTTACTGATTATAGGATCAGAAAAATTAAATAAATTCTAGGAGGCTTTATACCTTTAAGAGCTATTAATACCTTTAGCTTATGAGTTGCATCATTTAGAAGATGTATAGACAAGTCATTGGAGTGCAGATGCATGTAAGACTTTGTAGGATGTAGCTTGCTTTATGTTTAAAACAAGAACATGGATTAACTTTTTTTTTCTATGTGACTATGCCCTCTTTTTAGCCTTTAATAAGAAAAAAAAGCCCCACAGGTTTAATTAATTTTAGAAGCATGCACTAAGTTGCACAAGAATATATTTTGTGTAGTTGCCAAATGTTGAAAACAATGCAAAATGAGACAATTCTACGTTTCTAGCTAATACTTTTATGCAGTTCTGTTTAAGTTCTGAACCATGACAAGAGAAGGAATTAATTATTTCATTGCTGTGAGTCTTCCTTTGTCTTTCGCAATATTCCCTAAAGGATTCTATCCAAGATTTTCTTTTATGAATCCATGCAGAATCTTCTGCATTTTTGTTAGTCTATGCACAGGAGACACGTCATGTAAGACGCATAGTAGAAAGAAACTCATGAATAAAATTTTAAAAATTCAAAAAACTTAGGAGCAGAAAATGGTATATTGGACTAAACCACAGCCTTGTATCAGGCACTGCACCAGGATAAGTCTAGGTGTACTAGAAAATGAATGAATTTTAGCAACAAAATCACCTGTTTTACTCCTTCTTTGTGAAAGGTCTGTGTTACCAACCTGAAAAAGTAAACAAGAACACCAGGATCACAATTTATTAGAAGAGGGTGGTAAGCATAATGATAAAAAAGTGTCCATATTTCCTGTTGCTTTTACACTCAATTCCACCAGACAGTAGAGGGACAGTGGCTGTTACTTGCTACAGACACTTCAAGATCCAGTCAGGTAGGTGCTATTGTTCCTCTTTATGGCTATGACTGAGTATAATACTGCTCAAATTATTTTTAACAGAAACCCCACTAACATATATTATGCTACTTTCATTATTTTTCGGCAGGGATTGAAAAAAGATTCAGCAGTGAAGGTTGGGAAGTTAAAGAAAAAATGAGAATTTTGGCTGCAGTTTTAACTTCTTTAACCTTCCTGCTCTGACGAGTTTCAGCATCCATGCAGGGACAGGAATGACTCTCACACATTCATACAATGCACAGTCGATTCGATTTATTGGTCTGCTTGCTTGGTTATATACATTTTCCATATCTGCACATGCGATCACGCTTATTCAGATAGGCTACAGACACAAATCACGCACTGTTCACGCACCCCATATTCCCTTATCATTGGTAATTATGCACTAACGCAAATAGCAACAGACTGCCTCCGCGTCCTTGAACACATCTTGGTTTTGCTAACCGACATCATGTGCACTATCAGAACTTTCTCAATTGCTATTCTTAGCTGCCCTTTCCAGCGGCCTGTTCAGTTATGCGAACTGTTTTGCTTAAGCGGCCTAATCATGCTAACTCTCAAACTACATCGACTCCAACACTGCTCTGCCCAGAAATTGCTTGTAAAAGGCAGAATACAGAAAAAGTCCTTCTTCCATGAACTATAAGCCACAAAGCAACAAAAAAAAAGATCTTTCCAAAATCTGCACTGAGGGATTATGCAACAGTACGTTTTTACCTCCATTAGACACACTGGTCTTGGAAAATAATCTGCAGTATTTCACACTCAGGGATATAAAAGACATGGGGAAAATAGTAATGAAGTTTATAAGAAATCACCTGATGAGGAAACCAATAGAGAAAACTCTGTCCTTAAATCTTCACAGATGACTTCTTAGCATACTCAGATATGATGGCAAATGTTAAGATTTCCATCCGTCTGCTTACCCATGAGACTGCACTTTTTTTTTCCCTTTGTCTTCACTGTAACCTAAACTGGGATTACTTAGTAAATGCCCCCATCAAGTAATACAGACCACTGTCTTCTTGTAGGAGCTCACTCTGGACCAGGAGCTGGAACACTATGATGTATTCCTGTACCTGTGCTTTTTACCCCTATTTAAATGCAAAGGACCGCTGTCTCAAACTCAATGCTATGCTAACATGGGCTAAGATCCCATTGGATCAGGTCAGCTCAGGTCACAAGTGGAAAAAAATGTACATATGAACACTTCTGTAAACACACATAAAGACAGGGAATTCTTCTCCAGAAGCCAACAGTTAAAAAGGGCATTCCTGTTCTAGCATGCTAATTGGCAAAAATGCGCTGACACTGTTAAAGACAGTTCTGAACCAGCTTATGAGTTTCCTGTCTTCTCACCATAGATTTCACAGCATGTTTCACTAGAGCTGCATTTTCCATACTGGCCAGTGTACATGCTCTTGACCAATTTGGAAAGAGATACAGTGTTTCAACACATTGAGGCTTCCATTAAACATGGTATTATTCGTCCAAGGACAACATCTGATGGCATCTTTGTCTGACCACAGCCTCTCTGCTGGAGGAACTTAGCCTAACAGACTGTTCCACTGCAGAATCAGCTGGACAAGCATTGTTTTCTCCTATTTCTGTTCCAAGAAGATCTCATCAACTTTTCTTTATGCCTCATCTTGCTCTTCTGTGCTATTCTGTATTAAAAGCAAGTACTCTGGTTCGTAATGCATAAGCACATTTATGTAATCCTGTCAACCAGAAAATCAAAATTGGTTGGTGAGGACAATGAAAGGGGTCTGCTGAAGCAAAAATATTCCATCATATTAATAGCTGCTCAGGAACCAGATTACAAGTTAAAGCAGGAAAACACTGCATTCCCATTTCCCAGGTGAAGCCATGCAGTGAGAAAAGTCAGACCTGTTTCTAAGGTATATGAACTCCACTGAAAATATAATTAAAATAACATTACTATTTATTAGTAATTAGCTCTGTCAACCCAGGAGTGATTGGAGCACGCATTTCCTAGGACTTGCTTCATTTACTTGAAATTCTAAGTCTTGTCATAACCCTTGGGTAGGATATTTTAAAAAAATAGACAAACTGAACAAAAATGTTCCATCATTTTTCATAAGGATCTAGTCTTCAGAAACATAAGTTTCATATTAATTTTAGAACCTAAATTGTAGTTTGATGAGAGCATTTACTTTGGACTTCAGAGTATCTGGATACAGTTTATTTCAATATTAGAAAACAAAATAAGTCTTCTCCCTTCTTGTTTGTACCTTGGACCTAGCTGTACATCACTGGTATGGGTTTGCGTGGCAAGGTTTTAGTAGTGGGGGGGCTATAGGGGTGGCTTCTGTGAGAACCTGCAAGAAGCTTCCTCCACATCTGACAAAGTCAGTGCCAGCTGGCTCTAAGACGGACTCGCTGCTGGCCAAGGCCAAGCCAATCAGCAATGGTGGCAGTGCCTCTGGGATAGCGTATTTCAGAAAGGGAAGAAAAAACTGTGGTGAGACAGCAGTGTAGAGGGAGAAGTGAGACGATGTGAAAGAAACAACTCTGCAGACACCAAGGTCAGTGAAGAAGGAGGGAGGAGGAGGTGCTTGAGAAGCTGGAGCAGAAAGTCTTCCCTTGCAGCTCGTGATGAAAGACCATGGTGAGGCAGGCTGTCTCCCTGAAGTCCATGGAGGTCCATGGTGGAGCAGATCTCCTCCTGCAGCCCGTGGAAGGGACCCCATGTCTCAACGTGTAAGGAACTGACCGCAACACCCATTCCCCATACACCTGCGCTCCTTGCGGGGAGGAGGGAGAGAAATGGGAGTGAAGTTGAGCCTGGGAAAAAGGGAGGGGTGGGGAGAAGGTGTTTTAAGATCTGGTTTTATTTCTCACTATCCTACTCTGATTTGGTTGGTGATGAATTAAACTCCCTTTTCTCCCCACGTTCAGTCTGTTTTGTCCGTGACAGCAATCGGTGAGTGATGTCTCCCTGCCCTTATCTCTACCCTAGAGCCTTTCATATTTCCTCTCCCCGGTCCAGCTGAGCAAGGGGAGTGACTGAGTGGTTTTGGTGGGCACATGGCATTTATCCAGGCCAAACCAAAACAATCACCCATCATGCTGCCTGTCCCATTTACGGGTCCTTCCAATGCTTGAGCAACACAAATGTGTGTGAGATTCTTCATTTCCTTACTTTACTGGCCCAAAAAACTTTTGGCCTCTAGGAAAAGAATTAACAGCTTTTGTTTATGCAAGTTAAAAGGGAATATACTGAAAGGTCCTTTGAAAAAGGAAGCTCTGTAAAGATTTCAATATCAGCTGTAAGTTTATACTGTGGCCACTGTTCACCTTACTGTCAGGATTACAGATTTCTTTTAAAATTTGTATTTTTACCACATCTTTGTATTTGTTTAAAGTATGGAATATTTTTAACTCACCAATCCAGTACAAAATTCAAGGTTTTCATTTTATCTGCATGTTTATCCAAGAATAGGTATTCTTTTTCATTTTCAGGAAGGCAACTAAATAGTTGCCAACAGGATGAATTCTTCTCCAAGCACTTTACTAGGTCTCTGCAGTAAGTGTAAAGGTGTCACATTCAAAATGGCTACTCTGTAATAATGAGGAGGGAAGGTGGTTGTAAACTAGCGATACCAGATCCATCTGCCAAGGAACAGCTATCCCAATGCTGTAACTTTCATATTGCTCAGCTACACTTTGTTTTCTGCTGGGAAGTGGCCATCTTAAAACAGAGCCCTACTCTGCTTTTTATCACATACTTTATTGAGAACGGTGGCATATAGGTACTTTGAAATGAATATTCTGCCACGGGATTAGGAGGAAAAAGATTAATCTCTCTCTTTCCCTCTGTTCCCAGTTTCCCCCTTTCCCCATTTCCATGTTTGTGTTCTTTTCCATCCCACACCCGAAGGAACTGTGGGGACCTATGATGAGATACAGTACATGTGTGTATTTATCTAATTTTTTTAAATTGTCTTTTCCTTTTTATTCAAGGATACATACATGAGCTGCATATATATCTCATAAAAGTGAAGTGTGTGCAGTTGGACTGCAGTGCGTATACCTTCACAGATAATGAATAAATAGTCTGTGATGCCCCTAGTACAGTCATTGGAGATTGATGAGGATACATTATGAAACAAATGCGGCTGAAGACTCAAAGCACTTGCAGTTGACATAGCCTACCAACAAAGCTGTGGGTATCAGCATCAAGTATGTAGCTAAACTGTCTGAAGTAACCAAATGCTTCTATTAGAGAATAGGTGGTATCATTACTTTTAGATTGATGAAGGAGAGAAAACATTAAGCTTATAAAATTTTTTTTATACTTGTATAATTTTTCCTAAACGTCTCATGTGTATTTGTGCCATGAATGGACTTTGCATCATACACTGGCTGTGCAAGTGGCTGCAAAGACAATTCTATTCTTTCTGGAGTTATCAAGTAAAGAAGTTGATGGAAGACTCCAGTCAAGATTTCGGACAGAAGATGAAAGGAGCAGCACCTGATTTCTTCTTGTGCTACAGACCTTTTAGAGTTAGGTGGAGTGTGGGAGGAAGCACAGAGTCAAATCTTTGAGGTCATAAATGGATGGGTCCGGTAGTATCCAGGCGTATCTCCTTCCCTCTTTAACCTTCTTGACTAAGATATGTGTATTTCTGTGTGTAACTCAGAGGCACTGATTAAGAACTCCCAAATAATTTGCAATTAATGTTTCAAAACAGAAGACACATCTGTTTTATATAGAACCATATTCTCTTACTCTTATGCTGAGTTGACAATATCTTGGGAACTACTCGCAGTGTAGGGAATTAATTAATCATAGAATCATAGAATCGTAGAAAGTTTTGGGTTGGAAGGGACCCCTAGAGGTCATCTAGTCCAACCCCCCCGCAGCGAGCAGGGACACCGCTAACTAGATCAGGTTGCTTAGAGCCCTGTCCAACCTGGTCTTGAATGTTTCC
>Ga0065711_1002004_pt1 | contig 37448 bp, 19 predicted proteins | sample Hoacrofraction12_FD_59098 | JGI IMG/M metagenome (GOLD analysis project Ga0065711, IMG submission 59098) | Hoatzin crop microbial communities from Cojedes, Venezuela - Epithelial fraction 12 v2 (version 2) | ecosystem: Host-associated > Birds > Digestive system > Esophagus > Crop | place...
CTACTGTAGGTGACCCTGCTTCGGCAGGGGGGTTGGACTAGATGACCCACAGAGGTCCCTTCCAACCCCTACTATTCTGTGATTCTGTGATTCATGTGGTACATTCTTTTGGATTTCTTTATCGAGGGTTTAGACTCAGAGAAATAAATTCCTAAGAGCAGAACTGGAGGCAAGTAATTACTCAGAATGTAATGTTTTCCACCAGCGACACGGTTCAGCTGTAGATCTAAACTTCCTGCAATAACTTGTTCCAGTAGCACAGACCCTCTTAACTAAGAACAAAGTAATAAAATTAATGAGCTCTTAATGAATCTGTTAAAGGAGCTGAGATGAATGAGAGTCACTCAGGCTTCTGGGAAAGCAGACTTCTGATAGTTGCTTTGACAGCATAGGGCAGTAACAAGCTACAGCTGTGCTAGAAGTCATCTGTTAGGCAGCTGTGGTTGAATGCCTTCTAATAATTTAATTAATGGGAAATAAGTTGACATTTCATTTCTGATAACTAGGGAGCAAGAGAAATGGCCCTCTTGAAGTTGATTATGATAGATTTAGGTCCTATTTATCTTGACTTCCTCCTCTGCTCTATGCTGATTGCTCAGTAGCTTCCTGGTCAAGATTTCCATTAGGAGATCCGGGAGGCATTACTACAGGAAATGTTTTGTGCCTTTTAAAAGCAAAGTCCCACAGAAGTGGGATACCGCATGAAGGAGTCCTGAGCTGGACTGCCCAAAGAGGGAAAGGTAAACTTCTAAGAGGATGTGGAGGTTCACTTTTCAAAGTAAAGTTTACATTTGTTTTCCATACCTGTTTAAGCTGTTACTTCAGGCTTGAAAAGCCCGGGAAACCCGTTATCAGTGGAAATTTTGCTGGGCAGTGATTAAAGTATTAAGCATATAGGGATCACAAACTAAAATGACACATGTAAGATGTGAGACTAGCAAAATGAGATCTTAATTATTTTCTGTGAGAGGTTATCTTATTTAAAAAAACAAGTCTCTCTAATCTGAACATGAAACACACAAGATATCGATAGAGTTGCACACCTGGCTGAGCCTAGTGCACTTTGCCATTCCAAGGCTTAGTAAATTTTCTTTAAGAAATATTGGTGTGATATTATGAAGTGATAAAAAATCAATGAGGCAATGATTTCCCAGTCAGATGGAGTGCTTTGTTGTTAAATTAATTCTTTCACCTGGGGCTGCAAGGGCTAAAAAAACTTGGAAGGCATTGCTGGGTGACTTGATGGAGATTTACTTCTGTGTTATTCCAGGGAAGGCTAAAATGAATCTGTAAATGATGTTTATGACTACAGTAAGGCACCTGCAATTATTCACTTCACCACTCATGGAAGACATCATTGATTAAATTCAAAAGCCTATTGACTGTAGTGGTGTGGCTGAACTTCTTCTCATCTTCAGATTCTGTGTTTCCAGGGTGCACTTCAATTAAAGTTGTTGTTTGCCTGGTTGTATTTTTTAATATAAACATTAGAGATATGGAATGTGTTCACTATTAAGAGAGCTTCACTCGGAATAATTGGCATTTTGTTTCTGGCAAGATAAAATACAAGATGCAGGTTTAAGAACTAAAGTAAGAGGTAGGTCTATTTGCAATGGAAGATATAAGTTATTTCGCATAGCCTCTGGTGAGATGATTGAAAGTGAGCTGATAGACAGACATGAATTCCTCAGTTTTCAATGTCATTTATGTGATTTACTGCCACTTATGACACTCATAAAATTATTAAAATATCATTAAAATACTGTACTGAAAGTTTCAGGGCAGGAACATTCTGAATAGCAATGGCTTTTACAACATGAGAGAAAATTAAGAATATTAAGGGCTTTGTCATAAAAACAAATTGGAAATCATGTAAAAGTTAAGCATGTCGATGTCATCACAGAAACAAAGGAGAAATTGTTTAAGTCTGAGTGACTGTAAAATTAAAAAGGAAAGTTATTTTGTTTTCAGTTATATTATCAGTAGAAAACAGAGAAAATCTTTAAAATCCTGTCACCCAGTAAGTAACTTCTGTGGAAGTCTGGTACGACAACAATTTAATCTCAGTAGAAAAATGTCTTTGAGAAGGAAGTATTGTCTTTAGATGAGTTAAAACAGACACAGTCATCACATGTGAATCTGTATCGACAGACATTGAGCCATTTTCTGTGCATCTGTTTCAATCTCTACCTATATGTTGGCCGTTACCGCTTCAATTTAACACACAAAAGCAGTGCAGGATTCATACCCTGGCATACTTAAACCAAGGTAAAAAGAATGACAAAGTCTAGATGACTGTGGCCACTTCAAACAGCATACGAACTCTCCAATTCTTTTTTGGATATGAGTCTTTTTAAAAGTTGTAAGTCTGTAGTGATGTGTTCCTGATACTGATGGGAGAATACTGTAAGCTTGAGGAGGAAGCTGAATCTTAATGTCTCATGCTTGATATGAGTCCTTTTCTACTGAGTTAATAGATATTTTAAAGGAGGAACAGTGACATTCCTTTCCTTATTATGTAGAAAGTAGCTTAAGCACCTGACTGGCAGAAAGTTGCGGGATTTCTGAACCTGAAATTCTTGGCGTTTCTCCCCATCCTAGTAGTGGAGCTCAGAGTCTACTGACTGTTTTAACTTGTCTTGAGATTAAGTATATTGAAATCATGTTTAAATATCTACAATTTTTTGTGAGCCTGGCCTTGATGGAGTAGGGGTTTATTTTTTTATTTATTTTTGGCTGCCATAGGCAGTGTCCTGACCACACATTGATTGTTGCTGATTCCGTTTTGAAGTCACCTAAGTCTTACCCAGATGATCATGGGTGATTCTTGCCTCCACAAATTCAAATTCCCTTCATTGGTCTAGCTCTGTGTTCTCAATGCTCATTGGCATTTCCAGCTATGTGAGAATCTGTACAAGTGGAGTGCTCAGTGTTTATTGAGATAGGCTTATTAATGGGAAACAATTTTTTTCTGGCTTCTACTGCTTTCTCCAAATAGGAAACAGTGACTTTGGGAAAAGTTAGAGGTTAACAGGGGGGAAAAAAAACAATAGAACTTTGCAATAGTTATGTTTTTTTAAAAAAATCAACCCCAAAAATGTGTGATAATAGCTTTTCATGTCTTCACCAATGCTTGTGAATTACCGCACTATGTTAAAAGACAGGAACAAATTTTCTTCACAAATCTATCTGGTTTTGTCCTGTGAAAGTGACTGAGGTATACCATGCAAACTTCTTGTTTTAACCCAGTGTGGGGTTAAATGTGTAATGAGACAGCAGAGTCTGCTTGCAGTAACACAGGTGAATTGTTTTCTGTTCAATTGGATCATCTATTAGTGATGATGTTGGGTAAGAACTGTAAGAGTTTGTCAAAAAAATATTTTGGTAGTCATCACTTCTTTCTTAGGGAAATTTCAGCTCTTTTGTGGAATGAGCAAGACCTCTTAGCCCAAGTGCTTTTCATGGTAGTATGGTCTCAAACTTGAAAGTTATCAGCTGCATCTTTAAAATGCATAATTGTGAAAACTTGTCTTGTGGTTGTTTTCATATGCTTGTAATTTAGAAATCATTGTTATCCTTTTCAACAACTGAAGTCTTGCTATCAAACAGCATTTTCGATGAAAGAACAGCTAAACAAGCACTACTTGCCAATAGTGCTTTAGTGCTGCTGACCCTCATACAAAAGAAATGACCTAATAAGCCCAGTTTTAAAGTACTTTATATTCTGTCTTACTATAAGATGCAAAGCTTACCTTTCCCTTCTTAAAATGTGTGGGATAATAGCAAGGGGAGCACTGAAGTACTGTCAGTGAGGTTAACTGGCAGATTTTGCTGCTTGGGAGGTTTTCGGAGATAACTTGCACAACGTTAACTTAAAATTCAGAGTTTCTGAACTTCAAGGGTAACTAAAACTGATATATATACTCTGTCCTCCTTTGTGTTCGTAAACCATACTGAAGTAAGATCTAGATAGCCTCTACTATCTGAGAAACTATGATCCCAAAATGAATTGGAAGTTTGACATGTTATTTGGGGATCTTTGTTACAGAGCAATGGCCAGGGGAGGTGGAGATTTCCATCTTTCTGTAGCTATGATAACGACTCAGACTTCTGAAAAAACTCTCTAGACTACCTTAAAATTGAAGTACTAATTGTAGGTTTGCAAGTATAGCTATGATATAGAATTTTAATTCACTCATGCAGTGGTCAGAAAAAGAATCAGAACAAAATCACAGGCATTATGGGTAATAATTACTTACATTTTTTAAATGTTTCTTCTGAAAGGGCCGCTGATATGATAAAAAATGAAATCCCTCAAGCTATTCAGCAAGTAGTAGGACAGAGGTTAAAATGAATAAATTGCTGCTGATATTTAGTAAAACTCCTGAGCATGTGTTAAACATAAAAACAGCAATCTCATCGGTTATGTATTAAAGTGCAAAAACAGGGTACCTTTCAAAAAGGTACATTGTTGTTCTGAATCTCTGAAGTGTTTCTGTCATTTTTGGCAGTGTATCTTGTGTATCTGTCAATTCATCTTAAAGAAATAACATTTTTCCTTGCTGAAAGAATTTAAGCTCTGAAGTTCAAGTTGAAAATAAAGGGAAGGTGTTAATTTCTGGCCAGAAAGTAGAATTTTTTTACTTTTGTTGTATTTACGTCCTTTCTTAACTGATTATTGGTTCTAGAAAAATCCTGAGTTGTATCTTGGTATTTTAGACTGCATAAATACCTGGTGCTGAGTTGAAGCAAGCATCATTTATTGTAAACTTTATTTCAGCATTTCACTCTTCTTTTGAAAGCCAAGTACATAATGGGAAGAGAGACCCCTGTACGCAAACCTGTTAGCCGTCCACAGCATTTAAAGGGATGGCTTTTCAGGGGAAAAGGCACTTTTCAGTATCCATGTGGATGTTGGTATGAGGAAGCATGGCAGTTTGAGATCTCAGATATGGTCTTTTCTTTGCAACTTCTTAGGACTGCCAGAAGTCCGTATGTACTTGGATTCCAGTTTGCTGCCTTTGAAGAGATTACACGTCTCAAGTTGTGTTTATTTCGAAGTGGGTAAACCAGTTTGCGTTTGCATCAGAGTATCTGTGTGTGCAGTTAAGAAACTTAGAAGTTGTTCTCATGATGCAAATGGTTGTTCCCACTTGCTGAAAAAATTCCAAGAAGCTTCTGAGAAGCTGAGATATGTTAGTTCAAGAAGAAAATGTGATTTTGTATTTATTCAGATGGTATTATATTTATATTGTAGGTTTGGACTTGTTTTATGCATTTCAGTCTTCATATCATGCAGACTTTCATTCCAGGACATAAAGAAATGAGGTACTTCTACACAAAATACTTAAACAGTAACTTCCCAAATATAAAGATGTATTAATGGACAGAATTAGACTCATTTTGTCTCGGTAAGAGGAACCAGAGTATCCTGTGCACGTATCAAGAAATGGGATTTATGACACAACATGTGAGTGTACCCCAAGAGCCTTTGTATGCAAGGCTACGTGGGTTTACAGGGCTGCAGGGCAATGGAATACTAAAGATTAAAGTAAATATTAAGTTACAAAAGAAGAGAAATATTCTTTCAAACACATCCAACCTGATGCTGTGAAGTTTTAAGCAATTTTCAACAGAGGATGGGGTCACAAGGAAGGGCAAAAAATGCTCTGTTAAAATCCTTATGTTTAACTCTTTCACCAACAGCTGGATTCAGTAAGTTAACTGCTAGAAATTTTTTCTGAGATTACTTTTTCAGCAATGAGATATCAGGGCAAGGTGAAAAAGAACTTTTCTCAGCTCTGATATTTTACTGAAATTACTGTAAAGGGCAAAAGTCTTCCAGTGCCGGTGAGGAGATTATCAGTCTTCTGTGGCAAACTGTTTTAGCAAGAAAGTTCGATAATTTAATAAATGCTGAATTTTGAAGATCAAGTGTTTCAACACATATGAGCCTAGGACATGTTTAGATATTTTAGCTGTTGTGGTTTTTTTCCCCCTTAGTGCAACACTCAAAATACTTTTATTTCTGGCTTAGGCTGGTTCTAGACACGTGTCAAAATGAGAATTTACTCCTCTAGTGTTGATTTCTCTGTACACGGTAACCCTCTCTGCCTTCATGTGCCCTGTAACTTCTTCCTGAACTACCTAGTTCAGTTGCATCTCTTCCAGAGATCCAAGGTCTTGCTCCAAAACAGCCCAGCTGCATAACCTGGACTCAAATGTCTGAGAAAATTGTGAAGTTATGAGAAAGAGCTGTGAGATACCTGTAAGAAAACTAAAATGAAAAGGTAAAATTACAGGCAAAGGCAAAACTGCAGAGAAAAAAGATTATTAGTATCTCAAGGAATTCAGAGGAAAAGAGCCAACGTAGAAAAGTATAAAAAACTAAAGTAGAGGAAAATGAGAGGCTGGTTGGCGGTCAGCAGATGTAGCTCTGAGCCAGTCAGGCCCTTGGTGCCAGCAGAGGTGGTGGAAGGTGGCAGCTTGGCCACATGGGGAATCTGCTCCAGCGAGCTCCAGAGGCCAACCCTTCTCCTCTGGTCTGCCTGGCCAGCAAAACCTCGTTGAGTCTTCTGTCTGGGTAGTGCAACCTTAAACTCTTAAACTTGCTGTCTTGTGTATGTGCTCATCAATAAGTAATTGCTTTATACTTTTAGGCTGTGTATGTACTGCTGGTGCAGTCTCTTGGTACACGCCAGAATAAACTGACGCGGAAGAGGGTTGGCAACATACTCACCCAAACAAAAAGCTGATTCCAACAAGGTATCTAGATATTTAAAGAAAAACACAAACAAAACCAAAACTGAAAATTCAAAATTATTTTTCAGCGTAGCATATCCCTTCTTCCTTTTCTTTCCTTCCTCAGTGATATACCAATAGGACAACCTAAAAGAGAATAAAGTGATTCAGGAATCCAGTTGGATTCTCACTTCTTATTTGTCTGCCTGTTAACTGATTTGAAGGATGAGGTTCCAAAGACAAAGCGTACCATTATTGATGATTCTCAAAAGTATTTTGTGTTGTTTACAATTTCTCTTGATATTGTTTCAGTAGCAATTGTGGATGGAGTACAATTAATCAGTATTTCTTCAGCAAATCCAGGTTGCATAAGGTGTGTGGGAGATGTGTTTTGATATTTCAGATTGTATGTGTCTTGTATAATTTCTCAGTTTAAAATTATTTCGAGTTTTAATATCTGTTACTCCAACTTGATTTGTATCCTGACCTTCAGTACAAAAAGCTTAAATCCACTGTTTCAGCAGCTGCTGAGGAGAAGAGTTTATATTCTGTTTTATTTATTTCCTTGTCTTTCAGTTAAATTTGTTTTGTATTTTGATTTTGTGGGTTTTGGCTAAAAATTCAGCTTACCTGAGAAGAGTCTTATAAAACGTCTATCATGGGAAATCATATTTTCTGCTTGGAATTTTATATGCCTAGTATGTGAGTTCAATCCACCCACATTATGTCTTTTGGATAATATAGCCTTTCATATCCTTCTTCACCGAGCACCTTCTCCTTTCTTTCTCTCTAATGTAATGTCCTCATTGAAATTAAACCCTGTGCAGTCATAATCCTTTTCAAGGCATCGTCACTAAAATGTACATGACATTTTAAAATATTAGTTTTATTGAGAAGAATTAATCCATTCAAAACAGGGAGATAATGACATCTTTTTACAGAGTGCAGTCAATTTATATGGAAACCAATATTTTATTTACAGCATGGTGCGTTAAAATACTTGGTGAGCAACACAAGGTTGAATGCTCTGGACCTGATGGTTATTTTAAAAGACTGACATTAGTTTACCCCATCAATTTAACTAATATGAAGAATGGTATTGTTGGAAACAGGCAGATGGTTGGACTGCTTGTAAGATACTAATAGAGAAATATTTTGTTTGGTCTATAAATTCAAGATTTCTTGTAAGTACTGCTGCTTGGTGCAGCTCAGAAAAAGAAAAAGCCAGGTAGAAGCCAGGCAACTCCACATGATAGGATATCTTTGCAGAACTGGAAGCAAAAAATGAAATAGAGATATATCACTGGGCATTCATGGAAAATACACCAGCTCCAAGAGAAGTGTTTTTGGTTTGTTTTTAAAAAAAAGAATTAACGAATTAGAAGATGTATTTTCAAGTTCCTCTAGTAGCTGTGTTTTGGAACAGAATCATGATTATTCAGTTGCACTGTTGGCCGTAAAAGAATGTGAAAACTTTATTGTAGTGGAATTGAGAACACTAGAGCCAAGAAAGGGGGCAAGGTGAGATTAAGAAAGAAAAACACTTGATAAAGATTTCAAATAGATGTAGTTATGAAGCTACCAGCAAGTGATTGTGGCAGAGTTGTGGATGGAGAGAAGGGTACTGTACAAATGTAATAGATGCTATAGGGTACTGGTACTCTTTCTCTTAAGTCCTATATTGAAGCTTCTTGGACTTCTGTAATTTTAAGGTAGTGCTGAGTTCATTGCAGGTGTTTAATCCTGCATATTTAAAGCAGGATTTATGCTTGTGTTAGCAGAATTAACTCGGTGGATGGATGCAAATCTGTTTGACTAGACTTCAAAAAATACAGCTTGTTGAAGGGGTTGCAGATGAATATATGAAACCAGAAAGAACAATGAACAAAGAAAAACATCATGTTCAAAGCTGAAGGACAAAATGAAAGATGAAGGGAAGTCCCTTGAATTGGGCTGGGGGGGCGGGTAATCTGATGAAGAGGAAAGATATTCAGAGCGAAGACATGAAGTTAGCAACCTGACAGACCTAAGAATACACAACAAAAAGCAAACAAAACCTGTTGGGAGGATTGGACTTTCAGGTAACCCTAGCTTGTTTTACACTTCTGTCAGGAACCAAGCTTCATCTATGTACAGTGTAGAAGTTCTAAAGGTGAGGTTTTCAGCAAGGGTCCTGAAGAGTTAATGTTTAAGATCTACTTTTTCAGTAAGAAATTATTGATCCTGTTTCACTTTGGTGGGTTATTTTTAATGAAGCACTACTGCCAGAAGCAATATATATGTCTCTAAGCTTTCTGCTTCTTTTATCAGAACATGAGCATCTAGAAGTGGTTGGGCAGACTATGGTCCATGTATTTTCTTCCTGCTTTCTTGCTTCTTTCACATAACATCCATCTGGGAAACTTCAAAGAGAGTCCTGAGCACAGTATGCATTTAGGAACAGGAAAATGCTTGGTAGATAATTGAGTCCTCATGCTAGAACTGATAAGCAACTTGAAATAAAAAGACTGCAAGACATTCATATAAAGGTTTATGACTGTTTGTTTGCAGCTTACAAGCAACTCTTCATCTGTCTGTGAAGTATTAGTAACTATAACAATGCACAGCTTAGAATTGTCTGAGACAGATCTGATAGCTTGATAGACAAATTGGAGCAACACAAACCTTTGCGTGGCTGTGATTTAGGAGCAGTAACAAAAAGGACCTTGGACAATTATGTTCTGAATTGTTCTACTTTCAACTTCTATTGGTCTCTACATTTTGATTCAATTGAGCAAGTGTCAGCTAAACATTCTGTCAATGGGCTCACAACAGTGATTCATACAGTCTCCTTCACAAGAAGAAATTAAGTGATTTTGAAAGATGAAGCAGTGAAAGTGATTTTTTCCAGAGCGCTATAGTTGATGTGTGTGTGTGTGTGTTTATGTGTATATCTGGCTGGTTACAGAAAGACTTTTGTAGTGTGAAAGAGGGCCTTCTAGGTAATTAACTTACTGCAGATTTCCTGTAAGTATGCAAGAGGTGATGGGAGAGTCCCTCAAACATTTCTAAGAGGATTTTACAAGGTGAAGTTAAGGGGGTGTGTGTAAGAGTCTGATTCTCAATGCTAATTTAGGGAAAAAAAAAAATCGAGGCTTCCCCATTGTAACAACTATGGCTTCATTGGCTCAGACACACAGTGTTGGACAATACACAGGTGTTAAGGTTGTAGCTTTATTTTTACAGTGTAATTCACATAACCGTAATTGAGCATAGGTTGCATTAGTACGTGGGTATAAGGTGACCACCCAAGATGGTGAGGATATTAAATAAAATCCTTCAGGCGGAAAAAACAAGGAGATACATTCAGCTGAATTTGGAGTGTTTTTCTTCTCCTTTCCAAGGTCATGGTCTGCCAGCTTGGGTTCTGTAATGGGTTTTCTTAGTCATGAGCCATCAGGTTGTTTCTGGGTTTGCTAATTGTAGGGGCCAATAACTAAAGCTCTCCTGCTAGGTCTTTTGATAGTTTACTAGCTTTGTGACACATCAGAGGAACACCTGCTCTGACTCTGGACAGCTTCCGTTTTTTCCTGATGCTGTGCAGGAGTATGTGGTTAGTCCTTGTCATTCAGGAAAGGAGAGCCTTGCTGGTCTCTGCTGTGTTACAGGACTGTGTGCTTGTAACTTAGATAAGTCTGCTTCTGTTATGGCCTGCTAAGGCTGAAGAAAGGAGCTGCTATTTACTTTTTGGCAGTTTGCTAGCTCAGGTGAGTTCAGATTTATGTATTCTTGGGCGCCTAGCTTGCAATCATCTTTCTTATTGGGGCTCTGATGAGGGTGGCCATTAGTGAGTCATCTTCCTGCCTGGCCAAATCTTTCACTAATGGGAAATCTTCTTTTACAAGTAAAAGTTTCCAGGCAGAATCTGCGCAGGGCCCAGAAACTGTTACTGTTACATGCAGTTATTTGAGACCAGGCACTTAATTGCTGAGAGCATCATGGAAAGTGCCGCTGCCACTGAGTGATCATTAACAGCAGAGTCTGGACTGAATTCAGCACTTCCCAGCTGGCCATAGTCAAGAAATGGAGTTGCTAGAGTAACTGTCTTAAGCAAAATTATCAGGATTTATGTCTTTGCATTTTGTTCATATATGAAATAGTTACATGAATACCTTTGTTGTAGCTAGAAATGCGAGCTTTATTCTTAACTATGTAGTAGCTAAGCCTGTATTTTGTATTGAAAGGTAAAATAAGTTTCAGTAGGAAGCCCTGTACTCATGCTCAACAGAAGATTTTTACTGGAATGCTTAACTGCATCCCCTGTGCCAGTATTTGAAATTATTTGAGTTTGGTTATAGCATAATGTAATTTGAAATTGGTAGCTCTGTAGAAAATATAAATATGCATATGCATGAAAATCTGCTCAAGTCATTTTCCATTCACTGAAATGTGCTTTGGATGATCAATCATTAATAATAGTAATAATAAAAAATGAAGAGGTTATGCCCTTCTTTAATTTTTGAGGCTTGCGATAGCACCTGCGGGATTTTGTCCTGCACCTCTGAAATTAGTAGCGAAACTGCTGTTGACTTTGGAGGCTACCCTGTTAGTATTTACAGCATGCTTGCTGCTTCTGGGCTTTGCAGATGGTACATGCATTGGTCTGGAAGGACTCTCTTTGCCTCCATTTGGGCTGGACAACGTTGCACCTTTGACACTGTTGGTTAATCCTCGTGGCTGGAAGTCAGAAAAAGGGGAAAGATTTTATACAGGCAAGTACAAGGTGGATTTGAACTGTAGGCTCATGTCCCTGAAATTGCTTCCTAACAGAACCTGCATGCCTATGAGGTGGACTTGAAAGCTGGGCCACATGTGGAGGACAACCAGTTCTCCACTTATATAGCTGTCACTTGTGTTTGGAGTGCCTTCTAGTAGGTCAGTAAATCTTTGGCAGAGGGCATCTCTATTACATTACTGAGATTTCAGATTCTCCAGTACAGGCTCCACCCTCAGTGTTTTAAAGATACAAAGTCTTTGTGTGACTCGGAATACAGTGCTGCAGAGCCCAGATGGTATTTCAATATATGCTATAGTCCCTACAGGGATTGTTAGAGGTATTGAATGAAAAATCAGTCAAAATAAAACTGAAGGAAAAGGAATCAGTGCTAATGAATATGGGAGGAAGAAAATTATATAAACTGTATATTGTATAAAGCTAACTGAGATTAAGTACTCCTGGCAGTATTCATGCATACAGATTCTTTCATGTATGGGAAGACATTCAATTTCCAATATATTGCATGTGACAATTCATGGCAGGTATGTTATTTTGTACAGCAGGATAATATGATTCATCGAGCTATTTGCAAAGGATGGGATTAAATAATGATAGGAAATAATGGGTGATTAATTGCCAGCTCAAATGCAGCCTCAGATCTTGATGTAATTTTCTGGTTCAGATATATGGAAATTTTGAAACTTGCTCACTTTCCTAAGGTGATAAAAGCAGCACTGCAACTGGGCCTTCTGCATCTTCCTTCTCATACTTAGCTGTAAGATGACCTTTGACTACTTTCACATTTGTAAGTCAGAACAGCTTGTTGTACAGGTATTTTCCTTCCCATCAGGATTTGATCCAAGTCCTGGAAACCGATCCCTTCATTGCAGTGTCAGCGAAATTGATTGGTCGCCATTGTATCTGCACACAGGCACTTGTACAGGGGATGTGTAATGCGGGTTCCTTCCTCCAATAACCGTCTCAGTTTACAGGCAATCTGTGGCAAGTGGGAAGAGGGCAGGATTGCACATCTGACGATTAAATTGAAGAGCTGCCTGGAAACATAGTATTTACTGCAGTTGTGCAAACACTTTTTTCCTTTTTTTCAAGTGGGTGGCTATTGTTAAGATGTTCTAACATGGCTTGCAGCCTCTGTTATGAAACACAGTTTGTCTTCAGGATTTGCTTTCTGAGTAACAGTAAGATGCATAATGGTTTGGAAATATAAGCCTGGAAACAGCCAGAAGCTGTGAATGGCTCCTGTTGTAGTGCACAAGCTGCTGCTGCAAAAGGGGGGTGTTACAGAGGCAATGTCAGTTTAATTTGCAGATAGGCCAAGGGGGAATCACAATATTGAGTATAGTTAAATAAAATCAGTGTACAAAATAAATCCTGCAAGCGAGGCCTGCCCCCCCAAACAAACAAACAAAAAAACAAAACACAAAACCCAGCCAAACAACCCCCCAAACCCTAACACCTTAAATTTGTCTATTTAGGGATCTTTTAAGTGCTTTACACTGATGAAGCACTGCAGATGTGATTTCACATCAGAGCTTTATGGACGGGTGCTACTGGCCTTGATAGATGAGTAGCAAATCTATCACGGAAGGCCTCTTCGTCACCTTTACATCAGTACAGTATAATGAAAAGTAAACATCTGGGCTCAGGATGCCCAAGCCCTAGGAGGCAACCTTAGCCTTCTCACCTCTGGGAGAGCAGCACTCGCCTCCCTGGGTGCGTGGCCTCATTCTGAATATTTTGCATTGCTCAGTCTGATCTCCTGTCATTTCTCGGGAAAAAGCTCCTCTCTGCTGTTTCTCGTCTTTCCTTTATGTTGCTTAGATCCTGAAGTATTTCTGAAGTTCCAATTCCTGTTAAACTGAGAGCTTTTGAAGTAAGCATATGTATATTTAGAACTTACTGATGCTTCTTTGAAGAACTGTTCTTGCACTCTTTGAATAGCTCTAATGAGTTTCCTTAGTTTGATTTACAAACATAACACAGCTCGCTGTTATTGTAAAGACTCCAGGTAAGTTTCATATTACATCTTATGGAAATGTTTGCTTCCAAAGAACAAAAAAGAAAGTCTGGTTTTGAAGGTTTTATTTTGTCAGTGAACTGGCACACAAAGAACAAACTAGGAACAAAAACTGAAGCTACACTCTATCATATGATGTGATAAATATTGTTTAAAGATGTCTGATGCCAGCCAGATACACTGCAGATAATAGGCTTAGTATAGGAAATCGTTTTTCATTTTACTTGAGAATGACTCAGCACTTTATTAAAAAATGGGATCTATTGCTCAGTTAATGTAATGAATTAAATAAAATGACTTTTACAAATTACCTTGGTGAGAGGGAATCTTGTCCCTGATGCTTTTTTTTGTTTTCCTTCTTAGATGTAAATAAAGGGCTTGGAATTGAGCACAAAGAAATGAACACAATAAAGAAAACTTGACTATCTTTCATTGATAGTTCTTAGGTAAATGTACTAGGAAGTCTTTGGTGTGTTGTCTTTATCTTCTCATTCCACTGTGCATTAGATCTCCAGATTCTGGGATTATGTTTAAAGCGGAGTATTTTCACCTGGAAAAAGTAACCAAAGTGATGTACTTCTCAGATAATGCCTTTTAGGAACTTGGCATAGTTTAGTGAAGTCCCTAGCTTGGTGTTTGCACAAGAATAGACATACTTCAGAAGTAACCGAAGAACTGAACGAGAGGAGAAAACTGACCAAGCTGTGGTTTAGTTCCTCTCTAAGCAATTTGGTTGCAAAATACGGTACTCAATACAGTGAATAAGAGTATTTGTTCTTTCAGTATAGCCTTGGTTCTTCTCCTCTTATTGACAACCTCATGTCCATCTTCATCTGAATATTGTATTAGCAGAAAATATTGACTCTAGTTACAGAAATACTTCTGACTGATAGTGTTCATCAAAATATTAATCAGTTTTCTTCAAAATCACACAGAATATCTGCTAAATATCAACTATGGTTTTTAGAAGTACTATCCCAGAAACTCTCCATAGTCTGAGAATTTGATGGAAACAATTTATTTTCCTTGTATGCAGCCTTTTGACATTTTTTTCTTTGGCAAACAGAAGTGTCGTACCTTTTTCCTGCTTTATGGGATGATGGGATTTAGATAAGTTTTGGTTTCCCCCCCCGCCCCCGCTGGCGAAGAGTGATTACAGCCAGGCAAATTAAGGGTGAATTTGTATTTCATTAGCTAGTCTGTGGCTGTGCTTAGTGTAGATACTTCTTTACTGCATTGCAGAGAGATACTTTCTAATTATGGTAAGAATCCCTAGAAGAAAAAAGGCAGTTATGAGGAAGTAGTGTGATAAGCCATGTTCTTGCCTATTTATATGCAAACTTGTCCTATGTAGAGAAACTCCAATAGTAATGTCTACAACATATATTCATGGGTTTTTTACCTGAGGAGTAATACATGAGAATCAAATAACTTACAGTTAGTGTTATCAGTGATTTCTTCAGTTCTGTCGTAGTGTTTTCTGCATTAATTTGTTTTTTTTTGCTTGGTTGTTAAATTTGTTTTGTTGTTCTGGAGAAATTATTCAGGGGCAGTATAAGACATGTTGATACCATCAGTTTAATCTTGAATTCTCACCTACAGAGGTAATGGATTGGGAAAAGAGAGGTAATGGATTGGGAGAATTAAAAACCTTTTCAGAATATAAGAAAACATATAAATGTAACTGTCTCTTCCTCCAGGTGGTTTTGGAGGTGTTTGCCTTCATTACTTTCATTATTATGTTTACAGGAGACTTTCCTCTCCCCCCCGCCGAAAAGCTCAGCATCGGCAGCTCAGAGGTGATGAGTACACCTGTACATTGAACAAGAGGAGTTATCTGATAGTGCAAGGGTCTGACCATTACAAGTTTTCTCTACTGAAAAATCGTTCACCAGGAATTTGAGATTAGTCTCATAGTGCCTAAATTAGATATGTAACTCTGCATGGTTACCTCTATGCTTGTACACACTCTTAGACCTGTGAGTAACAGTGATTGCTTTAAGGCAAGGAAAATTTTTTGTGCTTTGTGTAAAGACATTAAGTGTGTTCCCAGTTAAGCATGCAGTTGTCAGTTCTAGCTGAGAACTCAGGTGCATAACATCTGGAAAATTGCTGTTCATTCAGTGACTGTGTCGGATCATCAGTTACTCACCTGCAAAAATGTCTGGCTTCTAGCTTTGTTGAGTAAGTTTCCCATGATCATTCCCAAAACATGTAACAAAGTGGAGTTGCTCCCTTTCCTGAGGATAGGATCTTGGTAGTTTTTTATTGCTTTTTAAAATTGTTTTTTTGGTTTTTAACTTTATCATGTATTTAATGTGTTTTTCTAGTAAACAAAAGCAAAAACTGCCTTGTGCTTTTGAGCCAGTTAAGTGTTCACGAGGTAAGAGAAGCTCCTATTTAGGAGCAGGGACATTTAGGAATTGTTGATTTTATTTCCTGTCTTAAAATTATCTGTGGAGTGATGGTAGAGGAAAAAATGACACCACCACCCCCCCCCCCCCAAGCTGTTAAAGGGCAAACATGACAGGGTTGCAGTAAAGCAAATAAAGCTGCTTAGCTTACATTTACCATATGCTATAGGGAGTAGCTGTACAATTTATTCAACTATAAATACTCTGAAGGGGTTTGTCTTGAATATTTTGTTCATCTGGAGAAATATCTTCCAAGAAAAAAGAATCCCAAAATTCAGAAATCTGCACCCGTGTCTGTGAGGTCACTTTTGCATGTAGCTAACTTGCAAGCAAGAGCAAAGGTACATGCAAGTAAACCATGGGGTTTATCGCAGGACTTACTGAGGAAAAAAAATCTGAATTTAGGCATTAGCTAACACCTGAGAGATGTCACAAACCTAGATATATCACAGATTCAAAAAAGATTAGTAATTTGCTTACATTGTCTCAATGCAGTTGCTGCTGAATGCTATGAGAAGGGTGATGTTGAGGCAACAAGAGTGAGGGAAAGTGGAGGAGGTGAAGGATAAGAGAGATGGAGATCTGAGGGTTGAGGAGCATGCAGTCGAGGTAGGAGCAGGAAAGGGAAAACCTGGCCCTGTAGGGTTAGTTATGGAGCGGTGGTGGTGAGGAGAAACAGAGGATGTCACTGGTGGGGAGGAGGGACACTGGAAGCCACAGAGGCAAGTTTAGGATGTTAATCATAGAATCATTTAGGTTGGAAAAGACCCATAAGATCAAGTCCAACAGTAAACCTAACACTTCCAAGTCCACTACTGAACCATGTCCCTAATCACCATGTCTTCACATCTTTTAAATACCTCCAGGGGTGGTGACTCAACCACTTCCCTGGGCAGCCTGTTCCAGTGCTTGATAACCCTTTCATGGGAAGAAATTTTTCCGAATAACCAATCTAAAACTCTACTGGCACAACTTGAGTCCGTTTCCTCCTGTCCTATCGCTAGTTACTTGGGAGAATAGACCAACATCTGCCTCCTTTCAGGTAGTTGGAGACAGCGATAAGATCTCCCCTCAGCCTCCCTCACCAATAGTATTTAAAATGTGTCTAAACAATCTTCTGGAGGACATTTTGCCTTTTATTTTAGCGTTACTGTTATTGGGAGTTCTGAAGCGTTTCGGGATGGGGAGGGTAGGGGGAAAGAGATGGCAGGAAAATTCAGGCCGTTTAGATCCAGGGTGTGGTTGGCATGCTGACCTCAGGGTACCGCACAGCAAGACCCAGCAGGCACTGACTGTGTAACAAGACAAAGAGTCTTTTCACTTCCAGGAGAGGATGTGCTGGTGGAGCGTTATCTACACAGCGTCAGTCACTTGCTCTGCAGAGAAAGGGCAAAACCTGCTCTGCTGGTATGGTGTCTGGAAAGGGCTCTAAGCAGGCCTGATCACAGCAGGGGAAGGCATGTCAATGCTTTCTTCATTTTATGGTTGGACCAGATTGCCCTAAGTTATTCCACCCTGATGATGTGCATGTCTCACATTCAGACACATCTCCAGGCTTGCAGCACTCCTCCCTGCCCCATTACCTTCGTATGTAAACCTAGGCTAGCAGCTCTCCAATGCAGACAGTCTTTATCTGTCAAATGTGGTCATGCCCCAGAAGCTCAGTCTTTCTGCTCCGTGCTAGCATCCAAAGGAAAGGAATTCTCTACCTCTGGTGTCTGTTGTGGTCTACTTGGAAGAATTCAAACTTATCATTATTTCAGGTGTAAGGAGCTTCTTTCCTGACTGTTCACAATGAATTGCAGTACAGTATTTTGGATACAATTCTTTGCTGTTTTTCTCATTGCTGAGGTTCTGCCTGGCCATTGTTAGAAGACACCAAACCATAGGCCAGTCTTTTCTCCTGGACCTGAGCGTCAGCGCATGTGCTGGGAGCAGTGAATCTGCATGTTATTCCTCTTCATATCGAGTTACCACGTTACAGAATTCCTGCAAGGTGATGTGACTCCTCAGATGCTTTGACCGATGTTGGTAATCTCAGACAGAGAATTAATGAGAAGCAGAAAAGGGAAAGTAACAGTCACTAAGCATGGAGTGATAGTTTGAGAAGTGTAACACCAGTGGGACTGGCCATCTCTAGATCTTTTCAACCATGAGCCTTTTCGTTTGTGAACCAATTTGTGAGTCCTAATTTTAGATCCTGAAGCACTCACAGACATTTTGAAAGAGCTTATCTGAAAAGGATAAAATACCTCTGCCCTGTGTCTTAGACAAGTGAGCTTTTATCACATTGAAGACCAAGCCCTGCCCACCACTGGTGCTGTACTAGTTCAGTTGACCTTGACTCTCTAAACAGAAAGCGCTGTGATCAGATCCCTTGATTTGTGGCCAGGTAAAAAAATTAACAAAAGATTGTGTAGGAAATCAGTTACGACTCTGATTTTCTCAGTTTAACTGCCAGTGGACTGATTTCCCTGCCTTGCCTTTCTTGGAACAGATGGGAACAATCCTAACCAAAGCTCTTGTCAGGTTAACATCAATAAATCGAATTTCCTCCTTCTCCACCAAGACAGCAGCAATATTTTCCTTTCTGCAGAGTCATTAGACAGAAAGGGAGTGTTCATCCTTCTCCTGTCTATGAAAAAGAGAGTTAGTGGAAACCCAGATGTTCTGCAGTAGCTGGACACCAATTATATTTCTCTAAGTAATCAGCAGAGAACAAATTTATCCTTCTTAAATGGAGGTCCATATGCTCATTGATTGTAGCAATACGGTCTGGCTGCTGTTTTTCATGCACTGTGTTGGGCAGGTAAAGAAAACTGAAGGGAATAAATGTATTTGGCAATATTAGACCTTTTATTGTAGAAGCAGGAAAGCATTTGTGATTGCTGAAGCTGTCAGGGTTTACTGCAACAAACTAAAACATTCATGTAGAATAATCTGTGACATAATGATTGTATGGATCTCTTATCAACTAATACAGGTTCTCTTTGCAAGTTTAGGGTCAGCACATACTTAGGTATTGCTGTATTAGGACGCTGCTGAGTCGCTTAGAGGCATTATTTTCTTCCTTGTTGTTAAACCTTCTGTCAGGCAGTGATGACTTGAAATTATATATGAAAGCTGAAGAACAGGGCCGAGATGAATATATGTCCTGGAAATAGCATGTGTGCTTCAAATATTTTTAATAATATGAAAATTTTCTTTGCTATGTGGATTGCTGTGTTTGTAAGAAAATATACTATATCTTCACCTTGTAAATTGTTTCATGTTATTCAGAGATACTGGATGTAGTCTGAGAAACTAAGAAACTAAGAAAAGCCAGGATATATGAATTCTGAGGAAAAGAGAAACTGTTTCAGGAAATACTGCGTGATACAGAGGAAGGTGTGGTGGACTTGTGGCTCTAAGTGCTACTGAGAATTTCCTCTCATTAAAGCTGCTCAGACATGAGGATTACAGAATGCTGAACAATATTAAGGACATTTTAAATATGTTTTTGCAAAACTGAAGATTTCTGGAATGGCACAAAATAGCTTGACGTTTACTTGCTCATTAGAGTATCTGTCATAATAAATGCAACTGTTGCTTGCCTGTATTTGTGGAAGCATGAAGAGAATTTTGCAGTATGTATTTAATCAATTACATTTCTATTCCATGTGTGAACAAGACATTTATGTTCAGAATCTGTGCTAATTCAGGTGTCTCAGGACAAAGCTGATCTTTGTAGTTATAAGCATCTTGGAATTTATTAACACATGTGACTGTCACAAAGCACTATTAGACTGGAATTTATTAAATTATTAACAAATTAATACCTCAGAGGGGACTGTCAAAGGTGAATGCTATTATCTAACCATGTCTAGACTACTTGTCAGACTAGCAGAGGAATTGGCAAGTCTACCATTTTTAGTTAGGATTAAAATAGGTGACTTGAACTAGAAAGTGAAGTTTATGATATCCAAAAATATCAGGTAATCAGCGTATGTTTTGTCTTTGATTATGATCTCTGTTTATCATACTTACAATGTATAGGAGTTGTATGAGTTTAATATTCACAGTACTTTGAGAGATGCTGTGAGAAGGATACTGTATTACCACTGCGCAGTACTATTTCAACTATTTGTATGTATTTAATGTTAGTTCTTTGAACCTTTTCTTGATTTTATATTGGGAAAAAAAAAAAAAGATAATTTGTGAAATGTCCTTTTCTGAGTGGCTAAGATCAAGTCCCAAAGTTTCCTGAAGTCATTATGACTATCCCCTTTGATCCTTTTGACCGTTGGATCACATTGTAAGCATTTCTTGTTTTCCTGTAATTTCTCTCTTCTTTCTTTGACATAGTGACATACTTGGGATGTACCCTGAAGTGCTCTGGGAACTGAATTGTTTTGCTTCTGAAAAATTTATCTTTACTAAGATGTCCTTGGACTCTTATTCTTTGCTTTGAAAAGGTATTTAAGCATCAGGGCATTACCCAGCTCCAACAGACACGAGTTACTAAGGTAGTTGTTCTGAGTGAGGTTTTAGGTTTAAACATTTGTTATCTATATGAAAACTAACATTTTTTCATTATATTGACCAAAAATAAAAAAAATATTTTAAGTCATTAAAACTGACTAATGATTTCTTACACTGAAGTAAATCACAGTGTTCAAAACTCAATTACAAAAAAGGAATAAGTCCTATTTCTCCAAATGCTTTCTTTGTGCAAACAGCAGTGTTACTCATAATTAGTGTTCACTCCAGGTTTATTGCTTTGAATATCAGGAAGTATTGAGTACATCTCTATACCCAGCAAGGCACCATGTTTACTGAAATTCTGTGCTATTTAGCGCACAACCGACAACAGAGAGATGGTGGGTTCACTGCGTATTTTTCTTCTGGAAAGTATGTTCTTCTCACAATTGGACCCAATTGAATTCCACTGTTTTGTTAGGACTTCAGGGAATGCTGGGTGGGGTTGATACCTAAATTCTTGGATTAGACCTAAATTCTGTCTTTAGATCTGTACAGTGGGTTTCCACTGAGGTTTTCATGTGTCCACTGTCAATAACAGAAAATCTCTGCATGATGCTACAGCTTCAAGTGGATTGGGATGTGGTTACTTAAGAGACTTCTTCTGCACGGCCATGTTTCTACAGCTGTTAACAGCAAACTCACCCAAAATGAGTTTGATGCATGGGAACAAGGAGTCAGGAATGCATCAGCTCCCTGCAGCTTCTGCCTTCCCACTTGGTTTTCAATACCAGCATTTGCTTGTGCCTGCCTTCTTGCCATCTATGTATGTAACTCTCATACTTTCTTCCTGTGGCATCCAGATTTGGTATTGGCATCTGGAGTGGCTGATCTAGTCTCTAATCAAAATGAGAACCAATACAAACTGCTAAGACAACCCTGCAGCCTGTTTCTCCCTTCTGCTCTGAAAAATTCAGTACATTTTTAGTTTGATATTTTTAAAAAGAGCTTGTCTGTCACTACTCTTCTCTGCATCCCAGGAGTAAGCTTTAAAAACTCTGGAAGAAAAAACACAGTTATTAAAATGTAAGTGAGAAGTTAGTATCTACCAAGTTTTGGTAGCATCTACCAAATTCTGCTTGACATCTTTTAACACTTTGAGGCACGTTTAAATACTGTATTATTCATTGTCATGGTACACTTTCCTACTGAAGCAGTGATGAATTTGTCCACATGCTTTTGCCTGCTGTGTTGATTGAATTCAGACACTGCACTCAAATACGAGATGTGCTTAGGAGCTGCAAAACATAGGCTTTGGCTGCTTGTTTCCAGCCGTGGCATCTGGGTGATTGGCTCTGTCCTCCTCTCTGACCTCCTGTCCAGCTCTGCTGCTCAGAACTGTGGCAGCTGTGAAGCTGTCCATAGGGGCTAGCAAGGGGCTAGACAGCTGCTGGGTAATTATGCAGATGCAACTGTCAAGAATTTAGTTCCCTATTTGATGTCTGGGAACATACAGTAAAGCAGCATTCTGTTTGTTGTTTTTTTTTCACGGGCTCTCTTCAGACCACGCACTTGTAATGGTTTTAAAAGGCTGCCTATAGGTATTTTCTTAGAACGCAAAAATAAGCTCTCATACTTTGGCCCTTGAGTCAGTGTGTCCTAGTGCTGTGGTTGTTTACACTTTAGATTTGTGGGTCAGTGACATATGGTGGGGTTTATACTTCAGGACTATTGAGTACTATTTTGTTAGTTAAAAAAAAAAAAAAAGTTTGATTTTCCTCCAGATAGAAGTATTATATTTATTTTCCTATTCTTGGGACAGTGACAAATTAATCCAAGCCAGTAAGATGGTGTTTCATATTAATAAGAGAAATGGATCTACACCAAACCTCAGAGCATAGTAGTAGTTCATAACCAGATGAGACTTTGCCTCTTTTTCTCTGTCACTTTTATATCAGGGTTTGCAACCCCTAATCAGCTGTCACCAGGGCCCGCACATCAGGATTTGATTCCTTTCTGCTCTGGTACCAAGAAGTCCTGAGTGCTTGCTCTCTGCTGGGCCATGCGGCTCATGCTCTTCTCTCATTCAGATCTGGGGGCTTCTGCGCAAGACAAAGTTTTTTAGATAAAACTCCTGCAGAATATATAGGTGCAGCACAGGCTGAAGTCCCTCAGAGGTACAGTCCTTGCCATCTGGGATTCTTTCAAAAATGTTAGGAGATGGATTGAAGTGTTCCTTAATGAACTACTTGAGAAGCCTCGAGCAAAACTTGGGTCACGTAATGGACTTGAGATCAGGATAACTTTGGTGGCATGGTGTTTTGCAACGACTGTGCTATCCAGCGCTAACAGCCAGCTGTAGTAGTTATACCTCATGTCTCCATGCTGGTTTACTTTGGTGGCATGTGACGTTAAAGAATGAGTATTGCTTGATATCAGATGCATCTTTGTGTTGAGTTCCTTACAAATAACTTAAGCCAGCTATCAATAACCCCTACGATCAGTTACACCTCACTTACAGTTAGACCCACTGCTGTGTATTTACAGAGCAAATTACAGGGTGACAGCTGAGCTATTTGATCTGACACAAAACCAGTTAGCTTGGGTGTCAGTAGTGGCGTAGCTGTATCAGCTCCAACACCTGCCGCAGCCTGAAACGCTACCACATGTAGGAGTAGAGGTATCAAAATCCTGCTGTGCGTGGGAAAGCCACTGCAGGGGACAGCCCACAGGAGAAGTTCCTCTATGTTTGTTGTGATGTGTGAGTGTTCACAGGAGAAGTGATGAGTGTGTTGCTCCTCAGGAAAAAGTTTCTGTTTGAAAGTAAAACAGCAATAAAATTTGGCATGCTATCAGAACCTGATTTTATGGTGGCAATATTATAATAATGTTGACTTTTAATTAAATGAAGCTGACATATTTTAAGTCTGCAGATTAACCATCTGTTGCTGCATTAATGAATATCCTTCATGGCATCAGATCAAGACCCATGTTTTGTTATGTTTTGCTTTTTTTTTTTTAATTCCCCCAGATAGCTTTCTGAAACATATATTTGTTGATTAAAGCATGAAATATTGGCCTGAATCAATTTGGATTAGACGTTTGCCCGCTGCTGAGAATTGAACTTTGTGCACAGGATTGCATTTTCTGTATTTCTGCACTCGTCCTAGGTTAAAATGTTTCTGAGCAAGATTTTTTGGTAGTCATCTTTACTACTTCTGTGTGTCATCTGCCTTACTTTTAACAACACCTTTTGATTTATGGTTTGTGAGAAACCTCTGTTAACATACATATCTTTCACATAGTTACACTTGGAAGTTCTTCTAGTTTTCTTTATGAAGGTGAGATGTTTCAAATGACTGTGTTAAGTGAAATATCTTCCTGTGTATATTTTGTATATTGAATTTTTATCTTCAGCACCAGATGTATTGTGCATAAAATAAATATTGTTTTGTAAAAATGACTCCTGCAACCAGCAGCTAAACAATATGCTTAGCTCTGTAATGACAAAGTAGCTGTAAAGAAGATGTTATGTCATAATTTGCAGCTGCATCTTGCTTTGCTTTAGGTATTTATACTGTTCATTAATGGTATGGATTTTCTGTTTACAAAATGAAGTAATTTTACTATAACTCAATCTAGGTGAGCGTTATTTGTCCTCTTGCTCTTCTGTAGAGAGTTGTTTGGATGTTGAATCTGCTTCTTGACTTACTTTCAGAATGTCTCTGTTTTTGTAGATTCTTACTGTTTTCATCTTCTACTCAGACCCTTTTTTGAACACCAATTAAGATGTCTTCTTTTCGTTGAATGCTGGAGGTCTAATATTCAGTTTTCTTCCTTTTAAGAGGGAGCTTAAAATAATGGCAATGGTCAAGCTTGTTTTCATGGAGCACTTTACTCTGTGGAGATGAGGAGGGACGAGTCTTCTGTGAACTGTAGGTGAAGCACAAGTGATCTGTTAGATCAGCTTCCTAATGTTGGTCCCATGCAGAAAGCAGATCACATTTAGCACACCTGGAAAGAACAGGTCTGGTACTTGATTTTGCAGAGTACTTTTTCCAACTCTGTGTTACAGATCTGAATGCATGTGTTGTCCTAAAAAAAAATGGTTTGGCTAAGGAGAGTTGATTTTTTCCTTTTTTTTCTCTCCTAATGTAAGGAAGTATGGTAGCTGACAGGAGCATATGAATAACTTGATACACATCATGAATTCTTTTTTTTCACAGAGGGTGTGCGTGTTCTTTTGGAATCTCAATACAAAAGTCACAGACACTCAAGGTTGATTAACGAGCTTATTGTGTGAAGAATGGAAGTAGTAGAAAAGGTGATAGCAGTAATAGAAAAGGTGATAGCAATCTTATGTCCCTTCTGATATTAAGAGAAGTAGTGGGAAAAGTGATAGCAAGCTTAGGTCCCTTCTGATGCTGGGAACCTTGGCTATTGCAACATCAGACAAACCCCTTTGAGTTGATCTTGCTATGCAGTTCCTGTCCATGATAAGGTTTGTTGACATTATGGTCTTTGCAGGTTTCATAGGATTTTCTTAAGAGTAAACAAAAGTATTCCTCATTTCTGCTGTCAGGTAATGTTATGTATAGGTATGCTGCTTAATCTAAAAGTAAGACAAGGCATGTAGATTGTGTCATGCACATGGATTAGGTGGCAACCACATACAGGTTTCTCCATTACAAATTCATCAGCTAAGTTTGTCCAGCAGCCACCAAGGTTTGTTCAGAGTAGTGCATTTCTATGTGTTTCCATAGGAACAAGTTAAAGGCAATCATATTATCTGCTCAGGTTCTATAGTGATTACTCGTGCTAACATATGGGTCTCTACAAGTAAAGTCTATGGTTATACTTTCACTAGGTTCTGCCTGAAATCGGTCTCCTGACTGCAACATCTTATGCAGCAGCCTGCTACAGGTTCCTAGCTGGATTCCAAAATGGCCAGATAGAGCCAAGGTGCCTTGGAGCAGCCATTTGCGTGGCATGGTATTTTCCAGTAAAATCCTCAAGGTGTGGTCCAGGTAACGTTCCCCTTGCTGCATGAAGAAGCTGAGTGACAAGCAGCTTTGATAAATGTCCTGTTTTATTGAAGCCACCTTCTCTGCAGCGAGGGTCATAGTCTGACTCCTAGGATGAGGGACAAAGAGAGGAGGAGCTCTGTGCCTGAATTCCCAGGGAGAAGGCCTGACGTGCTGATCATTTAAAATCCTTAAAAGTCAGATGCTGTCCGAGTCAAGATGGATATCTGGCAAAGTAATGGGGAAGAAAAGGTAGCCTTGTCTAAGGCTTTAAAGTCAACAGTGCAATTTTAGTGTTAATTTTGCATTTTAAAAAGCAGCCTTTAAAAACATCCTCTATATAGCTGCAGGGATATGGCATGGTATCTCCCATTAATTTGATTAATTCCACATTTAATAATGTTCTACTGCAAACAGAACTCACCAGTTAACTGCTGGATTTATTGTAACATTTGAAGAAAAAAGTCCCTGTTGAGTGTATAAGAAAAGTATTAGAGGTGTCTTTTTTTAAGAATGGGGAAAAAAGACTTTGCACTTTTGTTACTATAAACATTGTTAGGCTTTGATATACACATTTTTCATGCCAAATAACTGATTTATATCATTCTTCAGCATAATTTGAATCATTGTGATCCTGAAGGGAATTGCCTGATTAAAAATATTTATCTCTCAAGAAGATGAAAGAATGCCGACATATAAAAGATTAGCAAGTCAAATTTTCTAAATTCAATGCAAAATGAGAAAGTAAAAGGTTTCCTTTTCCACTTGCAGCAACAGAGTGTGAGGAGTTAGCCTCCCCCTCGCTGTATTTTCCCTGTGTTGGAAGGAAGAAGCTTAAGCTACTTGTTGAGATCTTCCCAGTAAACAAGCTGTCAATACTGATCAATCCAAATGCCAGTTCAGCTGTGAAATGACTTGTGCCTCAGCTACTACTAATGGCTTGTGATAGAAATTAAGTTCATATTCTTGTGATAGGTTTTCCTTCTCATTGTTACCACCTGCTCAGACACATTATGGCAATTCCTCTGGAAGCCAAGACTTCACCCCGTGTCTGTCTGTCACTCTCTCAAATTCCCTCCCTCTCCTCAGCTCATGAGTAATCGGTTCATTTAAATAGACTGCAAGCTGTACAAGCTAGCTGGCCTGTAGCTGTAGCTGCTGTCTTTTTGGAGGCAGTTTAAACCAGCCTGGTGCTGTGTGGTTTGACTACCTGAATCTGTGGGAAAGATCTGTGAAAATTAATTGGGCTTCCACCAAGAAGGCAAGGTCAGGCTTCAGAGCCTCAGTCCTTTGGTGATGGGCTCTGCAGCCAGCTGAAGGTCAGCAGCCGTTGAGGGTAGTGGCGCAAGTGAGCACAGCTTTGTCCGAGCCATACTAGTCACACTGTGTTAAAGGTGCCAAGGTGATGGCAGACTAAAGCAACCTGTGGAGGCAAAGCAATGGTGGTTGCCAGGGAAACCTGATTTCTTGAATCTGACTGAACATGGAATATGAAATATCAACATAAATATTATGCTTCATTTCCTGAGAATGAAACCCAAAATAAATAAAAATATTGTCAAGCTTTATTGTTTCTATCTGCTCTGGAAATTCTGTTAATTTTAGCGTGATGAGATCTTCTTCTCGACAGAGCTTGTATTCAAGTGCTCCTTTCAGGTAGTGGTAGAGAGCAAGAAGGTCTCCCCTTCAGCCTCCTTTTCTCCAGACTAAACAACCCCAGTTCCCTCAGCTGCTCCTCGTAAGACTTGTTCTCTAGTCCCTTCACCACCCTTGTTGCTCTTCTCTGGACACACTCCGGCACCTCAATGTCCTTCTTATACTGAGGGGCCCAAAACTGAACACAGTACTCCAGATGCAGCCTCACCAGTGCTGAGTACAGGGGCACGATCACCTCCCTACTCCTGCTGGCCACACCATTCCTGATACAAGCCAGGATGCCGTTGGCCTTCTTGTCCACCTGGGCACACTGCTGGCTCATGTTCAGTTGTCTGTTGACCAGCACCCCAAGGTCATTTTCCACCAGGCAGCTCTCCAACCACTCCTCCCCAGTCCCGTAGTGTTGTGTGGGGTTGTTGTGACCCAAGTGCAGGACCTGGCCCTTGGCCTTGTTGAACCTCATACAGCTGGTCTTGGTCCATCGATCCAGCCTGTTCATGTCCCTCTACAGAGCCTTCCTACCCTCAAGCGGACCATCCCTCCTGCCCAAAAGTGTGTGAAGACTCCAAAACGGCTATGTTCAGACTCCACATACAGCACATTTTTTGGTTACTTTCTTTTTAGCTTGTGCTGGTTAGTAATATGTTAGTGATTTCTGGTTTGGTGAGAGTGCATGTTGGAAGGTGATATTTGGTAGTGAAAATTCACTGGCTGGAAATAAAGTTTTGGTGAATAAACATGAAAATCAAAGTTGATCCAGAAAGATTACAGTAAAATATGTCTAAGAAGATCTAGCACTATGGAAGTGTGCTGGTTTGGCATTGTATTGCATTGAAAGCATACAACATTGCTGCATTCTTGTGAACCTGAAGTAATTTGTTCTTTGTGTGCAAAGTGTGCAACTTTGTTTTTTGAAGTGTGGGTTCTGTTTTGCGTTAATACAAAACTTCAGGGTTGAACTGCAAACTTCTAGTCTTCTAGTCAGAAAGCAAAACACACTAGGGGGGAAATGATATGAAGTGCTGCAGAATTTGGGGGACATAGCTGGATGCAAACTCTGCTCATAAGTTCATATTCTTTACTTATCTGAGCTTGTTTTGCCCAGCAGCTCCCTTTTCCAGTGACTGGAGCAAGAGAAAAAAAGTGTAGGAGTGTGCTAGCACAGTGTGAAGTCTCGGAGAATAACCTCTGCGCTGAGAAAGGGCTGTTTTCATCTGGGAAAGGACCATGACTCAAATAAGGGCTATAGTACATGCGGAGACAATTATCATTTGATTGCATGCATGTCTGGCCTCAATTTCTTGTATGCCCAGTTTATCTTCGTAGGATGGAAGCTCAGCATAAAAGGAAATAATGTCATGGGAAGTTGTTCCTGTAAGATTTTGACAGCCAGAAGGAATTTAGATAAATCCTTCATGTAGCCAGGCAGAAAAACTTAAAGGTGATACAGCAGTACATTTCTAAATGAAGAAAGCTGTAAGGAAGGTTCAGGCTCTTAGTTGAAAATGTGGGTATGGAATAAAATTTCAAATTTTAAGTACAGACAAGCTAGCACTAGAGGAGGTACAGCCGTAGCAACACTTCACTACACTAAAGCTAATGTATGTACAGACTTTCAGGTAGTTTTGCCTTGTTGTCATTGATGCAACATAGACATGCATGAGGTGGATCAAAGTCTACTGCCACAAATGTGAACATTAACCTAAAACAAAGTATATTCAGCATTAAAATATATATATATAAAATTTACTCCAGAAGTAAACTGTGTTAAATAAAGGAGATTAGGCACAGTATTATGAAAGCTTATGGTATAGGCTGCTAGGATTGATAAAAGAGCCCAGTACTTCCATGTATCTCTGTAAGGACAGTAAACAAGAATTTGAAATGCTGCAGATGGAATCTTGAAGCTGGGGATCTGTTGCCACTTTCACTGTTAAGTGTGTGTAAATCTGAGGAGGACTTGTTGGCAGTACATCCATCATTCCATTTTCCTCCAGAGATAATTGTCTTAAAATAGCTGATACTACAGTGCAGTCCTTGATTTTTTATTTTCTAAATTATTACTATTGATATTATTCACTTTGAATGGGAAATGAATCAAAGTGTGAAGGTCTTGTCCTTTAATAAAAAAATGTTATCTCTGAAGCCAGGTTTCTTCTATGTGGCTTTTTGGTCTCTAGATATGTAGAGAGTTAGGCAGATATCAAATGCAAACTCAGAATAGCATGCAGCGTGTCTGGTCTGCCTCTTACTGAAATTTTTCCTTTAAGAATGAAATACATCTATCTGCCTGATGGTTGCTTTTTTTTCAGCGTTGCCACTGGCAAATGTGGACCTCCATGGCCAGAATGGCAATGTGTCAAATTCTTGTTCACTGTATGACCTCAGTTGAGCACAACTTGGTGAGAAGGTAGAAGAGCATAATGAGAAGTATATCAAGCCACAGAAATCAAAATGGAAGGGATTTAGACTGAAGTTTAAATTTGCACAAACTCAACAGCATTGCTTAGTGTTTCTTAGCTACACAGGTTTCGCTTTCACAGTGTATCCAAGCCACAATGATTTCCCTTTCCACACGATGTACCACATGCTAAAATTTTTTTCCACTTCTAATTCAGAACTTCAAAAGCAATCACAGTTTCTGACAATGGCAGCTATTTGGTTAGTGGCTGAACTTAATTGAAGCTGAGCTTGATTGATTTTCTTGTATTAAGTATGTCAGAATCATGCTTTGGTTAATATAACTAATATTTATGAAATTTTGTTCCAGTTTGCTCTAATTTACAGTTTATCATTCCAAATGCATGCTTTGAATGCAAAACTCAAATGAAAACTGACAGTTCTTCACACAGTGCTTCTGCAGAAACTGTCACCTGATGAATACCATTATCAGGAGAAATCTAGGTTGAGTTTTTAATAGAAGTTTCCTGATATTATTTAAAATAGCCTGGAAATGTAATTATTTAGATATAAACAGCATGTAAATAACCATGGTTCTCTTTCCACAGGAAGAAAGCTCATTACGGAAACATTCAAAACATACCTTAGATGTAGGAACTGTTGATGATATTTCTTGCTGCTGGTGACAAATTGGCAGATGCTTAACCAACTCTTGCAAATCTGTGTTCATTAGCTGCTAATAATTACCCATCCTTAAACTTTAGCCTATTGCAGGCAAAGAGGGGCGGGGAACACGAAGCTCTTTTTTTCTCAACCTGAGAGCTATGGTTTTAAAAGCATTAGTGTGAAACAGCCTGAATACAAAATACAGAATAAGAATTTTGTCCTTTTGTAAAAAGATGTCATGGCCTAGATCTTCTGTCGTCTTTCATGCTGTTTTGCACTGTTCTGGCAGATAGGAGCAGCAGGGCAGCTGGCACAGCTTACTGCCCAAGGACTGTGCTGGAGGGAAGAAAATCCCTCGGTGGCATTGTGCCAGGAGAGCTGTTTTATTTTACTCTTCTTTCCCATCTTCAGTATGAAGTATCTGTCAGAGGACACCTTGGGGAGCAAGGGCTGGGACAAAACATTTGGCTAGAGTAAATCACAGAGCCCAGAAGGGCTTTGTTTACTCTATCGCACTTGAGCACGATTTAGAGCAGCCTTGAGGTGGCTCCACTTTGTGATTTGATGATAAAAGGAAAAGGGGAAAGACAGGATATAGCCACCAGTGCATCAACAGGATCAGGATAAGCTCTACTGTGAAATATTCATCTTGAATTTATTGAACATCAGTGTAGAAAGACAGCATGCAAAAACTGTAACGACAAAAATAATACAGTTCAGTTACAAAGTTTGAAAAATAGAGACAAAACTTCCATATTTGTTACTCAGTGTGAATTGGGGGTATGGCTAATTTCAGAAATAATTCTTAAAGTGGACTAGATGGGAGAAGGAAACCTGTGTGACTTCTACTGTCAGCCAGCCTGATTTTTGAAGTGTATAACAATGGGCAGAAATTGCCCATAATCTCACAGAAAACCTATTGCTGCACTCTGTGGTACATTTTCATTTTCAGAGCAAAAATATATTGAGGAGTAATGAAAAGCTAAATTCCAATACTTCTTCAGAAAGAAAGGGTCAAGATTGCAGCCAGTTGATCTGTTTAAATTTAGTTGCCAAGGCAACACTTGCAAACTGTTATGAAATTTGACAGAAATCTTTCTATAATGTATATGCATTCATATAAGTACAAATTGTGCCAGAAAATATGAATGTTAGTCTTGCAAAAATCATATATTTGAAATATAGGAGATACTAGAACTAAAGTTGCAATCTATCAGTAATCTGTTACCCGTTTGTGCACCATTATAGTGCACAACAGTTTTGACTGTGTGGTCATGTATTATTTTCTCAGAAGTCTCACGCAGTGAGGAAATTGCCAGTTGTTCAGTGCATGTACCCATACTTTTATACTCCCTGATGTATATCTGAATATTGTATTTAGTGCACTTCATTGCAACTTCTCACTAAATACATCACCATTATCAGTGTCGTAGTGGGAATTTTGTATTAGAGGGCCATGGTCTTGAAGTGCTGCATAAACTTTAATGAATTTATCCTAACCATACCCAAAGGGAAGTTATTGCCTTATCTTTATTTTACAAATACACAATTGACTCTTCAGGGCATTATGACCGAAATTGCCAAGCAAAAATTTGTTTGAAGAAGCATGATCTGAATTTTCAGAACTATCAAGTTTTTAGGGCAGTGTTTCCATTCAGAAAACCACTTCAGTGAAATACAGTTGCAGTTTGAATGCTTAGCACTGCTGTAAATCTGGCCTCAGGTGTTATCTGCCGTGCGTGCAGGAAATGAGAATGACACAATTAGTAGCCATCTGTGAAATGTTTGCCCAGCATCAAACTGGAGCTTGATGGCAGAGATGGGGATGGAATCCAATTCTCCAGAGTAGCATTCAATTGTCTTCACCATCAAACCCTTATTTCTCATCTGTCTGTGTCCAACTCCATTTATTAACTCCTTGCAGCATTGGCAACAAATGGGGCATTGACTGCAACCTTGACTACTCAGCCCCAATTCATTCGTGTCGTATGGTCTCACACTACACGCTGGATGAAGCACTCATCCTGTGGGAGAGGAATAGAAAGTACCTTTGGGAAATGAAAAACTGATAGTGTATAGAGAACTGAATACCTGCATTTTGCCTGGGTTTTAGTATTTGGCATTACATCCTTAATATTCTTTTAGTGTAGGTCTTTTGAGTTCAAAATATTTTGGTTTTTATGTATACATTGTGTGCATTTGTGTGCTTGTGTATTTAAATAATTTCTGCAAAAATGGCAACTGTTTGTAAAACCGTATGCAACCTAGACACACACATTGAAAATAATAGGTACTATAAGGCTTATACTTGAGGAGTTTGGGAAGAAGTTAACATTGTTAGTATCAGTAGTAGTATTTTAAGTTTTGACTTGAGAGCAGAAATGAACAGTTCCTAATCTGGAAAATGCAGACCAAAAAGAGGAAAACAATCAGTACTCCCTGGGAGTTAATTCAAAACAGAATGTGAAAATCACAGTACCAAGGAAAAATATTTCAAGAACAAAGCTGAATAGAGAATTCTTCTGGTAAGTAGCTGGAAGGTAACTTAAATAGAGAAAGTCAGTAGTTTCATGTTGTTTATTGTATGAAGCATGCATTGATTTCAGAGATCTACTCTTCTACATTGAGACAATTTGCTCTGTTGCAGTGCCCATCAAGGAGCATTAAGGTCTAGAGATGAGAAACGAAGATGTGGGGTTTTTGGTCTCCTCCAGGTTTCCCCGAGGACCTGATAATAATAGATTCTGTGTCAAGACAATGTCAGGACTACAGCTTGAATTTCAGGCACTCGTATTGCTTCCTAATCTAAATCAGTTTGCCAAATGCATTTTCATCAAGATTTAGAACTTGAAAACAACCCCGGTAGATTTTCCAGTCAATAGGATGTTCAGATCTATTAGACTGGCTATCACTTAAGAATTTCAGATAAGTGAACTGCTTATGTAATCTACACCACCACCCCACCCCCCTGCAAATCTAGCTGTCTGTGTAATGTGATACCCACAGGATGTGGCTGGTGAGCTCTGTTGATGAGGCTTTGAGGGCAGCAACAAGTGGAGGTGGTGTGCACGGAGTGCAACTGAGTTCAGAATGTGGCGATCAACGCAAAGTCAGGGATGGGTGGGTCAAACTGCTGGGAGCTGGACTGAAGCCATCAGGGTCTCTGTGTACTAAAGGGCTCTCAAGTACTGTTCTCTGCGGACTGCTTTCTGCCTTTAGGGCCCTTCTTCACTCAGGGTTTTCTGTCACTGAAACCAGTCAAAGGCAGCTCTTGATGTTCTCCAGCATCTGTGCAAACAGCATCACTTGCTGATGACTCGTCACTTACTAGTCCCCCATGGATCACTACACTTTTGGTGTGTTAAGTGATATATTCCAAGTAAGTGCAAGCGTGCTCGAGCTGGGTTTGCAGCTGAACGAAAGTCTTGTGACCACTCTGTCATCTGCTGAGACCTGCTGTGTACTCATTGTTGCACTAACAAAGCCATGATATTTGTCTTTATTATTATTTTTAGTTGTCCAGAGCCAAGGCAGCAGGGGTGGATCATTGTCTAGAATATTTTCCGTAGGCACTTTTTATTAGAGTCCAGGAAACAGACTACTGAAACAAGTTATTGTTGTTTATGTCTGCTTAATGCCACCACATAGATAGCAAAATGGTGACTGCACATGATTATCTGTGTTTTATTGCCAATACAGGGTAAAGCATTGAGACTGCAAAATTATTAAAAAAAAAAAGAAAAGGATGATTTGAATTAGCGATAACAGTCATGATCCAAGTCAGAACTTGACACAACACTTTTTTGTTGCACACTTTCATATACTTAATGTGATGAACTGAAATTAACTTTTTTTTACACAGAACTTCAGTCACTGTATATAATAATTCTGAAGGCACACTTGGTTACTATAATAATTATATGTCAGCGTAGGAACTTTAGACAAGGATACTGGTTACAAGATTTGGTAACAAGCTTGTGACATTGATAAATATGTAGAAAATGCATGTGTGTGCATGATTCATATGGATATACTGCATGTAAATGTTACTGTACCCATCCTCAATCCAAAAGACACAATTACATGCTTCATAGTAGATAACACACAGTGTTGTAATTAAGGATAAAATTCAGGAGACTGAACTCAAGGCTTTTTATTCTAATTGCTGTTCCTGTAGTAGCTTTCTTCCTGGAACAACATGGTTATTTCTACAGATGTTGTGTCTATAGAAACTATGTAATAGTGATAAAAGGCACAATTAGAAGAATCCATGGGTGAGCAGGATGAACACAGCATTGTTATATTTAACTTGCACATCTTGGGATCAATAATGTTAAATGCCTTACAAGAAAGTTCTCCATACTGTAATTTTTATAGTTGGATTGTGAATATTTGAACTTAAAAGAACAGTTTTGATTTACATTTTTCATAGTCTGTATCCTGTGTTTATCTGCAAAAAATGGGGAAGGAAAACCCCAGAGGTAAGACATTTCATATGTGCTGAAGTATGAATTACTGTTCCGTGTAATATGAATTGTCTGTTGAACTGAAGTGACTTACCTTTTTGTCTCATAATTCCTGCGGGTAATTGCCATCTCAAGTGGTAGACAAGTAGAGTAATACTATGAAGCTCTCTGGGGAAAAAATAGTATTGATTCACTCTTGTCTGCAATTAATATAATGTTTTTTCTTCTTATGTTAAAGTCTGTAGTTAATGAATTAAATTCTGTGAACAGACCTGGAATTCAATTGTTGGTGACCTAGAGACACCTGGGAGCTGGTACCAGCGAGTAAAAACAGTAACAGAACTGCAGCTTGTATGTTAAATCTTTGACATCTCTTTAAACCTTAGGCAGGAACCATGTATAACCAGCAAAATGACCTTTTGATGTTATTAAACCTGAATTAACCTAACTAAATCGAAGTACTTCTGGGTAGTTTGGTGTACGGAGTAACTGTATTTACTACTACTAACCTGTATAGGGCTTCTATGGGATTTCGTAAGCTTAACAAGGTTTAGCTGTGACTTCTGGTATCAACATAGGCACTGCTGGAAGAAAAGTGAGATATCTTTCTCTTTTTTGTTTTATGCTGTAATGAGGCTTTTAGTACTATGCTATTTGCGCTGTTGTGCTTATGGTGAGAGGTCGAGTTAAAGAACTGAGCAGACCATTTTAAACCTGGTAGTACATTTTTGCAAGAAAAGGTGTGTTAAATTTAACATCTTCGACAAATTCCAGTATGAGTAATTTAAATTGTTTTCCTTGAAATTCTGATATGACTTGTACAACACACCTGTGTTCAGGGATTTCTTTTTAACTTAATTTTGAATGAATCTGAGAGTCTTGATGAGGTCATAAAACTATTTTGACAAATGTCGAGAAAAACTGACCTGAATTAATGTTTTATTCTGATGAAAAATAAAAATAATTTCTCATATTTTCTGAGAGCTTAGGATGTTTTTGAGCTTAGATGAATTAAAACTGATAAATCAGTCTCAATGAATCCACACAATGGTTGGCTAGATCGGTTTCTTCTGTAGTTCCCGTTACACACAGTGCTGTATGAACACTACTATCTTGTCACATAAGGGAAGTTCCATAATTTATCCCAGAAGTGATTAATTCATCATGTTAGACAGCAAGCCACTAGAAAACTGATTTTTTTCATTCTCTGTACCATAAGCATTTGACATCAGGGTTACACATTTGCCATCTGTACATGCATAGCGTATCATGATTTTTGCTGTATTCTCTGTTAAAGGTATACAGGCTAACTGAATTCTTTAAGGGCCTATAGCAGCACAGAAAATGCCCCAGTTCAATCTTCACTGCTACATTGTCAGCTTAGAACATTTATTGACTAAAGCCTTTGGATACTGAAGAATCATTTAAAAAATAGCGTATATAGCTGGTGAACCTCTGTCATTATTGTCATTAGAGTCTATCCCATACCCACAATCACCATCTTGGGAAAATTCCCCTGAAAAAGCACTTTGGCTATTTCTGCTGTGCAGTTATCATATTATGAAACGCTATAAAGGCAACTATGGATTCTTATCAGTTGTCACTATCCACCAGTCTTGAAAGTGTGCCTACTTTGACTTCAGGTGTTCGTGGGCATGTCTGTACTGCACTGATAGGCTTCCCCAGGGATCCAGCTTTCCTGGCTACTGCCTAGTGATGCCGACTGGGTTCACCATCTGACGTGTGTGGGTGAAACCTCAGGAGCAACGACCCTCCAAAGTGTGTGCAGGCAGTTTGGCTGGTTCACACCTCACAGGGACCCACTTGGAATGGCCCAATTCTGCCAACAAATCTGTCTAAAGGACATATGGCATGGCCCACACCATCCATCTCCCACAGCTGCTGGGATGCTTCCGTGAACGGTGTGCTTCTTTGGAGAGTTGTTTTGCCCAAAGCTCAGGGAGAAGACCTGTGCCTTCCTTTCAATAAAGAGTGTGTACATGCAAAAGGTTTTTAACAGAGTTATCCACAAAGCCATGTGGAAGGTCAAGAAGGTCTATTGTGAAGTAATAACAACTGCTCATGGAGGTAATGCTCTTGCAGAGAAGATCCAGAAAAGTTTTGACAAAGAGGCTGCAGTCTGAAACTTGGAATAAGCACATCTTTGGGAGGAGAAGAGAGAGGGAAAGGAAGCACACCAGACTGAAGGAATGCAGGAATGTCTTGTAAAGGGTTTCAAGGAGTCTGGTAAGTGACAAGGAGGGAAAGCCCTCCCGTTGAGTCACAATGTTCAGAGGGGACCACCTTTCTTGCTAAACTTCTCAGAGAGGAGCCTAGGTGCAGCCGAATCCACTCCTAGTCCCAGACTTGGTCAGTGGTTTATGCCTAAGGGGTTAGGTATGTAGCCACTTATCAGAGTCAACGTCTGCCTGTCAGAGCCGTTCCAGGGACTTCCACTGAAACAGTTTCATAAACATGAAATAATTTAGTAATTTCACAAAGATGAAGTAATTTATTTAAGTGACAGGTATCACAGATTCGAGATTGCTGTTGGTAAATGCACTGTCTACAAAAAATGAGCTCAAGGTAATAGTTCAGCATTTTAGTTAATAATATTTTCCCAAGGATGTGTCCGACAAAGTCAGAGGCGCAATTCTTACCGAAAAGGAGTCCCTTCTTGGGGGGAAGAGAGTTTCGGGCCCGTTGACCCGTCCGTCAGGTAAGGTTTTTGTTTGGCTCCTCCTTCAAACGAGAGTTTTCAAGTGCCAGTTTTTATACTTTTGATAAATCTTTGGCAGATCTTGGTGAGGTGGGACTAAGTCAATTATT
>Ga0065711_1029139_pt1 | contig 37445 bp, 19 predicted proteins | sample Hoacrofraction12_FD_59098 | JGI IMG/M metagenome (GOLD analysis project Ga0065711, IMG submission 59098) | Hoatzin crop microbial communities from Cojedes, Venezuela - Epithelial fraction 12 v2 (version 2) | ecosystem: Host-associated > Birds > Digestive system > Esophagus > Crop | place...
AATGTAAAAAAAAAAAAAAAAAAAGGTATGAATTTATTTCCATCATTTGTAAGTAGACTGCCTGTCAGCCCTACGTGTTTCTAGACACTGGACCGCAGCCCTGCCTTCAATAACTCAGACCAATGTTCCCGACACGTGCAATGACGAAGGCATATGCCGCCCTTCCCTAGGAGGGCCTGAGATCTGCATCGCTCAGAAAAGCTCATTTAGAAATACGCTGATAACAAAGGCCTCAAGCAACAATCCTCCTGAGAGGAGTAACTTTTTGTTTGCCTCCAAAAGCAAAGCAAGTTGCACAGATATTGACTTCAGTCAGCAAGCTGAGCAGCTTTGGTCTTTCATTTGGCTAAGACACTTCTGCGAGCCTCCAGGGGAGCACAACTTAACCACCGGCTAATCTCAAAAGAAAAGAGAAGCCAACAGGATGCCATCCTTACTCTGAAGAAGAGGTGTCAGCCTTCTATAAGAAACCTATTTTCAGACAACCCTAAAGCTATTATTAGGAGGGATAGGGAACAATTTAAAGATCCAAAGTCTGTCTTCCTGGCTGATTCAAAACTGTTAAAAAAAAAAATAATCCCTTTTCTTTAAAGAAATGAAACACAACCGAACAAAAAGGTCTCAAGATCGCATGCACCCAAGATAATCTGATCTTGAATTCATGTCTTGGAGCACTGTGGATCCTTCGTTGCCTTTGTTGCACATATCCCTCTGCCAACAAGCCAGCTTGCAGGCACTGAAGTAGGACAGCAAAACCCCCACAAGATAGAGGGAGGCTTCAGTGCAAGTTAACCTGAAGAGAGGACAATTGGATCATAAAACAGCTACTCCCAATCTGTTTCAAAAATACCCAGCTTTGCTGACAACATAAGATCTTCCTTTTCACCCAGAACATTACAGCTGAACCACTGCAATGGCACTCGGAGTTTTACATCTCTGAAGTTATTAATATTGACAACCTGCACTGTCTTTTTTTTTAATGTAATAAAGTACAGTAGGACACCATGTTAATACAGGCAGAACCAGGATTACATCATCTAGAGACGTGTCATGGTACTGGCTTAGATCAGACAAAGGCCAGATGAGTAGAAATGCATCTCCTAAAGCACTACAGCCTTTTTCCTAGTTTGCTTACTGTCCTTCACCGTCGAGTTTTAGCATGAGCAAGGACATCTGAAGGCCTTGGAGAGCTCACGCTGAAGTGCACAAAGCAGTGAATGCAACAGAATCAGCCATTTCCCTTGAAAGCAGGGCTGTATTTCCCTGTGAGGATGCCTGCAGGAGGACAGGAGGGAGGAGAGGGAGAGGAAGGGAGCACAGGCACCTGGCAGCAGCTGCTCAGGCTACGATCACACGGGAAAGTCGTAAGTGGAAAGTGTTTCCAAAGAACGGCAGATGTGCAGATCGCAGCTTCCTTCTTCAAACTACCAGAGCTTCGCAGTAATTTAACACCGCATTCTTCAGGTGCCATTTATGTGCGTTAATAATCCCTTCCCAGGCCCTTTCCATTCCAGCTTCAAAAATCACAAGCTGCGAAGGATGCTTTATCTAGAGTGTCTCTTATTTCCTCTCGTTTTCTCAGCTGTAATTAGCTTGTGACTGGGAATCTGCTACTAGCAAGCACCAGAGCCTGCTGCAAGCAGAGCTCTGCCTGCCTACTCAGGAGCTGTTACAATGCAACCGAAGCGTAAAATAACAGGGAGCTGTGATTTTAGTGGAATCTAAAAACACAATAGGGACAGAGCACAGGTTACGCAGCCCATGTCTCCTTTGACGTAATACAGTATTAATGGAAAACTGTGATCACATTCAGACTAACGCATAGCAAGGAACGGCTGAGTGTGCAGGGAGCATTTCAGCAACAGAAGGCGCACCAGCGAAGGACGTTTTCAGCTGGCTTGCAGTAATTTGTGCTCACTGTTAGAGGGTCATCATATGGTATTACGGGGAATGAACACGTGAGGCCAAATGGTTCTGCTGGGATTTCAGCAATACAATCAAAAAAGCCCTGAAACCGTTGTTCTCAGAGTTGAAAGGAGTCTTTTCACCAGTTTTCACAGATAATAGATCAAGCCTTCAGCAAGAGGAACAAGATAAAAAGCTGGACTAATCAACAGCTGATAAAAGTATTACAAAGTAGAACGTTTGCACATGGAGACAAGAATCAGGCTTGGCATACACTTTCAATGGACATGTGAGATGAGGTATACTAAATGAAAATAAAAAACTTTTACTACTGGAAGGTAGTGTCACATCAGAAAGCTGATCAAGGTGAACTGTGCACTCAAATAGGGAATAAAAACAAAACCACCCACGCTTAGGAACAGAGGGTGCTGAAATGGTTTTTTATAAGTGCTTTTTCCCCTATGTCAGATATCCCTGTCTCATCCTGCCCCCAGTGCACACAATTCATAGCAGTTTCGATCACATAATAAATCAGAGGATGTGTGCAAGAAGTCTAAGCTGAAATTTACCTTTATTCACAACTAGCAAATGCCTGGAATCTGTGTTTTTCCTAGCAAAACCATAAAACTTATGGACCTGAACTTGACTGGCATCTTCTTAAATCCCTTACGTGTTCCATGCTTCTGCTCATCTCAAGCTGTGATCACAAGAGATTTAGTAAATGGAGGAAATATGCAATCTGACAGAAGATTTTTTATTTCCTGCGGCTCAGATACTTGTCACATTGACAACACGGATCAGTGCTGCAAGAGCAGCCTCTTTACTCCCATTCCCTGTCGCAGCCATTTCTGCACTCAGTCTACTGGCAGCCCACACTCCATGCACAAAGCCTGAGACACCTGGCAGAAAAGCACTTGTTACTGCGAACGCTTCTAAACCAATCTTTAACAAGTCTGGGCTTCAAAGGACCCATTATTTTACATGGTCTACTTGTCTGAAATGCTTGTCTCCCACAGATCAGAATCCTATTGCCACATCAGATTAGTTTCATTTTATTTTTTTAACCACCGACATTTATATTTAATGGGTGTGTATTAGATTTTCTTTTGAGGATTGGGAAGTACAGGGCTGAGAAAAGGAGCACAAGAAAACACTTCGCCTGATAGAGATAGCTTGATAGCAATGTGGATTTATTCTTTGATATGCTTTTTTCTTAAGTGGGCTTTGCATTTTCTTTCCTTGAGGGGTGATGGAGAAGATCTGAGGCATACAAATGTTCTCTCCCAGTTTACTACAGCTGTAAATGAGTGGTTCAGATACAGAAGTGTCATCTTGCGAATAGGAGAGGAGGAAAGCAAGAAGCAAAATTAAGAAGTTCAACATACCACTCCACACACTTCTGCCATATGAAGCCAAAAATTATCTACTTTACGTATTTCTGAGACTTATCTTGGCAGTTTAGATCCTTCAAAGTCTGGATACAGAAAACATTTTTCTCCTGCATTGGAATTCTTGGTGCAGGTTTTATTTTAACAGCCTTATTTAAGTACCGGGCAGGAAATGAAATTGTCAAACTATTACAGACAGACATAAAAACGATCTGCTTCAAACACAACCAGACAATGCTCTTAACCATGTACAACATCCAATGCAGTACTGTGCTTCTCAGAATGCAATCAGGGGACTCGCCATGCACTCTGTACGAAATGCCACGGAAGTACAAACCCAAGTTTCACCACCAACAACGGCTTGCATTTCTGCTCAAGCACCGTTCAACCTCTTTGAGACTTATCAAAGATACAGCACATCATCTGCAATAACACTGCAGCTTTTCTGAAATACAGAATGGATTTTTTGAGTATTTACATGCAATTCTATTAAGCTACGATAAACTTATCTTAAAGATTCAGTTTCAATTTTAGCAACAGGTGGCAGGCTTTTATCAAGTGCTTTAGAAATTCCCCATACAGGTAAAAACCATTGGAAAATCCATGTTCTTGTACATTTTTTGGTAAATTTCTAATGGAGTAAAGGCTACTTTTCACTTGTTGTTCATTGTCAAAGTAGAAACTTCAGTACAAACAGGCAGATTTTTTGCCCTCAAAACACTTCTGTGAAGAAATATCCCCCATCAAAATGGCTGTCACCATTCTCAGCAGGGTAGAGGCTGCCGTGGGCCCCCGCAGTTGGGTTCAGCCAACATCTTTGCTGCAGATGGGAGGTGCTGAAGGGTCACAGTGGAGGGACAGCAACACGGTGGCACTGCTGTGGTGCTGGGTTTTGGAAGGGGTACTTCGGCACCTTTGTTTATGAAAACAAGACCTTTGACCCAGTAGTGTCTTTACAAGTTGTAATAAGATGAAGAGCAACCATGAAAATCCCTTCTACCACACAGAGGTTCACCACTTCTCTCGCTGCAAAGGGCTTAAAAGCTGTCGGACTTTTAAAAGGAATCTTGTTATACAAAAAGACAAGTGTTGCAAACTTGGTGCTGGCCAGTTGCTGTCAGTAGTACACTACCTAGCAGACATTATCCAAGAAAAACAAACACACTTAAGGTGCCCATTCAAGGTGAAGGTGCGATTTCAACAACGGGCAAGAAAGAAAATGCTTTTCAAAAGAAAACCAATATAAGTTAATCACTGAGAAAAATTCTCCTAGCTGCACACTTGAAAAATTTGGAAACATAATTTTCTAGCCTGTCTGAAAATCTTCCAGGCCAAGAGTTTCCATGGGTTTTGAACCCATTTGCGACAAATGCAACACCTTTCAGTGAGCTTGCAAGCACAACTGGCTGACACCAGGGAAGACAGACATCTACCAGCTCAGCGGCAAGAAAACTCTTTGTCTAAGCCGCAGATGGGTTGAAAAATGAGTATCACTGTTTAGTAAGCACAGCCGACGATGCACTTCCATTTGCAGCTACATTTCAGCGTGAGGAATCTTTTTCAGCAGTGATGGCAATTACAACCAAGTATTGAAATAAACTGGACCTAGAACCAGCCCTTTGAACAGCTCTATTACAGAGGCTAAGCAAAGATTTTCAAAACTAATGAAGCGCAGGCAATCACAGAGCCCTCACTCTTCTTCCTCCAAGAACAATTTTGCTTTCGGCCTTCTTACATCACAGCTAAGAGCCCTTCTGAAAGAGGACAATTCTCCAGTGCTTGCCCACAAAGCAATCTCCTCCCCTCCCACTACTGGCAAAATTAAAAACTATTACAAATGGCAAATTGATCAAATGCCCCCTCCCCAGTGCAACCCACCAGCTTAGCAGTATGACAGCGATGGACACTGGACAGTCACATAAGCTATTCTAAAATTCAGACTTCTCTGTTCATCTTGGCTTTGTCCAGGAAAGTATTTTAGTGCAGTGACTGTAGTAATGGAGCCTGAACAGAAACCTGGCTTGCTTCAGTCCTTCCCCGTCTTGTCCCATAACTTGGTCTAGCCTCTGCCACCCTTGGGTTCATACCTGCCCCGTGAACACTTGGTAGCTGCCTGGCCACAAGCACATGCTCCATTCAGGTCCTTCCAGCAACTCCCCTCTAAGCAATTCCCTGCTCACCACAGAACTTCCTCCACCCTCACGTTGTGAGCTGCTGGGCTATCTCCTTCACAAGGCAACGGTCACCTAAAATCTATTCCTCACAGACACAACTTACACTTGTGTAATTACGTGGATGACAGCTGAATCGGAGGGTTTGCGGAAGAAATGTGTAAATTTCAATTACGAGGTCAAATATTTCTAACAAGTTCGTGTTAGAATTTGGCTGACGTTCCACAGCAAGCAGCCAGGCAACAGGCAGCAGAGATTTCAGAGCACTCCTGAAGGAGGGACCCACCAGAGCACCGCCCACATGCTGGCACACACTGTCTTCCCCGAGTACCACCTTCCAGACTGGATCTCACTATTCAGGACTCTAATACACTCATTTTTAGGGTGGCAGTTTTGAAAGGCAGAACACACACTACAGAAAACTTTCACAAGCTGCGCACGGAGCCTGGGGAAGAGCAGTCCCACCTTGTGTAGGGGCCTGCGGGCCAAGGCAATATTAAGCAACCTCTCCACAGAAGATGCCTTGGACAAACCCCCTGCTCATGCATGCACTCAGTCATGGCATCCACATAGCTGTAGCCTATCGCGGGACTCCAAGACGCAGTATATTGTGCTCACAGGACAAACGATCGCTTAATACACAACTGGAAGTGACCAGAAGCTTTAGGCACAGTGCCTAGAAAACACGATGCCTTTCTCAGAGGGATTTCAAGGCAACACTGCAGGGAGGAAGGAATTACTTCAAGATAAACCATGATTACATACCATCTCATGAGCTACACCACAGAAAACATATTAGCCATTCTTATCTCCTCTCCATTGTTTTGGTATTTGCTGTTTACACAGTCAGTAGCCTGCAGCTTCAAGTTATAAGCAATAATTAGTTCTTCCAGTTAAAAATATGCTGAACATTTCCAACTCCTACATAAATAAGGTCAAATCATTAATGAATTCTGGAAATTTAAACACAGTGCTTACAGCACTCCTTACAAAAGGATGTACTTTGCCAAGGTTGCAGGAAAATGGTTTTTCAAGTGAAGCAATGAACATTTGGAAACGTGAGACAGTCCACTGTGGGATGCATGCTTGAAGATCCAAACAATGAAAATCAGAAATCAAGGCAATATTGATACGTGAGCAAAGAAGAGTGCAAACAGTGTGTCCAAAGCATTTTATCTTTGTGGTGGAAGCCAGTAAATGCTGCAGGTTATTTAGCCTAGATTCCCCCACCCCCCTCCAATCAACCATTTACTTTCAAAAAAAAGAAGAAACATATTATTGAACAGAAAGGTTGTGTAACTTCTCCAAAGGTCACAGAAGACTCAAAGTGTGACCCCAATAAAACAAACCCACTGCTCAGCACAGACTCTCTCCTTTCCCAGCTTCTTTTTTTAATAGGAAACATTGTTAACCAAGCTTTTTTCCCTGGTCTTTAGATCATGTTGTCACAGCTGCACAGCAATTAATTAATGACACTTGCTTGGCCATAGCATAAACACTATCTGCCATTTACCAAGTGTCACAACAGAAACTTACCCTGCAGCGACTGTTTTCTACAAGCTTCACTGTCACTATAGGCTCCGCGGCAGTTGCATGTCAGGAGTTACAACTAGGAAAGCCTTTCTGAGTAACATCCTGTGCGTGACATACTTGCCCTGTGCTCCATCCCACCAAATCACCACAGACAGACCAGCACACCCTGGCTCTTGCAGGTTCTAAGCTAGGGTATCAACTGGACCGTGGAATTCATCACCACCTCAAGAGCTAGAGGTCATCACAGAGTAAATAAGTGTTTGTGTTCAGTGTGGATGATACAGCAGGTGACTGGCATGAAACATCTTCCCTGTACAGCGGCAGCATAGTGTATCAATGGCATCAGACAAAACAGCATGCTATCCTTTCAAATTCATCATCTAACCCAGAAGTTGTTCATAATACCACCTCACAGTGCTGAGATATCCAGCCATTGTGGTACCAGGCCAAGGACATCACCACCATTCTGGTGGACTACCTTCCCAGACACTTCTCATTATTAGGAGGCTTAGTAGTCACATCAGGTTTGCCTATGTTAAAATAGCGAGGTTTATGCCAGCACTGAAGAGAGGTCCACATTTCTGACAATTGGAATCACACACACAAAAAGATCATGAACAAAACTGATCAATCTTCATGAAGGTGAGGTTAAACTAGTTTTCAATGCCTTTAATAACACTGAGCTACAATAATCTTTTATACATTAGTATTGGCTCACATTTGCAAGATAAACTACTTCAGCTACCCATATGCAAATACATGCAATGACAGAAGTTAGGCTTAAAGCACCTACACTCATATCAACCACACTCAAAAGGTAGCAATTCCGTCCTCATACATTATGAGAACAATTCTTGAAAGACTGCATGTGCAACAGTTTTAGCCTATGAGGACTTCATCAACTTTTTCCTCACCTATTACTGTGCTTGGACTTTTCCCGGTCTTTTTCCTTGTCCTTCTTGTGCTCTTTGTGCCGGTGTTCTCGGTCTTTGTGTTTATCTTTGTGTTTGTGAGAATCTGCAAGCAGAGAGGCAAAAAATTAAGAAATGAAGTTGGGAGAAAACTTCACGCCTCCCTCGTGAACCTCTACATGTTTCCCCACCCCATACCAGTATTTTCTGTCATTCAAAATTTGTAACAAAAAAAACTTAGTTTCAGAGTCCTAAATGGATTCATTGTTCCTGCAGCACAAGTTAATTCATCTTGGCAACAGCTGCATTTATATGGTCTTTAGTTCAACGACCTTTAGATGCTTTACAGACCCTGAAGAAATGCAACTCTTCTTATTAAATAGGTAAGTACGGCTATAGCAAGTTCAATCTTATTTGGCAGATGGGAAACTTAGCTTCCTATGCCCGTAAGTATTTCATGTCAAATAGATTATAAGGATACAGGAACAGAGCATAAAGCTGAAATATTAAGGCTGCCGAATCCTAGAATTTAGACTGGTACTTCCACGAGTATCTAGTCTAGACAAAGCACACCTCCCCATCCCCCCAGATTAAGATCATCTTATTCTTATCCCCAACAGTGTATGGCATGACGGGCACACACCAAGGGAAAGGGGGAGTAACGACGGAAGAGGAAAAGAATGGGTGAGAAGGAAACAAAAATAGGAATTCTCTCCTTGTGCTTCTCTCCTGCAGGAGACACCTCCCTCCGAAACAGCCCCACCAAGAAAATCCAACATGACAGCTGTAATGAGTATGTGCTGGTGGTAACCCACCTACACAGGTTGGGACTGGTCCAAGTTAAGTGACAGGTCAGAAATGGGAGATGGCATTCAAGTAAATCTACAAGAACACAGTAATTTTACTGGTATCAACTCCTACTGAGTGACATTTTCCATCCTCAGTGACAACTGTACTGTACAATGAAGTCCTTTAAATCACCAAAGAAACAGATCCAGCACAGAAAAAGAGCAACACAGTTGAATCATAAACAAACTCATTTAAAAGCATCTTTAGGTCCTTAAATGTTGTTTATAAACAGATCAAAAAGGAGCTGAGCTAGCATGTCAAACCCACCTCATTTACAGCCAAGGTCACTGTAATGTTGGGAACAATGTGTGCATGCCCAATGACTCCCCCCAGGTTTTGTTTTGTTTTTAACATGCTTCTCAAAGCAACTAAAACTAAGTAAACTCCTCAGGATACCTCAGAGGCTGTGTTGACTTTGGCAACTGTTTTCAGATGATAGCGCCAGAATTTCCACCAGAGATCTTGGACATAAGGTATTAATGCTTAATTAATTGTAAAGATGTTACCATGCCTCTAAAAAGGCTACTATATCTGCACTAAGAATAGAAAACCGCAACAAAAGGATTTGGTGACTTTCAGAGTCACGTGGGAAATGCACTGCAGAGCCAGGAACAAGCCTCATCCTCCTGACTCCAAGTCTTTAGCCACAAATTCATTTTTCTCCTTAACAGACACCAGCTCTTAGTCTCAAAACATTCAACTGGTTTTAGTGGAAACGTACTCACAGTCACATTTCCACAGAATATGATTTTAATCTATGGCTTTCTATAACTTCAGGTATTGTTTTCAGACACCTGCAGTAAGGCAACATAAAATGACATACGGATGCTGACATTCCAGCCTCCATCTTGCCTTCTGCATCTTTCTTCGATCCTCCTGAACCTGGCAACACTTCCTAGCGCTTTGGTGTATGCAGTATATACATTTAAAGCACGAGATTTAGTTTTCTACCTTTTGATAAACAGGCACGTGGCAGGTTATGTGGAACATCTGGTGTTACACCATAAAACACCTAAGAGTTTTCAAGTACCTAAACAGCAAAATCTGTTTCACAACAGGGAGAGCTTTGCAGGCATCTCTGGCAAATTGTGTGGGGACCGGACACCTACACTCTCTGAACTGCCAAGAAGCAATTTCTCAGTACCCTTCTTCCCACCAGGACAACACACATTTTACTGGCAAAAATGTTTTCGCATTGCTTTTCACACTTACGATTCTTCAGTTTAGCCAGGAGCTGGAAGCTCAGGCTGTTTGCAAACTGCCTGGGTTTTATTCAACAGAGAGTTTACTCACCGATTCCTAAAGCACCGGCTGAAGCGAACAGCCATCTATTTACACTTCATGAATAGGTAAATTGCTAGAAAAACCATCGTGATGCTATACATAGAACTATGTACACTCACAACATACTCGCCTTTTAAGGAGGCACATACCACCACAGAGTCAATTTTTTTCTACCAACCAATCGACGGAAAACGTGTGCAACTGAGCTCAATGCTATTCTCTTCAGAGCTTAGAGCCACAAGATTATTTTTTACAAAAAAAAGTGGAAAACAGAACAATCTTCTACCTTCATCACCAGATTCCTTTCCAGCTGACTCGTGCTTTCCAGCTGAAATTAGTATTTGCTCTTCAAAAGTAGTTCCAGGGCTATACTCTGGAAACACTGGAGTCAGACATCTATTTCCTCAATCCTCTGCACTGCTTACAATGATTTGGTATTTTCAGACAACTGAAGTCTGGTACAGCAGTGCGGAGTGCCTGACCAGTTAAACTAGCTCTGCTTGCTAGCATTTGTCACTGCTCAGCCTTCCTTTGCTGTCTACTGAAGGATTTCTAGCAGGAAGGTCCTTCATAGAGGTGCTCTGGCAGGCCAAAGGGGCTAGGGAAGGAACGGGAGGTTGTGCATGTGGTCTTGAAAGCAGAAGGGAAACACCAGCAGGAGAGCTTTCACCCCAGCGCAGTCAAGGCTGGACAGGTACTCGGCCTCTCACACCAGACAATGCTTTAAATTCAGTACTTGCATGGAGGTAAGAGTACTACCTCCCAGACACGTCTCCTGAGGACTGAACTATACTGGAATATTTGCCTCTTCTTCAGACTCAATGGTGTTGCTTTCTGGCACAATGCCATGAGGTAGGTTAAGACTAAAGACTTCAAAAGAGTTTATTAAATAGTCTTGAGATGACATACGTATGTCTTCAGAAGGCATTAAAACTCTTGGTCTCTTTTGGAGGGTGGAGCTGGATGAAGTGCAGAAAACCGGGTCATTAAAAAGGACAGAATTTTTTTTCGGCGTATCACACAAAAATGCTTTGTTCCAGACTGGCTTTATCTAGGAGTCCAAGCTAATAGCTATTTGGTGGCTGACATGAAACAAATTTAGCTATTTCACTCCAGTTTGTGTACCCACGTCAGAAAAACCAATACCGCATCACCTCCAACTGAACGACACAGGCAACAGATGACCGAATTGGGAACAAAACTTTAAGACACAGTGGGCCACCTCGCAGCAAACCACATCAACACAGAAGCAATCAACAGATCTGTCTGTAATATATCTTCTTTGATATATTTAGCATATTGATTCCTAGAAGAATCTTTCAGCCTCCAGTAACTCTCTCCCAGCTTGCAGCTGATCAGCAGTTGACTGGGTCCAGCCTCACATGAGCTACAGAATGAGGTCAGACATTATCACACATTCACATTTGTTTCCTGCCTTTTATGTCTTCCATTAAGTATGTCTGCTGCCTCTAACACTGAACAAGGAGATAAATACTATTCCTTCTCCAAGAGCATTAGCAAAATCCACTCTCTACTGTGAGCAAAGTTCAAACCCCCAAAAGCTCGTGTGATATTTAAGGGATTTCAGAAATCAAAAAGTCTCTCTCCAGCATCAAGGTTACAGTGAGGACAGGGGTTACGCTCACTGGGCAAGGATCCATTACCCCTAAGGCTCTCCCTTCAGTATCCTCTAACCCAAACAGAGGTTTTGGCATCTCTGCTGTTCTAGAAAGCTTGATGTCTCTGGCACTGGATCTCTGTCTGTTAATGACGAGCCTGGTACGTCTCCAAAAAGATTACCGCAGTCCCCGTACTATTCCTGCCATTCCCTCTGTACCTCCAATAATCACGAGCAGCTCTGCATTTTTGTACACTGATTCATCTTCCAACTCTGTTTAATTACAAGGACGCCTGATTTAAGGATGGGAAATTCTAAGCACTTTCGGTCTGTGGCTCTGTTTTGCTACCCCCTCCGCCTTCGCTCCATCGCTAAGCCTCTGGGGAAAGGCTGAGTCATAACCCTATTTGCAATACTTGTATACACATATTACTGGAACAGTCCAGTTTTACTCTTTATCCAGCTGTAAAAGGTTAGGCATTTCTAACTACAGCATGACAAGAACAGAGATGAAGTTGCTGCCTGGGGAAGAAGAGCACCCAGGGACAGCAAAGGTGAGCAGTCTCCTTTCACAATGAGAACAACCCCTGGGGTTTAACAGATTAAGTCTGCTAACAACTCTATGGGACTATACCGTTTTAATTCATGGGACAAATTCATTTGCTTTTGTTCTTAAAACCCTTTTGAACACTGTTCTCTGCACCCCACCCCTCCCCAAAAAGATTATTTACATATCACAATCAAGGTAAGGAGGCCTACTTCCTACATAAATATTTCAGTTTTGACAGCAGCTTTTCTAATAACATATGGAAACCACACAGAGGGGCATAAGTTCTTGTACGCCCCATCAGTACAGCTATCAATATTATTTGGGAGAGTATCACTGGCACATGATATGGGATGCTATCGATACCATTTTATCCCACTCCCACCAGCCACTTTTATCCCACTTCCACTGTATCCCATTGTCATCATTTTGCATTAGAATTTTTTTTTTTTTTGTAAGAACTGAAAGATGTGAGCAACAATCTGTCTCTTCTTATTTCTCCTGCATTAAGTGACATAGCTGGCAAATTAACACCTGGTAACCCCAATTTCTGGTCAACAGTAGCTTTTCCAGATAAATCTACCAGCCTTCTATATTTGTTGTCTTTCAGTTCACCTTCTTGTAAGTTTTTGTGGGCACAATTTGAATATGTCATTAACCTGCTTACAGAAAGGATTCTGGCAGTAGTCTTTGTTCTTTTGAAATGTTTTACCAGGTTTTGGGGATAAAGACTTTTTGCATTTTCCTTCTGGTTCCAGCAACACCCCAACCGCTTTTCCTCTCATTCAACAGCCCAGAAATACCTCAGCTAGTGTGTATGCTGGGATTTTATCCGTTCGAAGCCTCATCTCAATGCTTCTCTACACTGATGTCCAGAAAGATGATTTAAGCTTACTTGATTCTTGGGACTGAAATCTGTGCCTGAATCTGAAGACACAGCATGAAAAATTCATCACATTACCAACTAAAAAAACATTTTTAACTTCTCGTTACTCCAACAACACTTCTGATTCGGATGAGTGACTGAAATTTCTGCCCCAATATAAGTCCAATGCCTCAATATTAGTTATTTGTTACAAGAGAAGCATACAAGCTCTCCAGACTTTTTCAGGATCATTGGTCTGTATGAGTACTGTGCGCTCTCTATTGCTGGTACCTTCAGCCATCCTGACCTTGAAGCACGAGCAAGAAGCCCTCTACTATCAGCACAGAGTGGTGAAACTAGCAGGGTCTTTTCAGCTTCTCCTCTGGAAAGGAGAAGAAAGTCTTAATAAATACTCCTCCTGTTTCACTGCTAAATTATGCAGCTGAAACAGGGGTAATTCAGTAACACCGGATTAGGTTCAGAAGTTGGTCAAGTTCAAAAACTTCTCATAAGCATTCCCGTCACCTGAGAAAGGGTTAGTCCCTTCTCAGCTGAGACACCACCCCCACCTTAGACCACTGACTCCAAAACTGCAGCTTTTTACTGTTTGGGTCGATTTCCTTCTCACCTGTTGTGATGCAAAACTAAGCAAAGCAGAAAGACTCTGTATGAAAGTTTTACTTATTTTTCTCCTCCCCCACAGGCCCTCCTCAGAAGTAGTGATCTTAAAACCACAGGTTATCAGAAAAAGGCCTCTTACTTTCAAGTTACTCAAGTTTTATCATTAGTTACCACTTATTTTGCCAAATCATATTATTCTAGAGTTTTAATTTCTTGAATGTTGGGTATAAAAAGACTACTATTAAAATCATTAAGGTTCAGTTGCTGAAATGATGCCAAGAAGGGCTATGAACATTCAAACATGTGACTGTAGTTCAAGGTGTCTAAAATACTCTTCATATTCCTGGCAAAGAACACGTACTTTTGCCTTGGGCATCTGGTGAAAACAGTTTAGTGCTGCACTAACTTTTACAATATACAGACTGTACCATCAAATAGAAAGACTGTAACATTTAGTCATTATCCAAGATCTTTAACACGAACAGAGAAGGGATTAGCAGGCTACCTAAACAGGCAACAGCAATCCCACGTGTAAGGGTTGCTCTGTGAGTTTCTCATCCATTTATAAACTGTTCCCCTGAGAAAGCAGCTACTGTGCAGAGCTAAAAAAGCCCATTTGCAGACCCGATATGGCTCAGAGGAGCAACCATACAGAGAAACTGGCATGGTCTGAGGCATGGGGGTTCCTCACTGTTAGATGGGTTATGACTTCGGACTGGTCATCTGGCTTCACATGTTTTGATTTCACAATTTTAAAGCCACGTACAATAATCCCATGTAACCTGCCTAGAAGAGGTTTGAACTTTTCTAAAATATTTGTATTGCAGTTGGAGGAAGTCACAGTATGATCATGCTGTTCTAATAATTGATTACACAGTGTTTCTACAGTTTAAATGGATTGACATTGCTGTAGCCCAAAAACAGGGGGAGGAAAAAGGGTTTTCTGTCTTTCTGGACAGAAAACAGAACTGCATCCAGGTATCGGAGACAACACTTTCCCCAGTAAAGCAAAGCAGACTGAAACAAAACAGAACTGTAGGTATGAAATATACAGAAAACACCTATACGCAGCCAGAAGTGTCAAAAGCAGAAAAACATACCCAGAAGGCAGTGTTCAGAGAGAATGGTGTTGTGGATGATACACTGGAGCAAAAAACCAGAATCTAAAATAAACTTCCCACATGAAACTGGATATGTCACTTACTGGCCTAATAGCCCTATTTACACAACGACAGCATAGACATAAAGCATTTACCCTGGAAAGGTATTGCAGGTCTGTTGCCGTGCTGTTTTATTTCTCCAATAGCTGACTGCAAAACATTTGGAATCCTGAAATGAGCGTGACTGAAACACTTCAGGCTGTGATTTGAATCCCCCATAACCTAAGCATGAAATTCAATAAAAGCAGCAGGACCTGCATTTTCAGTAGGTGTCAAGAAAGGAACGAAACTACAGCCGTACTGAAACCATACTGCCGGGCTTCTGCTTCCTCCTTCCCAGTGCCACACTTACCGGCACAGACACACCTTTCAAACGCAAGCTGACACTCAACCAGTGTTGAAGACACCTCCACAACCAACCTTGCTACAGAATGCTATTTCTAAATCCTTAAAATCCTTCTTGAAATCAAATTCAATGACATACAGTTACTGTGCTATCACAAACTTATTTCACTTCAGGTGCACCAATTCAGGGATGCTGACACTTCCACAGCGCTCACCATTTCCCTCCATACACCAGAATATAATCGGAGTTTTATAGTTTACTGCACAACAACTAAATTAATTTTGACTAAACACAAGGAAACCACAAAAAGCAGCTCTTGGTTGTGAAAATTCGATCCTCAGTCATTCACTTTTCAATCACACAAGGAAAGAAATGGCAGGGGGTGTAAAAGCTTCATGAAATGGGAGCCCAGAAAGGTACAGCAAAATAACCAAGCCATTTACCCCTTCTAAGGCAGGAACTATATTACTAAAAGTAAGACTCCACCAGAGTGCATTCTTCCTTTTTCTAAGGGTTCAAATAAAGAAATACATCATCACTGAATAGATTTGAGTCAACCTATTTTCCAGGCTATAGTTACTCCGAGGCTGAACTCCCAGGCTATGCTATCCAATTCTACCAAAGCTTGAAAACTTAGTACTGTAGATAGAAACAGACTGAAACTAATGACCTTACAACCCCTCTCTGCACTTCAACAGTTATTTGAGGCAAAAGATACTACAGGGACAGATAGATATGTCTTTTCCCTTAAAAGGATTGTGCTGGGAAGCTTGACTTTAGAACAAGACAGACCCCTTAGTTACTGCATTCTTCATTGACCTTGTTATTTGGAGGCCCTGTATTCCTCACTGTTGAACAGAGCAAAAGGAAGAAACCTGTGGAATTACTTGGCGATGCATCAAGATAGCTAGCTAGACAGACAGACTGTCTTGAGTCGCTCTTTGTCCTTTACAATAGCTCCTACCAATTTCTTGAGAGGTTCCACTTATTCTCCTGCAAAGTTTTATTATACAAGCGAGGATCTTACGCAGCTTTTCAAAAACACAAACAGTTCGCAAAACAAGATCAACGCACCTTCTGCTCCACCGAAACCCGGTGGCAACTTACAATCTAAGGAAGAGGGGTAAACAATGTGACAGAACTGCCAACAGTGAGAGAGCACGGCAGGCACAGGACCGAGTCTGCAACCTAAGCTGTACATTCATTTACCCGTCCCAAACGTTAAAAGGTTATCATGGATAGCTTACGAGGGCCACAAAAAACCCCACAGACTGATCATTCCTATCTTGTGTGACTGAAGCCTCTGGGACATGAAGTTAACCTGAAGCAAATGTCATTGCCAGCACTTCATCCATCTAAACCAACCTGCAGAAGCTGGCTAGGCAAGCAAGGTGTGCTGCAAGAGCCCATTCAGAAAGAAAAGGACAGATACTCTTCAGTGCACATGTTTTGAGCCCTTCTTCAAATTTTTTTTCTGCCACTCTGGATTAATTGCTTATTTTCTGTGTACCTTGTTTTTTCACCTGCTGTGGAAGTATCTAATACCCTGTGGGTACTTAATGCTTAAGTAATTCAGATAGCTATGTGGTATAAAGGGATGCTGACCTTAAGAAACTACAATGCAAGCATTTTGTAGCAAAACGACAAACAGTGTAGACAGCAGCAGCAAGTTTAATGACTTATCACTGCCTTTCACATCCCCTCTTCTGAAAGGTGGCATGTTCACATACGCCTATTCTGCAGCAGATCTTAGTCGCTGTGCAACAAATGTATAAAAATCACTGCAAGCAGAACTGCAGCAGACAATACTATACAAAGGACAAGACTGAGGAAGCCTTATAAAGCATGAAAGTACATGTTTGATCAGTACAGAAAGGCTAAATTAATAGCTGCTTCTTACACATGCCAAAGGGCTCCCAACCAAGAGGCAACAATGAAGTTTCAATTCATTATTTGCATTCAAAACAAAAAAAAAGTTCTATGTGAACAGAAACATGTGTTTCCAGGGATTCCCAAGATGTAAAACATTCTCCTGTCATTGTATAAATAAGAGTCAAGAGACTGAAACCCGTTAGTATGTTTCCGCTAACAAAGCGGAATAAAACAGAACAGCAAGTTAAAACTTCAGGGAGAGGAACAGCATCAGGGTACAGCTTGAAATGCTGCCATGGTGGCACGGAAGAGAGAAAAGTCCAGAGCAGCCTCTTCAGCAAGTAAGACAAAAGCAACCCTGTTCTTGTCCCTAGTGATATTTATTCTCATAAGATTACACCATTTTATGAGCAGAAGTACTTTCCATAGCCTCCTCCATTCACAATTTGAGAACCTTGCACGCTAATGCTCTTCCCTTACCAGGGCAGGAATAGTTTCAGCAATTTTTTTCCTGTTGCTTTATGAATCTACACCCCCATGAATAACCAAAGTTGTGCACTGCATGTACATCTTTAAAGTAGCAGCAAAACTGAAGATACACTTTTGCCTCAAGTTTTGAAAGCTATGGCCCACCACATCTCGACACATCAGGAGGCCAGGATTAGGTGGAGAGCAGGACCTGGGGAAAAATCCACGCAGGGAGCACCGTGGACTGCAGGAAAGCTCCAGAACACTTCAGAAATAGAGCTGTGCTGGAAGCATGTGCAAGTTTATATGGTATACGCCCACTTTGCTTCTAGCTGTTGTCATGTCCAGCAACCACCTTGCTTTCCGTAAGCGCTTATTCCTCCTTCTCCCACCTCAAACTAGCCCAGAAATACTTTCCACAGCCAGTGAAGGCGTCCCAACAGAAAGAAATGTGGAAAGCTAGGTGACTGTAGCAGCAACGACCCTTTTCAAAGCCAGCTCTATCTGTATCTGAATATCACAACCAGATCCAAAAAGCAAAAGGTAAGAGCAAACAAAGGACAGCCACAAGCTTGAGCTTCGTCACCTGTCTGGTTTCAAAAGCCTTACACTCAAGGGAAATAGATCTGTACTCCAATTTGCTAATACACATATATATACAGAACTGAGACCCTGGAGGGCACAGGAGTATATAAAGTCAACGTTGTTCAGGGGGGATAGCTTTCACCAATCAGCTCTGGGAAAAAAAATTTTGCATAAAGAAGTAGTTACGGGTAGGTTCCCTGTGGATATCTTTTAGAGTCACTAACACCAAACAATTCTTACTAGAGCATCTCGTCTCAGGCTTTTCCAAATTTGCCCCCGTTTCCTCCCCACTGTGCAAAACGCAGTTAACACAACCAGCACAGCAGGAAGGACAGACTCCCGAGAAAGTCTGGACACTTGTTCACAAACCAGCCTAGCATCCAGGAGTGTGAACCTAGTTTCAAATTGTGAAAGGAGGTAAAATTTAAGGGCATTCAAATAGATAATGCAGAGAGGACTAATCCCCTTTTCAGAGTTAGAAAGCAACAAACCTTTAGCACAGATCCAAGGCTTAGCACAGAAGCCATCACGCAGTGCTGTCACTATCTTCTCTCGCGAAGGGAAAAAGGCAGGGATATACGCACCACACCGAGGGACGTACACACCTCACCAGAGACAAAAAGTACTGCCCAGGGTCACTCACCAGTCGCTCAGGAGCAAGACGAGAAGCACTCCTGCCTCTGCTCCCTTCTGCCCTGGTTCTCCAAAGTTTTTGCTGCAGCAGGGTGACTGCAACGTTACAGTCATGTTTAGACTTCGGAGCTATCAGAGGCTGCAGAAGATAACCTATCTGTTATTTCAACATAACCCAAAGTAAATGGTTCACTTAACCCTTATTTTTCTGGTTCGCAGGAATCTTTTTCCTTCAGGAGTTCCTGGCTAGCAAGCTGGGCTGCAGAATTTTTGGGACCACACACTGCTCTTCATCAATCCCTCTCAAGAGGATGTGAAAGCCAGGGTGGATTGAAACCCTCACTTTTGCTCAGCCACCAAGCACACTTACACCAGAGACACTTGCTTTTTGGTTGCTTCATAGCTGGAAGAACCCCAGCTTATGCTCAACTGTAGCGTAAGAATCCAGCCTAGACCTCAAGCAAGGGGTGCAGTGACTCTGCTCCTGCCTGCATTGCTGTCACAGGTAGGAGGGCTGAATCATCTCCTGGAGGTTTTTGACAAAGAATTGCCCAGGGAACAGCCTTCAGAGTTAATTCAGTAGACTGGGTCAAGAGCAAAGAAGATCTGCTGCTGCAATCTCTGACAAATTCACACTGCTGGCAGAGCACTTCATGTACTGTACTCCATCCGTAGACTGAGTCAGTGCCCCTACCAGAAGGTTTTTCCGCCTCCAGCCGCTCTTTATACCATCATTAGAAAGGTGCAAACAACACAATTTGTGATGCAAAGTCAACAGCTGCTTACTGCATGCAAACTTTCAAGACAGGTGAATCAGGAGAAAATAGGGGCAAACAACTATAATTCCTAGTCCTTAGAGAGGATAACAGAAACTTCAGCTATATTAACAAAGAGATTGTTATTATTTTGGGACATCAGAAGAAAAGTTTCAGATCTAAAAACTGCACTAGTCAACAGGAAAACTGTTGTGTTGTCAGGAATAATTACACTGCAATGACATCAACTAGAAAAACATTTTCCCTTGCTGGCTGTGTAAATCATTTGGATTTTTGGATTCACTAAAAAGCAGCTCATAAAGACTCCCTGAAATCCTGACACTTCCTCAGCGCAAGAGAGATGTCTCAAGAGTAGCTCACACAGAGCCTGTATTCACACCAACACACGAGGACAGGGCTGGCATGTTCGACTATCCTGGGTTTGACCCAGAACAAGGGCTCCCACCAAGCAAAAATTTTACAGAATATTAAAAAAAAGCAGTTGCACCGAAATGCTTCTCTTGCAGCAGTCAACGACCAGCCTCCTGTCAGTAGTCAGGATCACACAGAGCTTATACACATGGGAGTGGTATGGGCTGTGCTCAGCATCCTCAGACGAGGGGCTCTAATGGCTTTCGTTCAAAGCCTTTTATTAACCATCCCTTAACAACACGATGTGGCTTTGGCCAGTGCTGGTCTCCTGCTTGCTGTAGGAAGGGAAGACTTGAAGATGCAGCACTCTTGGGAACAACAGAAGGCCTCTGCAATCCTCAGTATGAAGAGTATAAACTGAGTCTGCAAGACAGAAAAATGGTTGGTACAAGCCTTAAATCACCGCTGCCAAGAAGTACCGCTGTTTTACGTGCTGGAGTCAGATGGTTCTCCTACTACTTGTTTAATAGCATGCCTACTAAGCTGAATCGATGGGGAAAGCATGGCCAAAGTCTTATAAAAAGTTTGTTTCAGAAGACCAGGCACTTATTTTTAATCACACTCAAGCTGCCTCCTCACTGTAAGAGCAACTCCCACACCGATTCCAGCTAGTGGTTTGGGTTGGTTTTTTTTTCTATCTACAATCTCTTCTTTCAAGTATAGGGCTACACGGGATGGCTACAGCCAGATTTCACCTCTGTCCCCACTGGGCGAGTTAAGTGATCGCTCACCCACGCCAGGCTAATTCCAGCGGCTGTCTGCAAGCGTCTCATCACTGGAGCCTGCTTTGCCGCAAGTGCCACTCTCAGACCCGGGAGGGAATGCAACTCCCCTGCCTTAAGGGGACAGTACCGCAATTAGCATACAAGAAGAAACCCGATTCCAGGTAAAACACACAAGAAAGTAAACCAAAGGTAAATGTTTAATGACAGTTGAGATTTCTGCACTTCCTACCGTACTCCTCAGTATTCTCCAAGGAAGGGACAGAGGACTTTGAAAGAAGCACCACCTCAGCAGTGTAGGTCACAGTAGCTTTAAAAGTGAGTTTTAAAATAAGGCTACGATTCTAATACTCAAGTGACTTGTTACAGCTCCTAGACATGGTGTACGAGGTTCCACTGGAAGTCTTCACTTTACATCAGCAGACATGAAATGTTACTTTAAGTCACTGATTTTAATCTTGTTATGCACCTGCAATCTGTTTATTTTGTTAAATCCAGGTCAAGTCTCACTGACTGGTAACTGTAAAAATCACACAGATACAGATACAGATACCTGAATATAAAATGTAACCTGTTAATGCAGATTAACATGCTGTGGTTACTTTAATATGCATAATAAACTCCCAACTTTAATTAAAAAAGCTCCACATAATACATTATCAGTTTGGTGAGGATTTTTGCTGGATTTTTTTTTTTGTATTGGGGTTTTTTTTTGTTTTGGTGTTTGTGTTTTTTTAAAAAAAAACTAATGACTTGCATCTTTGGCTAGAAGTCAAATTTTGTTAAACGCACAGCCAACATTTTCAGATTCCACCTTACACAACATTCACATCTGCCTTCAATGAGACTTATGAAGGGGAGAAAAACATGTACTTAACTTGTTTCACGTCTAAAGTCTATTAAAAGAAAGCAAGCATATTCCTTGGAAATCGAACTGAAACAATTGCTTCTGGTTACCTCTTCTCCAATTTTAAGAGTAGTCCTTTCTTTACCTATGCAGAAATAACTACGTGTGAAAAGTTAGCTTTCTTTTTTCAGCTTTCAAATGGCTTCCACTATCACAGTCACTAAATGACCTGCTCAAAGTGAAGGAAACATGCTGCAGGTGCAGAGTCATCAACTGTTCATTTACCACTGCACTTCAAACTCCAAGTGCTTAACTAATGACTTCATCATATCAGCTGCTGTGCTTTATAACTACTGCAACGTGATCACACTCCCTACTTTTCAAGTTTTCTGAACATGAAACCTAACATTATTTAAATATTTTAAGAGGTTGGTTGGTGAGAGGGTTAGACACATGCTCAAAAACGCATGAGCGCTACACAAGCAACAACAGGGATTCAAGACTTTGTTATTCCTCCTTAATACAACTCCAAATGAGAAAAACAAGTTACATAGCTTACTATCAGGAGTATTCCAAAGGAAAAATTAAGAAATATTTCTTTCCACTTGATTATTCAGCAGCAGAAATAGGCAAAAAAAACAAGAGGAACACCTAACACTATTTACAATCTGATAATTTATTCCTGAATGATTCAACTGTAAAGGCTAGGAAAAACTATTTTTAAAAGCTTCTTGGGTGCCGGTTTTATATATGTTGAGACAAATTTTTAAAAGGTTGTTATGGTTCTTAGTAGAGTCAAACTCAAATCAATACATCTGTTAAAATTATTAATTTTACTTGAAGGACTAATACACCCTGAAAGCTGTAGCCACTCCAGCTGATGTAGTAATTTGCTCCTACGCAAACAGCCCAGAGCAGCAGCTGTGCTGCTCCCTCCTGTCCTCCCTCTTCCAAGTATTTCAAGCCCGTGCTGGACAAAACCACTTCTGGGAGTGGAAGCACCATCCAGGTACCCAGCAGCAGAAAGCAACGCTCACGCTCTTCAGAGCAAGTTCTGCTTTACCCAAAAGAGCACAGAAGCCCCAGGTGCCTTCAAACCGGCAGTACCTGAATACATTTAACCTGTCTGAGTTTGCATGAATTTGAGCAATGGTATTTTGCAAGTTTTAAAGTGTACCAATTTACTTTTGAACTTGGATCCGTTTACAGCTACCAATTATCTTACTCCCTGTACTCCAGTCCCTAGCAGCCCAGAAGAAACCCTCCCTCTTCCCTGTGATCACAACTGTGACCTGTGATCACCTTTTACCTGATACTATCAGATACTGAAACACCGGAACCTTAAGCTTTCGTTAATGCATTGGGGTAGTACTAAGTAAAGCCTGTAAGTGGGGAAACTATGAGACAAATAGCCCTAATACCATAAGAAAGAACTAATGAATAACCTACTCTGAAAACTCAGTCAACAACACAGGATACTTAGCTTCGCATGCCATCTCCAAAACTAAGAAGCTGCATAGACAGATCAAGATATTCCTCGAAAAAAGCATAATAAAAATGAAAGCTAAGTAACAGCTTGTAACAGTAGCATTTCTCTTCTTGTGATGATGTACTAAATACCCCAAACTCATTTGAGACAACTAAGTTCAACTTTGTTTCCTAAGGACATCTGTTTGCATCTCTAAGAGGTGAAACAGTTCAGTAGCCTCTGCTCAAGAAAGGATCTACGACCAGAAAAACAGTTCAACAGAGGTTTTCACAACAAGAGACTTTAAAGTACCAGCTACTTTGAGATTAAAATATAAAACAAGATACTTTCTGCCACTACAGTCTCTGTGACAAGCACTGGAATCTTGTCTGCTAGCACTTTACAGTAAGACAGCTACCCTGATACAGAAACTAGAATTTTTTTTAAAATGAAAGCAATAACCATGGACAAGTAAAACAAGGAGACAATTTGTTAATACCAAGCATCACATTCTCAGAAAAATCTAACTTTGCTGCAGCAAAGAGTGTGCAGTTAATGTCAAGTCCAGCATTTGTTCCATCAAGGGGTGCATCAGAAGTTGCTTTATGAACCACATGCACACCCGACGTATGAGAGTAATTCTGGTTTAAGTGCAAGGGAAAACTGTAGTGACCAAGAGGGAGGAAGCATAATTGGATTCTTGGTGTATAAAGACGTTTGACAACCTACTTCTGTACTGATGCCTTTTTGGAGTACCCATCTCCTCAAGTCATTCGATATGAATTTAGTTCTGTACGCAAACAAACCCATTCGGGTCACCGGATTTGGGAAATCACATGCCTGTAGTTAGCAAAGCACTAACTACACTGCCTAATAACTCTATCTGGATACCTGGCAGTGATGGGGAGGAGACAGTTAAGATTTAAGAAAGAGCTTATGAGATGAAGAACTGGGCAAGCCTCACTGACGCTGACCAAATGATACTGACTCAGAACAAGGAAATGAGAGACCTATGAGAAACCTAGAACAACATAAATTTGCATTCATTTTTAAGTCTTCAAACACGTCATGGACGCTTAGAAGAAAGCCCTTTGTATACCAGACCTTGTCTGAACGGACAACTAGCAGAAAACTTACCTTTGCAGTCTCTGAAGCATCTATGATAAAAATCACCATTCTACTTGTTTGTACTCCATATACTTCATTTTTTTTTCAAAAATCCTTCTCTCAGTATTGGGGAAAAACAACTAAAGCGAGGGCTTTTTTTTCTCCTATAGAGCTAATTGCCAAAGACTAATTCCAGAGCTCTGCTAAGATTAAACTGTTAATACACACAAAAAGACACTATAAAAATTCAGCTGGGGGGGGGAGGGGGGGGAATCAAACAGCATATTTATTTCAGCTCCATTCAAGAAGTAAATATTGGCCACGTGCAAGCCAGTAGGTTCTCCCCTAGGACTTCTCTACAAAAACGAAACTGAGAAGTGTTCCTTTCCCCAGCTCAACGGCCCTCGCAATACACAAACACACTGTTGTTATGCAAAGAGGACTCGAACTACAGGGTAACCGGCTCCCTTTGGGATTTAAGGTTTCTTAGTCTGGATTAGAGTCTGAGCATTAGGGTCCTATGCTTGGGTGGATGGGTGAGGTATTTACAAAAAGAGAGAAAAAAACACAAGAAGTTAAATTAAAACCAAACTAATTCTGCCATTAATAAGAGGCTCACATCTGTTTTGAACACTGTTTCATGTTCTTGGGAAATACAGCTACAGGGGACTTATTTCACAAAACAATGCTTCACAGCTTCATTCTCTATAAAGGAATCTGTTTTAAAAGACACACTTCAACTTCAGTACACAAAGACTCACTAAACCTCCCAATCCTTCAGAAATATGGCCAGCATTAGTATTGTTTCTCATTCTAACCAAGTACCCTGATGAGCTACGGGCAAAGCCCAAGCACAGCTCAGTTCCTAGGGGATCCAACCCACCTTCTGAACTAGCTGTCCCTGCTGTCTACACCAAACGTCACCTGCTTGCTAAACTGCATGCAGATCAGATTCAGTTGGTGTGCAAAGACAGCACCAGCAGCTTTGAAGGGGGAAAAAAAAAAAAAATCTATCAGATTCCTGAAAGAGGCAAATATTGTACCAGGTGAGTGCTGTAAGAGGCCTACTTACAACAGAGAAAACCAGAGTATTTTAACTTAGGCTATGGTTCAACAACAAATTCACTTTCTCCTCTACATAGACGAGCTCACGCTTTGGCAATGATGGACAGCAAAACCATAAACTGAAGATTATGCATCACTAGATAAGAGTCTCAGCAACAGGGCTGGGCAGGAGGGACGGGGCAAACATGTCAGACAGAAGGCAATGCTTGAAAACAAGCTGAAGAATGACAGCTTTACACCTTCATTTATGAAACAAGAAACTCATGGACCCATCAAGTGCTTCTGCCTTTTGCCTAAGATTTAATCTAAGAATTAAATTACTAGGATAGTCACCTTATTGCTAGCTGCAATCTCCATCCACTCCAAGACAAGCCACAGAATGGGGTAAAGCACACTACACAGTGCTGGGCTCTCCCAAGATCACATGCTGACAACGAAAGAAGCCAAGTGTAGAGCATCAAATGCCAAGCTGTACTTTCCTCTGTATCTAGATGATGAGAACAGTCTAAAACCTAGGGAGGAGCTTCCTTTAGATACAAGTGATGCTGAATAAGCCTATTTGATGATAAAAGAAAAACATCATTTGACAGCTACCAGAACTCCAGAGAGCAGTAACTTTAAAGTAAGATGACTATCTACTCATAAAACCAGGTATTTCAAAGACAGCTTGCTCATGCTTCCCTAATGAAGCGCAGGTGACATACACAGCTATGATATTCTGACTCAGACAAGATGCTAGCTCCTCTGAGAGGCTTCCTGGTTCTGGAGTAGGAAGAACACAGGAAGATGTAAGAAAGCAAAAGTGAAAAAGGCTCTTGAAAATTGCATGTTATCCACATTCACATCCAAAGGTGTTCTGGACAGCTGGAAAGATGTTCCAGCCTGCTGGAGCAAGGCGAAGTAACCCAAACACCTACACAGCTCCGGTACGACAACTTGCAAATATCAGAGTTAACAGCACTGATATCCTGACTCTGATTTGTGCCAGTGTTTGTTTACTAAAAAGATGGATCAATGACACCTACAACAGGACTGGGCAACACTGCAGAAGTTAATCAAGGTCACTGTTGTTAAGAGTTCATCTCTTGCATTGTATTTGTAGCAACATGAACCTATTGCCTCTGGATCTGGAAATTTACACTTGGCAAGGAACACAACTTGCACTTTACTTTTCCTACTGCCAGAAAGCACTCAAGACTTTTTGTTCTTTATCCCTCAGGTGCACTTTTACTAAACTGAAGGTACCCAACTTTCAGTCAAAACCAGTGCTAAAATCTTAGCGTCAAGCAGAAACACCAGTAGGAAAGCTGACTTTGATCCAGACTTAAAGGGTCTTCCTGTGCACAAGAAGCATTACTACAGATACAGCACATTTTAACAGTCTCAATGGCATTCTCGGTCCTCAAAAGAAGAGCAGACAGCCTTTAATTCCCCATCTGGTGGTCATTAACTTTAGACTACAAACCTCAGAGTACGTCACTAGTCCTACTCCATCCCTCCATTTTGTACATGCTGCTTGTGTTGCAATGAATCATACCCTCACACGGATCTCCAAAGAGCTCCTGCTCCCAGTTTCCCAAAAGCCTAGATTAGAATGGAGAGTGCTCGTCTAACTTGTAAGTGTACCTTCTGAGGCAAGTTAAAACCGGTACCTACCCCTCCCAGCTGTTTTATCTCTCCAAAAATTGATCTTACTCACACACTTGCTAGCATTCACAAACTGGCAGAAGACATAATATGCTCTTCCTATTGCTCAAGACATAGTCAGAAGCCTCTCATACCAAGGCATGTATGATGCAAGAGACCAACCTGTAAAGTACTTGACACCGGAACCCCGCACAGACCAGGAAACCACTGAGATCCCTACTGTAAATCCAGTAATTTCACTAACTGCAAAACCCAGCATGCAACATTGTAGTGTTTGTGAAATAATTTAGTACCACAGAAAAAAATGGATGCTTTAGCTCCCGAGATGATTTCCACATTTAAGACAAAAATCACAACATATGCTAAAGCTGCAGAGGCTCCTTTTTCTTTATTTTGTACTGCCCTTTGCTAAGCACCTCAGTCTTCAGCTGGAGAGAGAATTAAAAAAAAAACAAAGTCCAAGTTGGAGTTGAATCTTACTCCTAGCCACATCTATTTCTGTGCTGGAAGAAATTACTCCAAATCTGTTCTTTCTCCACCTCTGAGAGGAGCATAGTACTCCCTCCTCCCCCACTGTGTTGCCTGTTTAAACAATACGGCCTTAGGACAGGATAACAATGTGTACCACAAAGGACCTTAATCCCAGGCATAGCACCCATGTACCATAGAAGGACCCTCCCCAGCACTACTTGCCTTCAGCTTCAAAAGATTCTCTCTTCATATTCAACCATTCACATAGCCTGACAACAGCATTAAGCAACACAGACCATGCTGATAGCTGACAAGGCAACACCACACAAAACCAGAAGCTGGAATAAGAATTGCGAAGTTACTTGGCTACTAATTTCCCCAAGGACAGAAAGAACTCCATCCGCTTGCATCACTGTGGAGCAGATGAAGGAAGACGGCCCTCCTATCTGGCCGTCCTATCCAAGGTGTCCCCTGCCACCACCTGTACTTTTCTCCTCCTAAAACTCTGCTTACAGACCACAAAAATAGAAGCCTCTGTGCTACCTGAGCTCCAGAAACCTCTGCATTTCAGTTAGAAGACCACTACATGTTTCTCAACTCTACCTCCAGATACTTAGCAATCTACAACAGAAACCATATTTCAAAGGCAAAAAAACACAGAAGGTGAGAGCCCACTTTTCCCCCCACTCTCTCTCCCCTAAAAGGTCTTTTGAGGTCACCTCTCCAAAACAAGAAACTGCAACCTCAGAGGAAGACGAGCACCTGTTTGACAAGTCTGGCCCTTGTTCAAATACTGGAATATAAACCTTGAGCTGTAATACATTGCCATCAATAAAAAGTTCAACTAAAGTACATCGCCCTGGCCGTAAAACACAGGTCATCTACTCCATGTTACACACAAAGGAAAAACTACTACATGTCGTTCAAATTGAAAATGTATACAGAAGAAAAGTGACAAATAAAAGAAGGAACAGCGTTCTGGATAACACTCTACAAGTTCATATTCTCATGTGTCAAAAGCAGTGTTAGGCAACAGATCAAAGTGACAAATGCCAAGAAAAATTAAAAAGCTATCTGTACTTCAATATTGCTCCATTCCTGTTCATTATTTGCTTGACTTTTTACCATGAAGCCAGGCCTCTGGTCAATGTCTTTAAAAATTATTCTTAAAAATTCTTGACATTATTTCATTTAGACATTGCCACACATCTTCTAGCCGCACCAAACTGACAAGACATTTGGATGGAAGCAAGACAATTTTCCATCCCATGCAGTATGCACTGAGTAGTGAAGTAAGCCAAACACTTCAGAAATTACAAAGCATTTGGTAAAATGCATTCCACAACAGTGAGACAAATAGTGCTCAGGCATTAGCCCAGTGGGTTTCACACAGGACAAGCTGTATGCAGTCCCATCCACACTCGACATGAGACCTCGTTTTGCATTTGTTCCTATCATTTATTCCCTAATACAGCAAAATGCTCTACTACTGAGGTCCCTGACGCTCGCTACAAAAATTAGTAAGACTATGCAAATCAATGATTGCTATTTCAAAATGAACAGTAAGTAGTAAAAGTCACCAGGGTCTTATTTTTAGAAAATCTTTGAAAAACAACATTATGGGAGAAAAAGGGACATTTTGAAGAATAAGAACTATGCCATCATCGAGAATGTAAGAGTGTTCCTCCCCCAAATAAAGTTGTACTATCCGCTAAATACTATGTGTCTGTAAGAGACTAAGTCGGCTGTACACTGCAGCTGATGAGATGTAACAGGCACTCAGCTACTACATCCTCACATGGAGCATGTCTTTAATGGACACAGACACGACCTAGCCAAAGGTGAGTTACACAGACCGGTCAAAACATTTTAGGGGAGCTTCAAGTAAACTCCAAGCTCTCCTGAGGCAGAAATCCATCTCTCTTCAGCCATGGGAAGATACAGCCAGCTGCAGAATCACTCTGCCGCAGCACCCAATTCCACGAATGGCCATCTGTCTTTAACACGCAACCATCTATGTTGGGCAGGATGACAATGAAGCAAATCATCTTTTGGTGGGCACCATGAGGGTCAGCACTACCGTGAGAGAAGGAAGCCTTTGACTTTGAAGCACTCCCTAAAAAAAACCCTTCTCTGATGAAGGTATGATAAAAATACATACATGCACACCCACACAGCTCACAACTGCACAAAGCATATGGTAAGCTTGTGAACAGGAACAAATACATTCATGTCAAAAATACTGATAAGGAATCCAAAAAGATCTACCCATCAGAGGATTTGTCAGAAGCAACTTCTGGCTCTGACGGGAGCATTCTAATAAAACAATTTCCCAATGGCGTGATGCTGCCCCTCTTTACCCTGCAGTCATCCCGATTTCAGAAGCTACCATCTTCCAACTTAAAAAGGGATTGAAGTACTTCAGGTGGAGACACAGGTTGTTTTTTGTGATGAGGTATTGCCTGCTGAGGCTGAATGACAAGCACACACGCCAACTTTCCTGCTATGCCTCCCATCTTTGAGCTTGCACTGCCCCCATCCCATCAAGATATGCCTTTCAGACATTTTCCAGCCCCCACCTCCAAAGCTTTCCAAGACAGGAGTAAAGCACACTCAGTGCTGCCCGTCCTTGTGACTCCGTCATGTTGGAACTGGCAGTTTTGAAACACAGCAGCTGTCAGTACAAGTTAATTGTCTGTACTGAACTACTCCTGCGACCATCCTCAAGTGAAGCTATTGAGACCTAAGTAACAAAAGAAACTTCCCCAGGGTGAAGCAACAGTATCAGACACAGTATTCACAAGAGCTGTCTGGCCTTTTCTTCTTTCTTGTGCAGAGTATGTTATTCTAGCAGACAAACAGGCCTTGAGATGACGGAAAACATCACTAGAACTCTGTGGTAAGACTCCAGCAAATCTGTGAGGCAATTCTTATTTGAACCACTGTCCCTCTTCTACTCACTTTTTCCTTATTACAGGACTCCATCCCTATCATTAGCTATTAACAGGGAACTAATTGCCAAGGTGTCCCACTTCCCCAAAAGCACCGTCTGATCTCCACCAGTTGTGCTGGAGGATCTCCCAGAACACTGTTATTGCAAGGACTGGAACAAAACTGTATTTCATATCACCACTCCTGCTGACACTGCAACACAGACTGAGGTTTACTAAAACACTTATCTCAAAGAAGTCTGAGAATCATTGATGCTAAGTAGGTGTCACAAAAGAACAAGTTTCAGAAATACTGACTGCAGCTCCATCCTCTCCACTTTCGTCCTCAGATCTGGGGCTCTCACTTGTACATCAGTCGAGTAGCTACAGAAGCCAAATTTAGAAATCAAATTTAAACTTGAAAATATGCATGTACACTTACGTTTCTCAAGTCAACAGTAACTTTCAACAGCTCTTTATACCTCGCAGGTCACAAGAATACAAAATTAACTTCACCCTTTCTTTTCACATCACCTTCCAAACATCCTAACTCCCACTGTGACACCAGAAGATGTTCACTCTATCATCATTAGTTTAAAAAGCCAGCATTCAAGATGAAAATATTTGTAACTATAAATCTGATTAAATCCACTGAAACTATTTAGTATTTTTATCACCCAGGACATTTTGAACAAATACTGTGCTAAAAATACTGTAGTCTCACATACACTGGGAAACTACTACAACTTGTTCAACTGAACTACTAAATAGCAGGAGTCTGCAGCAGAAAAGGCTCTGCTCTGCCCAGAACAGCACTTCAACAGTGTATTAATTCCAATATTCAACCAGTGACAGGCAGTGGAAGCCACCAGAGGCACATGCGGTGGGAGCTCCCTAGAGCAGACAGTTAATACCAGAGTAAGGACAGCAGTAACCGGAAATACTGTTTAAAAGTAATAATCCTACTGTAGCCAAGAACTGGGTTTTAAACTGGTTTTCTTGCTGTTCTTTCAGAAGAGCAGGTCAGCAGCATACTCACTGCTGAAACAACAGCAAGTCCATGCCCTTCTCCTGTTCTGTTAACGGGAGGAAGCATTTTGAAATCTAATGATGATACATATTTAAACGCTGACAGTGCTAAACAGCTCAGAACAGATAGTCACACACAGGGAGAAGGTATGGCTGGGCATATTTGTCATGCGCTGCTGTCTCAGTCAAACGCAACACCCCAGAACAGCAAGGTCATAAACACAGATTTCTACAACAAATATCCTCTCTCAGATTTGGAAACCTAAGACATAATCCTTCAAAACTGTAGGCAAGAGCAAAATACATAATGCTAAATAGTATTTTGCTCCCATGTTTTCTATAAAACTTGGGGCAGTTTCTACAAAACTAGCAGCTGCAAAGGCAATTCAATTTAATAACCCAATAAATATTACTGAATGACTGCATGTCTTGCAAGGATATGAGAAATTATATTACCACAGTCAGCTCAAGCAGACTTGAAAGAGAAGCTATCCCACCTTCAAAAGCCACAGAAAAAATATCTGCACCGATTTCTTATGTTAAATTCTCATTTTCTTCAATAGTAGCTATATCATCAAAGCCCATCCCTGCAGTCCAGTAACAAAAACTCAGATACGCTGCCAGAGCTCCGCTGATTTTAGCAGAACTACACCGATTTACAACACTAGTAAGAATCTGACCCGGAGCCTCTCTCTAATCGGGTAGTGGCTTGTGCTATTTCAGCAGGTATTACTTCAACAGGAATCCAGTGAAATCATTAACAGAAGAATTTGAGTCAATGAGATGTTAAGTACTTGCTATAATTACATATTATTGCAGTTTCTGCTGACAGCACAACTCAGGAGTTTGGAATTCAATGAACTATCTAACAAATATCTGAAGACACACTTGTAAATGAAATTAAATCTGAGTTTGTGTTCGATCATGTTTATGAGCTGTGTGCCTAATTTAGGTGAAGTAATTTAAAAAACCACAGTTACACTGGTCCCCTGGTTAAAATTTTTTCATGTTTCACAAAGTAAACAAAGTAGCCCTGATAGCATGTTAATAACAGATATTGCTTAACACTGCAGTAAAAGGAAAAACATCTTCAGAAAATCTGCTAGAAGTAGCAAGCACACAGGCCATTAACCCCCCAAACATATCTCCCAGCACATTTAGGTAATTCTACTGAGTTTTAACAAAAACAAAAGTTGGCCGCAGCTAACAGAAAAGCATTCAATTCCCCACTCCCAAAAGACACCCATTAAGTTTTAACCTGAACGCTGAATGTGTCAGAACAATTAACACAACAGACCTCAAGGTCCTTAGTAAAGCCCTTCTGAGGCTACTGCGGGGAAAACAGATGTAAACTTATCTAGCACATGATATTTAAGAGCAGCTTACCAACAATACATTTATTTACATTTCTGAGAGGTGTCAGAAATGATCAATTCACTTCAGAGTACTCTCACTTGTAACCGTCTGAAGATTCCTAAAGCAAAGCTACAGTCGCATGCTGCAAGACCTGCAATTGATTTTCAACATGTTCACAGCAATCTATGCGAAAACCAAAGTAAGAAATTTTGCAGAGACTGATGTCTGACGTTAAACACTTCTAAAATACAAAAGCTAAGTGGTTTCAGACTTAAAACTATCCCAAGTATTGTTCTGAGGCTGTGGGCAGCGCTTCTTACAGATCAGGCTCATCACCCAGCACTGCAGCCTGGAAGTGAAGGCAGGGAGTGACTCAAGGCTTGTGTTGGAAGGAACAAATTACATTCTTCAGGATTCACGTCTCCACTTATCACAAAAAAGGGAAAGGAAATTTTCAGCGGAGATAGCAATCTGCATCTACGTACTGTTAACTACCTTTTGTATTTTGGATCCCCTGCCAAACATTTGACATTTAAATGCACTCATGCTCCCAGGGAACTTAAAAGACAGTTTCGCCCTGACGTGCACAAGCCACAGACAGAGCACAGGAGCTTCCTAACTCCATGAGGTTTGTTCAGTACAGTGACTCTAACAGCAGCGCTGAGGAACACAGAGCCCTATGTCAGACGTGGCCCTGCTCTCCTTCAAAGAACTCTCACTCACCCAGAAGGCACCAGCAAAGCAGCAGCAAGGAAGAACAAATTTGGTCTCCAACAGATTGTTTCACAACCATCGAAAAATCTTCAGGATCGCCGTTATGTTGCTTTTCAGTTTGTTACCATTCAAATCACTCCCACCTTCCACATGTGCAGCCCCATCAGACATGAAACATGAATTTAATGCAAAACACAAAACGCGATGAAATTCTGTAACTCGTAAGGCATTTGTTCAGCACTCTTGCTATTTAATGTAAACTTTCCCTCTTGCTCACTCCCTTTCATATCTTCACCCCAGTATATACAGAGGTGCCATATAAGCACTCAAGCCAACATAAAAAACCTGCCAGTTTCTGATAAGATGCTGCAGCAGTAAGGCTTTCTTCTTTCCCCCAAAAAATTCACTGTTAAAGCAAGCCCCTCCTTCATGCGTGTCTGACTTCCAGAAGCCATCTCTATGACACTGGATAATCAAATTCACACTTGACTCCTGTTAATAAACCATAATGCTTATACGAGTGACACTTGCCTCAAACTGCATTTTAACATTATTGGTCAAGTTAACCTTCCTCTGTTTTTCTTCCTCTCAACCCACTAGTTAGGCTGATGTCTTCACTGTCAACACAGAACAGTGCTGGATTTTACAGAAGTTCTGATCACAAGCGGATGAACAGCCAAGACACTAACAGCAGTTAGTGGAATTTAGTTGCTTTGGAATGCAATTTGATTATTTTGCAAACAAAAGTAATTTTTATCTACTGCACTCTGCAAACACAATGGGAGAACTGAAAGTCAAGATAAACTGCTTTTAGTCTCAACATTGCCCTCAGTAGTAAGAGGTTGTTACCTTCAACCTTAATAACAAAGCTCTTAAAGGCAAAACTCAGTAGAATCTGAACAGCTTTTGCATCTGATCTGCAATTTTACCAAGTGAGGAAAAAAAAACACAAACAGAATGATTCCCTCAGTACACAGTAGTGAATCAACATTCACATCTATGAAGGGGTGATTTTCAATGACCAAGCTGTACTTGGAAATGACAGTTTTGGACTACTATTTCCCTTCTACATAGCTGAAGACTGCAAGGATGTTACTTGCAAAAAAGGCTCGCTGTTTCAGCACAGTATCGTTCTCAGGATGGTTTGCAAACAGGCACTGCTAGGACTGAACATGGAAAATTCTTTGCAGCGCGTACTGATACTAAAAATACAGTGAAGGTGAAAAAAAAATACCCACTATGGCCAAATTAAACAGGAGGGAGAATCTGGATGTTGAGACGGAATGCAATTACCCAAGTTGGAATTTGCCCAGGACACTCTTGCTTAGAGTGATCTGGCTATTTAACAACAAGAAATAGCCAGGAACACGTATTTACTGCTGGCATCCTCTCTCATACCTAACACTACCCCTGCTATCAATGAAACGGGGGGTGTAAGCAGATCCAAGTTCTCAGCTGCAACCAGGGTGCTCCTTGGTGACCTGCAATGGGCTAGCAGATCCACCTCCACCCACCTTACTCCAGCTGCCACAACCTGAGTGATCGCCACCCGAGGTAGTATGTCCATTGACCCAGATAGGAACACTAGTAACAACAGGAAGCTTCAAAGTGCTTAAGCTGCTCTATTACTGATACACTATCAAGAAGTCACCCAAAACATCCTTTATTAACAAAAATGTTTACTGCTGGTATGTTCAACATTCAGAGTGAGTCAGTACCAGCCCCCAGAAAAACTTCACTACACCCAAATGTAAAGAGGAAAGGCAGTCTAAAAGGAGACTATCTCTGCTGTTAAGTGCTGCCTAACAATAATCAAAGTACAAACGAATTCTAAACATCTGGGGGAAAAAAAAGATTCCTACCACTTAGTCCTAATCTTTGCCACTAAATAAGATCAAAACAAGAATATAAGAGCTAGAGCCTCACTGCTACGCCTCAACGAGAACCACTGTTCTGGGATCTGCGCGTGACAATTCCCGACACAGAAGTGCAAAGAACTCCTGTGTAGAGGAAATAAGACTGGGAGGAAGCAGAGGTGACACATTTTCAGGAAGATCAGTCCTGGTCACAAGTTCAGAGGGGACAGTGTCTGTTCAGAATTATTCCTTTAATGAGACTAACAGGGTTACATGCACCTTTCAGCACTGAAAAGGATTTTGGATTTTAGGGGCCTCCAATCAGTCACAATGATGTTACACAACCGCCACCAAATAATTACAATAGGAGGAAAAGGGTGTCGATACCTACACTGGTATGAATTTGCTGGGTGTGCTTGATTTACCAGGAATTCAGTTTTTCCATCAAGGTGTCCTACTTTGAATTTCTGTACTGAATTCCTCCAACACACGGTAGAAATAAATAATGGAGAAGTTTTAAGTGCTGTATGCCTAAAACTCCTAAAAGGATAAAACAGCACATGGTCACAATGGAGGACAAAATTCCTTTTAAGAGGTTTGCTAGAAGCTGGAGTGGAAAGGTCAGATACGCATCGTTTCCCCTGAAGCTGACCAGTGAGTACTTCTCCCTAAATAAAGATGACCCTGAAGGAAGGATTTCCCAGCATAAGAAGGCTATGAGTATTCAAATACACGCTTATATTTAACTTGCTTCACGAGTTCCTCCTGCACTTCTTGGGAAATCCACTACGAATAATTCTTGTACAGAAAAAAGGGTGCAGAGCCCTACCATAGATTCAGAATGGAAATAAAAGTTTAAAAACTGCATATTCACTGCAGCCTGCTCCTATTGCACACACACAATTACATTCCAATGAACTGACAGAAAGAAAGGTGCATGGCAAGGTAGATTTGTAAATATTTACACGCAGTAGCCTACAAAGCAACCAGGCACATGGACATCATCCAGAGAAGCATGCTAAAAATCAGTATAACTATCAGTCAAGCAGGTATCTTCAACCATTTCTTTCTGTCCTCTACCACCTCACCAGTCAGAGGCCAGCTCAGAGCTCCTTACACATCCCAAAATGACAATAACACATACACACAAAGCGAGGTCGTATGTCCTCAGCTCCCCTCCACCCTGCTTAAGCCCTCCAATTTGACACCTACTAACTGAAAGGGGGATTGCAATTAGCTTACTTACTAGAAAAATGAATAAACGATCATGAAAAGTTAGAAGCCATCAGGCTGATTAAAAAAGAGTATTCTGTATGAACATCTATATGGATATAGATATATAGACACACATAGGCGTATATAATTCATATGTAACCATATACATATATATAAAATCACAGGACTCATGTTTCTGAACAAAATGAACAGTTAGCTTGCAAACTTTCTGAAGTGATGCTGTCTACCTTTCTGGAATTGTCTACACTGATATTTTTTTTTTAATGTGGGCTTTAATTTTAATTAAAAAGCCCCACCCAACCAGGTGAAGTTACAACAATTAAATAGCAAGGAAAGAAATAAGACTGATCTTAAAATGGATGCAGCAGCTTCTTTTAAAGAGCAACATGTTGCAATCACCTTTCATTTTAGGGGAAGGGAGGAATTCCCTGAAAGGAACAGAGACGGGGAGCAGTGGGGGGAGGGAGGCTGCGATTCAAAAAAAGGCTCGGGGATTTATTTTAGTCAAAAACTTTGCTTTCCCCTCTGCTAAAGAGGGGCTGGGGGCCGGGGATCGCCGCCCGGTGCCTCTGTGGAAGGCTCCTCTCCGGCAGCTCGGGGAGGAGGAGAAGCAGAGAAAGCCACACAGAAGAGAGGAGAAAAAGAAAATGGCGCAGAGACTAAGTCCCGACCGTCGACAAGGCGACTTTCCAGGGAGGAATCGGGGCCCAAAGGAGACCCCGGGAGAGCCGATGGGCTCGGGTCGGGGGCCTCCGGAGCCCCCACTAGCGGCAGCGGGGGCCGGGGGGGGCCGAGGCGGCCGGGAAGGGGCGGCTTTTGGCAGCTCGATGGGAACAATGGGGCCGGTGAGCGCGGAGCCGGGACTTAGTCTCTGGGACGCCATGTCTGCGCGGCCGGCGCGGCGCGGCGCGGCCGGGCGAGGCGAGGGGAGCGCCGGGGCCACACTCACCGTTCGCTCGGAAATCCGCCTCGATCTGCGGGGAGAGCAGACAGGGAGAGACCGTCAGCAACGCCGGCCCGACGGGGGATTTTAATTTTTTTTTTTTTTTTTTTT